>Ga0233429_1002500_pt1 | contig 18891 bp, 13 predicted proteins | sample SI_118_April2016_3_FD_179879 | JGI IMG/M metagenome (GOLD analysis project Ga0233429, IMG submission 179879) | Seawater microbial communities from Saanich Inlet, British Columbia, Canada - SI_118_April2016_135_MG | ecosystem: Environmental > Aquatic > Marine > Inlet | place: Canada: British... | reverse complement strand
TGGGAAGCACCCGAAATTTTAGCGAGATCGATAAATGGTCTTTCCTTGAGGGAAAGTGTCTGTGACCGGATAACCCTGGCGACTCCCGGCCAACGAAACAGCGCGATCAAGAGGACGATTGCCCAGATATTCAATTGCCCCAACAATGAGGAAAGAAGCAACACCACCAATAAGGTCGGCATAACCATTATCATATCGGCCAACCGCATCAGTACAGAATCCAGAATTTTTCCACCATAGCCGGCCAGCATGCCGATGATGGTACCAAAGACGATACTGATGAAAGCCGACGTAATTCCGACAATAAACGCAATTCGTGCGCCTGTTAACAACTGGCTGAATAGATCTCGCCCCATATAATCAGTCCCCAGCCAGTGTTTCCAGCTTGGAGGTGAGGAATTGGCGATCAGCGGGTCAACGCCGGTCATTGGATGATACATGGTGTCAATTTGAGGCGGGAGAAAACTACCGACAGCCATCAGCCCAAAAATAATCAGAAGAATCACGCCGGTTTTTCCGATCGGATTTCGAATAAACAGCGCCCAATTTCGGCTTAAACCTTCCATTTGATACGCATTCTGTGAGTTTTCCGGGGCCATATGATTACCAACGCCTGTTTTTTGCTTTAGTATTTAATTCTCGGATCTAGATAGGCATAGAGAATATCTATGATTAGATTTGCAACAAGAACGACAATCGAAATAAAAAGAAAGGATCCCAATGCCAATGGATAGTCATTGTTGCTGACGGCAAAAATAAGTTCCCTGCCCAATCCGGGCCAGGAAAAAACAATTTCAGTCAGGGCTCCCCCATTTACAGAAAAAGCCAGGCTCAGGCCAACACTTGTCACAACTGGAAGTGAGGCGTTTGGAGCTGCATGGCGGTTTCTGATTTCTATGGCGCTCAACCCTTTGGCCTTGGCTGTGAGGATATAGTCTTCCTGCAGGGTTTCCAGCATACCGCTTCGCATGATCAGAAGATATGAACCAAAATGGATAATGCAGAGAGTAAACAGCGGCAAAAACATGTGGTGCAAGACGTCCAGAAATCTTGCGAAGATACCCGTTTCCGGATTGATCCAAATTTCTGGAGTGAGCATCCCGTTCAAAGGAAACCAACCCAATTTATAGCCAAAAATCCAGATAATGATCAGAGCCGCCCAGGGCAGGAAGAGGGTATGAAGGACCAGTGCGCCGATCGTCATCCAGACATCCAGTTTTTTCCCTTTATTCCAGGCCGCAATTTTTCCGAAATAAATACCGATTATGCAGGAGATGATGATCGACGTCGTAAATAGCAGGATTGTATTGGGAAGGCGTTGTCCAATGATTTGGGCAACCGGTTCTCCATAGTGAAAGGAATTTCCCAGAGTTCCGGTAAAAAAATTCTTCACGTAGAAAAGGTATTGAGACCACAATGGCCGGTCCAGGCCGAGTTGATTGATCAGGTGTTCGGCCTCTTCAGTGGTCATCGAGGGGTCAACCATTCTGGAAACCGGATCGCCCGGGGCAAGACGGAACAGCAGGAATAGAATGGTTAAAATGACAAAAAAGATAAAAAATATCTCGGTAGACCTTCTAATAATCAAACGTCTCAGGTTCATAGTACCTAGATTTGTTTTGGTTTTACCATGCAGATTGACCAGAGATTTCCAATCCCACCTACCATTTTTATCCAGCCCGATACATTGTTCATATTGATCGCTTCAATGCGCATGGGATTGTACAAAGGAATGTACGGGACATCGGTCATCACCATCTCCTGCATTCTCCTGATCAGCTTCTGGCGTTCGCCTATGTTCACAGCAGCAACTGAGGCATCTGCCGCAACGTCAAAATCAGGGTTATGATAACCGCTCATATTCCAACCCCGTTTCTTGTTATTCTTTGAATGAAAGAAGCTTCGCAAATAATCTGGATCTAAAGACAGTTTACCGTATCCTAAGATAAATGTGTCAAATTCCCGACGCTGTTTGACTTGACTTAAGAGAGCTCCGAAAGACATCGGTCGTGAATGGGCTGGCAATCCAAGATCTTTCAACCATTCCTGGATGATTGTACCACTGGCCGCTCTATGTGGATCGTAGTCGGCAGGGGGTGTCAGGATCGTAAAATCCTGCATGGGTTCACCATTAGGAAGGCGTATTAGCGATGGCATCGTTGTTTCACCCTGCTCATTAATGGGCGGAGATTTCCAAGTATATCCGTTTTCAGTGAGTATGGTATACGCTTTTTTAATGCGTTGCTGCTTGGTCAACCCGTGACCGTATGCAGGAAGCCGCGGGTTGTGCCAGAATTTATTTCCCTTGGGCACAATCGATGTCATGTCACTGGCATACCCCTGAAGGATTCGTGAAATAATAAACTCTTTATCGATTAAAACAGCCACTGCTTTTCTAAGCGCGGTATCCGAAAAAGGAGAATGTCTGACATTAAATCCCATAAAATAGAGAGCGCTTTTTTTACTCACAAAAACCTGTATATGCTTACTTTCTTTTAATCCATTAATATGACCGGGTGGAATATCAGACCAGTGATAATCAAGACTTCCCTTTTTTAAGGCCAGGATGGCGACATCTGCCGAACTATAGATTTTAAAGATAATTTTTTCAACAAAGGGTCCCAGAATGTGACCTGCAATTTTTTTGTTTTCACCAAAAAAGAATCGGTTTTTTTCAAAATAGAGATAGGCTCCCTCTCTTCTTTGTTTCAGAACAAAGGGTCCGCAACCCAGCGGGAATTTGATTTTATGATTTAGAAGTGCAGTTAATGGTTTTTCATGCGTGAGGGATTTTTTGGCCACATCAGCCCATTCTGAGCGTGATACGATTGGAACAGAGAGTGATTTTGTCACAAAAATAGCTACGGGCTTTTGAAGATAGAACCGAATGGTTTGTGAATCAAGCGCCTCAACTTTTTTTACAAATTTCCACTTGGAGTAAAGCCTGGGTATTTTAAATTTTTTGATAAGATTAATGGTGAACAATACATCATCAGAAGTCAGATCTGACCCATCTGACCATTTCGCCGGTCTTAGTTTTACAATGTAGGACACCGTTTCGGGTTCAAAGAGCGGCATCGACTCAGCCAGCCATGGTATCAGTTGAAGACTGACTGGATCTCGAACATACAGATTTTGATACATCAGGGAGAGGACTTTGCGGGAATTTGCGTCGCTGGCTAACCAGATATTGAGGGTTCTTGGTTCTTCAGCGATTCCAATCTTCAGGATTGTCCCATCCTTTTTCTCAGTGCATGAAAACAGAAAACTCGAGAAAATGAGAGTTAAGAGTATAACAATTCCCTTTTTTCGGACTTTTAAAGAGGATATTTGCATTTTAATTATCATGACCTGTTTTCAGATACTTTCTTCTCAACAAAGTCGATCACAGGGACCTCCAGTTTTTTATTGTCCAACTGATTGATTCTGGGGATACCGCCGGGACTGACACAGTTTATTTCAATCAGTCTTTCTCCTATTATATCCAGCCCGACAAATTGCAGTCCATCTTTAACCAACCGGCGTCCAACGATATCACAAATCTCTTTTTCCTTTTCAGTGATGGTATGCTTAAATGCCAGGCCTCCGGCATGAATATTCGTTCTGAATCCCTCTTCAGGTGATTTTCTGCTCATTGCGCCTAAGATCTCGCCGTTCAACATGAGTATTCTGACATCCCCTTTTTCTTTTACTTCTTTAAGATATTCCTGAACCATGATCGCATCTCTCTCAGGATAGGGCTTAAATGCTTTGACGTAAAAGTTTATCAGAGAATTGAGATTTTCCGGATCTCTGGAACTAACCTTAATAACACCCTCTCCGCCAAAACGACCCAGAGGTTTGATGATCATATCGCCACCAAACGTATCAATGATTTTTCTCAGCCGTTTCGGGTCCCTGGAAATATGAGTTTCCGGTATAAGTTCCGTGAAGTTCAATGTATAGAGCTTACTGTTACCGAGTATGAGGCTACCCGGATCATTGATCACGGTAAGTTTATCGCTAATGGGGGCAAGAAGTTCTATGACTTCATAATTCAAGGGGGGATCTTTTCTCAAAAACAGGGCATCTATTTCAGTAATAACCTCAAAATTACGATCCTCTTTTTTAATACACTTAATCGCTCTCTGCCAGTATTCTTCTATAGGAAGGTCACGGGGAACTTCAATATTCTCCATCCTGGCAACGACCTTTTGTTCCCTGACGTATAAATCATGGGGTTCTAAGAAAAATACGGTGTGTCCTCTCTGATTACACTCATACATCAAATAACTGGTGGTTTCAAATTCCGGATCGATGGTTTCCAAGTGGTCCATCAAAAAGGCTATTTTCATTCTGTACCCTGTTTAGGTGTTATTTGAAGCCTGCTGGAACTCAATTTCCCACCATCCCCACGAGACCTGATAAATACGGGATAATCTAAAATGGGACCATTATTTAAAACTGAGATCACACGTGGGAAGGAACTTTTCAACGATAGATATCTATTAACGAAACGCCATGATGAAAGCAAGTCCGAAAATCCTTTTCAGTTGAAACAGGTTATTTCAAACCAGTCTTGCCAAATAACCGAAATTCCGCGAATCAGTAGCAAAATAATCACGTAAAGGCATAACATATTATACAAATAGCGCTAATGATGTTGATGATGTTAAATCTTCTCTCACGAAAGAACAAGCATTAGAATATATCAAAAGGTCCAACAAGGAAAGTCACTATATCTTCAAAACCCGGAGACTGGGCACACAGGCAGGAATGACTCTGTTAATCGTTTTCATGCATGACCAGGGATTATATCAAAAATAACGAGAAATACCCGATCAGGAACCGCTTCTAAAAGCTAATCATCTGTCGGGTTATGTCAAGCTCAAATTCGAGCTTCACGATCCTTTTCGATTGCAGCAATAAGAATATTTATGTTATTTTCCAGTTAGATAGGTGTGTTGCTCATGGCGAACAATAAAACAACGGGTTACCCAGGAAATCAAAGGCAACTGAGATGATTTTCAGTTCAAACAAGTCCAGGAAAAACAGTGTTAGAAGAATTATTATTCTCGGTGTGTTCTGGCGCATTCTTGTTATTGAAATCATTCTACTGGTTGGAACACTTTTATATGAAGGGTTGACCGCAAATATAACCTATATTGAATTGCTTTGGTACGCTTTAAGAATTCTATCCCTCGTCGCAATTATCATCCTGTTTATGATGATTACATTGAGAAGTTTTTTAACCAAAAAAATTATTTCCCCGTTAGAAGCAATTGTAAAGGCGAATCAACGTCAACTTGAAGATGCAACAGCTTCCCAGCATATTGATTTGCTGGATCTTCCGCCCAAAGAGATCAGTGATATCATATCAACCCGCAACCATATGCTGGACACTATTCTCAAAATTTCCGAGGAAAGATTAAGGTATCAAAACTTGATTCGGCAGACTTTTGGACGCTACCTGTCAAAAAAAGTGGTGGATGAGATCTTGACAACACCCAACGGATCAAAAATCGGCGGCCGCAAGGAAAATGTGACAGTAATGCTATCTGATATTAGAGGATTCACAACCTTATCCGAGAACACAGATCCTGAAAAATTGGTTCAATTACTTAATCGTTACCTGGAAACGATGTCCCAAGTAATTGTGAAATTTGACGGAATGATTGATGAGTTCATTGGTGACGCGATCCTGACTGTTTTTGGGGTTCCTGAAAAACGTGAAGACCATGCACAAAGTGCGGTAGCCTGTGCCCTTACCATGCAGAATCGATTGGAAACGTTGAACGAGGAGTTTATCAAAGACGGATACCCCACTTTTGAGATGGGAATCGGAATCAATACTGGACTGGCTCTTGTTGGAAATATCGGATCGGAAATCAGGACAAAATATGGTATCGTAGGCCCTACTATCAATATCACTTCAAGGATTGAATCGAATACGATTGGAGGAGATGTTTTAATCGGAGAAACCACTTTCGAGCAAACAAAAGAACTGATTACAGTGGCACCACCCCAAACGGTTATGATGAAAGGTATGAAAAGCCCACTTGTCTTTTATTCAGTTACTGCCATGGGACCACCATACAACATTGGCATAAAGAATCGGTTGGAATCAGGGGAGGGTATTAAAATTAGTTTACCCTTCAATTATTGGAAAATGGAAGGCAAAAAAGTTGTCGGCGATGTCATGCAGGGAGAGACCATCAGCATGAGTGATCATCTTATAACAGCCTCCCTTGATACACCGCTTGATCCTTTGACCGATATTAAACTTATTTTTAATTTTTGTACCACCGCTCACTGTTTTTCTGATATCTATTTAAAAGTCAAATCACTGAATGACCAGCAAGGAAAAGTGATCAACCACCTCGGAATCACTTATATTGATCAAAAAGACACCTTGATACTCAAACAATGGATGGCTGATAAATCATCATAATCTTTGATCAAATTGTTTTAGGATCAATTTGCGCAGGTATTAATTTATTCAGCAGTTTATAGTTCTTATTTGACTTAGGGTTGGCTCAAAAATTACTTGGCATTTTGTCTGCAAAATGTCCAGTCTTTATGGGACTTTTGCGGACAGATTATGCCAAGTTCTTTTTGTACGATCCCTGATTGTAAAATACGGATTGTTTTCTCTCTTTATACGCAATACACTGAAATAACAATATACAATCAGCCCCACTTTGATATCCTATACGTTCAGCAATGCAAGGAATAATTAACACACTTATATATCTTTCAGACGATCTATCAACCTCATTTTTCTGTGCTTGAACAGATAATAAACTCCTGCATAACAGGAGAACTTGAGCTTGTCATTTAATAAAAAAGGCGAGCAGGAGCATATACGATGGGTAAAGTCGGAGTATATTTAATAAAATGGTTCATTATTCTATCGGTATTCCTGATGATAGTTTCGCAGTTTGTCATTACACCGGTAGTTGCAGATGATAAAAAACGCACCAATTTTCTCGGTATGGAATTTGTTCTCATACCCGCTGGATCTTTTTTGATGGGAAGTCCAACGAATGAAGCTCATAGACATAAGAAAGAAAGTCAACATGAGGTCATTATCAGCAGACCCTATTATCTCCAAACAACGGAAGTCACCCTGAAACAGTGGTGGACCATCATGGGAAAAAAGTACTTTGGTCGCAGAAAGGGCACAAACGACATGCCGGTGACCAAAGTTTCCTGGCATGACATACAGAAATTCATAAGCAAGTTAAACAGGTTAAATGAAGGTATGTATCGTTTACCTACTGAAGCTGAATGGGAATATGCTGCCAGAGCAGGCAGTACGACCGCTTACTATTGGGGAAACTCTATCGATTGTCATGTAGCCATGTTTGGCAACAATTCCCTCGAGGTTGATACCTGTGTCTCTTTTATAGAAAGAAAAGGCCTGGCTCCAGACCAGCCGGCTCAGGTCAAAAGTTATGCCCCGAACAGGTGGGGTTTATATGACATGCATGGAAATGTCTGGGAATGGTGTCAGGATGATTACGTAGAAGACCTCGGCGTTAATACGATAACGGATCCCCTGTTGAAGGCAGACGGAAGGCATAAAGTTCGAAAGGGTGGAAGTTGGTTTAAATACGGTTACGCAAGCCGATCTGCCAATCGCGCTTTTGCTCATACAGCAAGCCGATTCAAGACAACCGGTTTCAGACTGGTCTTAATCGATCAACAATAGGATGGTGCATGTTTAAAAGGCTGAGTAGATTTTTCAAAGTATACGATGATGAGATCAACATTTTTCTCTGGTCGGTTCTACTACTTTTTTTAATCCGCTGTGCCTGCATTATTTTTAATAACTATGCTGAAACAACCTTTTTAAAGCGATACGGCGTTGAGTATCTGCCCATAATCTACGTCATCAACTCCGTGTCAACCTTTTTAATCATGAGCCTGCTGGTAGGCGTCATAAAGAAACAGCCGGGTACCCGCCTCTTAAGTTTTCTGCTCCTTATTTTCGGCGCGACAGTTGGTGGTTTGCGATTTATCATCCAGCTTGATATCGATTTATTGTACCCAATCCTGCTCATCTTCAATACCCAGTTTGAAATGCTACTGGTTCTTGTCTTCTGGAACCTGGGCAACGATTTGTTTAATGCACGACAGTCCAAACGAATTTTCCCGTTGATTACCATTGGCGGAGTGATCGGAAGGATTATCGGCAGTTTTGGAACACCGTTTCTGATTAAGATTGTCTCTCTTGATAATCTCATGTTTGTCTATTGCGGTTTTGCAGTGGCAGGCGCCATTATTGCGATGCGGATGTTTTATCTGTTTCCAACCCTGTTAATGTCGTCAAAAAAGGAAAAAAAAGCTGCGGCAAAGACATCTCAAAAAGAGGAATTCAAGAAAATATTAGGGTTTGTGAAGGAGTCAACCCTCTTGAAAGTCTTTATTTTTATCACAATACTGCCAAATGTTGTCATTCCCATACTGAATTACCAGTTCAATTATGCGATCAACGAAGTCTTCGCTTCAGAAGGTGGCATGATTGAGTTTTTCAGCTATTTCAGAGGGATTACAAATATTATCAGCTTAATCATTCTCTTATTTGTTGGAAGAATATACAGCAGATGGGGATTGCCGATCGTTTTGTTATTTCATCCAATGAACTACATGCTGGTGTTTGCCGTTTTCTTGTTCCGACTGGATCTCTTCGCCGCAATGTACGCCCGGTTGTCCACTAATGTTATCAGAACCACTATGAACGCTCCGGTAGTCACAATTCTGATGGGACTGTTTCCGGCCGCTCAACGAAACATTGTCCGCCCATTTTTAAGAGGGACTGTCGTGAGGGTCGGAACGTTGTCGGGTTCTGCGATTATTTTATTGACTCAAAACGTTATCCACCCGAGTTACCTCTCTATCATTGCAATGATTTGTGTCAGCGGTTGGCTGGCCACTATTTTTTTCCTGAAAAAGGGTTACTCAAAAATTCTTCTGCAGCTCATATCCAAAAGTATGATCGATCTCAAAACCATGGAAGAACAGGATATTGGCCATGTTTTTAAAGATAAGGCAGCTCAATCCCATTTAGAACAACAGTTCAAGTCCGCGCGTGGTGTCGATGTGATTTGGTATGCCAAGCAGCTGAAAATTCAGAAATTTAAAAACCTTGACCAGAGTATACTGTCCGTATTGGAACATCACGACAATCTATTGAAGATCGAGTTAATGAAATATTTGTCGCCTGCGGCCCATGAAGAAGTTCTGGCTATATCCAGAGAGATCGCTGACTACCAGGATGAAGAGTTGATGGTAGCCCTGTTAAAGTCAATAAATCGCTTTCCTCCAGAGGTTACACGTTCTTTCCTGGAAACAGTTTATAACGATGCGGATAGTACAGTTATCAAAGCTTACGCTGTTGTGGGTCTTTATCACGGAGCACCTGGTACATATCGAATCATCATTAATGAATGGATTCGGTCCGATAATTTAATTGAAAAGGAAGCCGGGATCATAACGGTAGGTGAGTCTGGCGACACTTCCTATATACCTGTATTAGAAGCTGAACTGCGCCACGACCAGCCCGATGTGATAAAGACTGAACTTCTAATCGGACTATTCCGGCTGGGCGCCATGGGACTCAATCAGAAAATTATCCAGTTTCTTTCCTACACAGAAGCATCCATTCGTCACGCTGCTCTCAACCTCTATGAAATTATTGAGGATGAGGATATGGACCGAATCATATTAATGCTGAATGACAGTGTAGACCAAATTCGAAAAGCGGCCTCTGATAAGCTGCTGAACGCACCTTATCAAAATCCACTTCGATTGATCAAAGCCCTTGTTCTACCAGGAAGAAAAATCAGGGAAGGCGTTTTCGAACTTCTTGAAAACCTCAACATTAAAGAACTGGATATGTTTCGATACGCCCAGGCGGAAATTGAGACCGGTTATCTTGATCTGATAGAAAGGCAAAGTATCAAAAACCTACCGGCCAGTTCTGAAAGAGATTTGTTGCAGGATCATTTAAAAGAAAAAATGCTGTCGCGTTTGGAGAATGTGCTGCGGGCTCTCAGCGCTCAGGATCCCACCGGAAGAATGAGGATTGTATGCCATGGTGTATTTTCACAGGACGCCAGACAGCGTTCAAATAGTCTGGAAGCACTTGAAGAAGTGCTGGACACCTCCTTATCTAAAATTATGATTCCGTTATTGGAAATCCATTCCACATCCGAGACTATAAAAATAGGAAGAAAAAAATTCAACCTGCCATCGATAGGTAATAATCATACCGCAGTCTATAATCATCTATTAAAGAAACGGGATTGGGTCGTTGTGATTTTGACTCTAGCAATAGCGAAAAAAGAGGATACGAAACATCTAATTGGAAAACAGATCTCACAGTTGGCCGAATCAGAGAATCTTCAAATACAAAAAATGGCCATTTCAGCTCTGACGGAATAGTGAGATTGACCAGCAAAGGCAAAATTTTATCCACCGGATGAATATGTGAATTTAATACAATTGGAAACAGATGGATTCTGAATTTTCGATACCTGACAAAATCTTACACTTGAAAAGTATTCCAATATTTCAAGATTTAGCTGTCAGAGAGTTGGCGGCTGTGGCCACTGTGACAGAAGAGGTCAATGTTGAAAGTGGACAAACGGTCATTAAGGAAGGTGAAGCGGGCAATGTCATGTATCTGATCCTGGAAGGCGAAGTCATCGTGCTGAAGGCTCAACAGGATAATACTGATCATGAAATTGAATTGGCCCATATAAAAGCGGGAGACTATTTTGGAGAAATGTCACTTTTCGAAGATGCTCCCCGTTCAGCCACCATACGAACAGTAAAGGACTCCCGCTTTATGGTACTACAGAAAAATGAATTCTCAGAAATCATCAGGGAATACCCACAAATCACGATGCATATATGCAGAGCCTTCTGTCAACGGATTCGTGAATTACATGTCAAGATCGACAGTTATGAAAAATGATGATTTGAGTTATTTTTTTCAAGTCCCACAAGAGGTTCCTCCGGATTATCTGGATGAAATTTGCAAGCTGGTTGAAGCAGGTGGATCCGTCAAATCCAAGTGGGTCAGATACAACCTGGAAAGAGCTTTTCTATTGACGTATGTTCTCGATCAGAGTCAGATTATTGCATGTTCCAGCTTGAAATACCCCCGCCCCGAATACATCCAGTCCGTCAAGGATCAATGTGGTCTAGATCTGACCAATTTCCTTGAACGCGGTTACACTTCGGTCATACCAGAGTACAGAGGTCTGGGAATCGCATCAAAACTACTGGCTGGTCTAACCACCAGAATCGGTGAAAAAAAATTGTACTCCGTTATCGGCGAGGACAATATTGGGGGGCAGAAAATCGCATTAAATAACAATACTAAGTGTGTCGCGGTCTATTCAAGCAAACTTTCCGGGAAAAAAATCGGTATCTGGATCCCGGAGTGGATGATTGAAACAGAACGAGATCCCCACTGAGAATAGATGACAATTGGAATCATTACGGTTCGAGATGACGCGTATCATCCGAATAGACGTCTCAAAGAAACCGCCAGAGAAAAGGGATGCTCCCTTTATTGGATCAATCCCTACCATTTCCGATCAGAAATAGTTGACGGAAAACTACTCATAAATGGATTGAAGGCTCAGGAATTACCAGATGTCGTTATTCCCAGGCAAGGCGCCTTGATCGGCGACTCCAGCTTAACCCTGATCAACCAGATACAGACCCTGGGAATTCCGCTGGTTAATGGACTTGCTTCCATTCTTCTCTCCCGCAATCAATTCTTATCACTGCAGGCATTGGCGGCAGCTGACATCCCGGTACTGAACACTGTTTTTATCAATCGCTTGGAAAGTGTGCAACCGGCCGTAGAAAAACTCGGTGGGTACCCGTTAATCGCAAAAACGGTCAACAGCTACCAGGGAAAGGGAGTGTTTCTAATCAACTCTGAAAAAGAAGCTGATTTCGTGGTTCAGTCCTCGTTGGACAGAGCAAAGGGCATGCTGATTCAACAATTTCTTCAACCACAAGGCAGACAAGATGTCAGGGTCTTTATCATTGGTGGAGAAATCACAGGCGCCATGCAGCTGCTGCCCAGGGAAGGTGACTTCAGATCAAACTTCAGCCTCAACCAACAAGCTTTTGAGATCAATCTCACAGATGAAATGAAGCGCATCGCGGTTAAAGCTGCCCGAACTCTCAGTCTGGAGATTGCAGGGGTCGACCTGCTGATCGACATTCAAGGCAGGGTTTTTGTTCTGGAAGTGAACTACTCGCCAGGTTTCAAAGGATTGGAGGCAACCACAGGACTGAATATCGCCGAAAAAATAATTGACTACGCGATCTCATTAAAAACAAATCTAAAGAACCATGAAAATTGAAGACCTGCAGGTTAAACAGGAACTAAATAGAAATCGAATTTCAGTGAGTGTTTCCTGGGAGGATTGCGATCAACCAGCAAAAGAAGTTTTTATCGAAACAGATAGTCAATATAAGCTAAGCGCGAATTCTATTCCACACGCTTTCCTGGTAGGATGTCTCGTCCCGGCACTTCATTTTGGTGAAAAGCGCATAAAAATAGATGCGGATATCTCTCCTGATCTTCTGGAAGGATTAGAGACGATTATGGCGATTATGACGATCTGGTCCCAGGGAAAATATAAGCCTCTAACGGTAGAGTCCGGCATTCAGAAGACTCTCCAAAAAAGGGATAACAAGGGTAGGGCCGCCATGCTTTATTCAGGAGGCATTGATTCTCTGGCTGCTCTGCGATTGAATCGACTTCACTTTGGCAAGGATCATCCGGGGTATATTCGCGATTGCCTGTTTATTCATGGATTTGACATCGGCGGTGTCGTCGAAAGGGGGATGAAATATCATGTGTTTGACAGGGCAGTAGACGCCATGAAAAATGTGACTGAGGATGCAGATGCGATCTCCATTCCGGCTTATACCAACATCCGTCATCTATGCGATAACAGGGATTTATGGTTGAACTACTTTTTTGGCGCGGTCTTGTCAGCTGTCGCCCATGCCTTTGATAACAGGATCGATCTGTTCTACATTGCCTCTTCCTATGACCTTAACAACCTTGTCCCCTGCGGTTCTCACCCTCTTTTGGACCCGGAATATTCCAGTTCATATTTAAAAATAAAACACAGAGATGTTGCCCTGACACGAATGGAAAAACTGAAAATCGTCTCAGAATGGGGCCCCGGTCTTCAGAATATGAGAGTGTGCCTGGCAAATGTGCAAGAGCGTCTTAACTGTGGGATTTGTGAGAAATGTGTCAGAACAATGACAGGACTTTTGGCGTTAAATTCGCTGCACAAAACTCAAGCGTTTGTTGAGGATGATGTTACGCCTGAGATGTTTGCTGGTTTCAAGATCACGATTCGCCATCGGGAACCTTTTTACCAGGAAATGATCAAACCGTTGCAGGAAATCGGTCGGCTTGACCTGGTCAGTACGATCGAATTAAAACTTGCGGAAAAACAGTAACGGACAGCGTTATCACCTGTTTAGGGATCGTTAAAAATTAGTTCATATATTTCTCAATACTAACCAATCCTTGTACCACAAAATTCTTAATCTTACTGTAACGGCTGACGATATCTCGGGCGCGCCGATTCAGTATTTTCTGTTCTTCATTGACCGCAACCCTGAATCCTTCGTAAAACGGCCCCAATTGGATTGATTCGCCTTCATAAGTATCGTGTATCTGCGTATAGGGTGGTGCGAGCAGCCATCTGATTTGAGCAGTTGTAACAGTACTGTCAGGCATTTTACTCATGAAGACTTCGAGTTCTTCCAAGTCCTCTTCAATCAGATTATTCCAGCCCAGCATAAAATTCGCATTTATCAGCAGGCCAAATTCTTTCGCCAGGTTCAAAAAATCAAGGAGTTCATCGGTTTTAAATCCCTTGCCACCGTATTTCAACATCCGATTCGAGGGAAATTCCATACCGAATCCTAAAACCAGGTTAGGAATTTTACCATTCATTTTTCTTAATGTAGATTCCAGAGCCCTGTTCTCAATTTGACCTGATCTGATAAACATGCGGTAGTCCAGGTCTGGTCTATGGGGAAGAACGGGTAGAACCTCCTTTACAAATTTGGGTGTTATCGATCCTGTATTGAGACGAACGATTTTCATACCCTTATGATCCAATTTATTGAATTCACAATCGATATTTTCTCGCTGTCGAAAAACCTCCTTCGCATGCAACGCAATGTTGCAATAAATGCATTTTCTCCAGTAACAGCGGTTGTCGAGTGTGTAAGAAAAATAAATCTTGCTGTCAGAAGGAATATCTGTCGGGATATCCAGTTTCCAGTCACCTGAGAAATTAGGCACACCGAACCAGTCTTCGACACTTTTTCCGGTAAATTCCAGATTTGAGGGTAGTTTAAAAGAGTCATCAACTTTAATGTAAATCGGATTCCATTTCCCAGCTGTTATCATTCTCTCTGCTGCCACCGGCCCACCGACAATAAAACGAATTTTCGGGTACGACCGGGCCCAGATATAAGCTTGATAAAGATGATTTATATAGATAGCGCTGATATAGATGGTGCCTTTATCAATGGGGAGTTTTCTATCCGTATATGTATCTTCATCAAACCATTTCCCGTTGTCTACTTCGTGTTCCGTCCAGTAAAAATCTCCTTTGGATCTGCATAAATCATAGGTGTCTGAAAAACCGTTACACAAATCGTAATATGAATTCTTGATCTTATTGTAAAACTGCAGAAAAAGTGTATCGCTCATCGATTTTACCTTTTTTTCAAATACTGGATAAAGACTCCGCTTTAATGATCGTCATCTAAAAATTATACTTGGCAATTGAAGTTCCCGTAAAGGAGCATCTAGATAAAAAGCGGATTCCCGGTTATATTCTCTAGATAGACTTTCGCTTCCGGGTCGATTGAGGTGAAAATGACTCTAAACGTTGGAGGATCATCTGTAATATGGTGGGATACTTTTCCATAGAGGTCACTGGACATTACTTTATTATGATCATCTAATAAAACAATCTTTAAATCACTCATTTCTCTACAGCTTCTTTCTGCTTCTATTTCCGCAGTTTTATCTCTCAATCTGACGATCTTTCCAATAAATGACTGCTCAATGATACTTTTCCCATCCAGAAAAGAGAACTTCACCGGAATTGGCTGTGAGAACCTGATGAGCATCAATGGATTTTTCACTGGTAGAAAGACATTGAAGGGGTCGCCAATTCCACCAACTTCATAAACAGATAACAGTTCTCGCACACCTTTTGGACGTATATCGATTTGTCCATCAATCCTCAGTCCGCCCTCACAATCATTCAGTGTACTTTCTGAGACCAGGATTTGTCCACCGACGGTCATAGACTCGATTCTTGATGTTAAGTTCACCGCCTGTCCAACAATCCCATATTTAGTCCGTTTACTGGAACCAATATTACCCATAATCACAGTACCGGTATTAATCCCGATTCCCATTGAGATTTTCGGGTATCCTGCCTCAATATTACTTTGGTTCACCTCTTTCATGGCCAGCTGCATTTCCAGTGCACAGGCAACCGCCCTTTTAGCATCGTCTTCCTTTGAGAGCAAGGCCCCGAAAACGGCTAAAATAGAATCTCCGATAAATTCATTAATTGTTCCATTAAATTTCAAGATGATTTCTGTCATTCTTTCCAGATAGATGTTGATTATTTTGACAACATCTTCAGCTGGAAATCTTTCGCTGATGGCTGTAAATCCCCGTAAATCGGTCATTAAAATGGTCGCCCGGCTCTTTTCACCACCAAGCTGCAACCCATCCGGTGTTTCCAGAATGGTTTCGACAATTTCATCAGACAGGTATTGACCGAATGCTTTTCGAATAAACCGGTTTGTAATGTCAAGTTTCTTATTCAACTCGTTTAAACGGGTTTGTTGGCTGTCTCCCAATTTAATAAGACGGCGAAGTTGTGTGTAAATTCTTTTATACCGTTTGAGCAATATAGAATAGACGGACAACAGTTCATTATTCTGATATTTTGTATCATTTAGGACCGATTGGGCTTCCTCAATCGCTTTTTCTTCATTCGTGAAAATTGTGCTTTGTTTATCCATGGCCATGAACAAGAAGTCTCTAAACTTGTGAATAATAACGTTTTTTTATTGCAGATCGTCAAAAAAGGAGATCGCCTGAGGATGGGCAAAATGATTGAAAAATAAATGCCCCCGGATTGTCTTCCTTCCTCATTTTTCCATCATTTCATAATTACAATCTGTTAATCGCCAATAACTCTAGTTGAATATCCCAGAAAAAACAACCGCTACATTTTCTGCTTCAAAATTATATTTCGTCAGGAACAAACAAAAACGTATCAAGTTTTAGATTCACATAAACCCCGGATTTTTCCAAATCAAAGATTAATTCGATGAAAATGACGATAGTTCTTACACTACAATTCCAGTCCGATTAATTAAAGAAAACAACCCCCCTTATCAGGATATTCTAAAACGAACCTAACTATACAGCATGGCAGGATCCTCAAGCGAAAGTTTGACAACCGCCTATCACTAATCAACATTCCCGAACCCACCCTGAATCTGCTGATTGAACAGCTTGAAAAAGTTACTGATCCAGTGATTGACTATATCATTAAATTTGCACAGCTGATTCCCAGCATCAACCAGCAGGTTGATGCTGGGAATCAGACAGCCCGGCTCTACGTTTTAGTATTGATAAACTGATGGTCAGAGTTGAAAGTGCAAACGGTGAAGAAGGGTAGGAATGGTTTTTGACAGTCGGGCAATCCATGGTAGTCCAAATTAAAGCATCAGTGGCCATTTCTGAGATCCAGAGTGCTCCTCTTCAGGAATCCTACGTGCCAACCTTCCGTTTTTCGGCTTGAAGGTTTTTCAACTCTTCCCAGAGTTCTTCCACCTGTTTGCGGGTTTCTGCGAGGGAGGCTTCGTTATTAATGACATAGTCCCCATAGCCCGCTTTTTCATCGATAGGGATCTGGGAACTCAGAATATTAAGCGCTTCATCATCTGAAATTTGATCTCTTGCGGCCAGGCGTTTGATCTGTGTTTCTTTGGAGGTCGCAACTACCAGGAGTTTGTGAAAGAGGTACTGCATTCCGGTCTCGATCAGGAGTGGAATCACTACCTGGATAATGGCATTGGGATCTTTTGCGGTGAGTTCCAACAGCTGTTTAATGAACTCCTCCTGGATTCGCGGATGGATGAAGCTTTCGAGTTTTTTGCGTTTTTCCAGATCCTTAAAGACGATATCGGACATTGCTTTCCGGTTCAGATTGCGATCCTCCAGCAGGATCTGCTCTCCAAAAAAGGCCACAATATCATTCCAGGCTGGCTTTTCCGGCTCAACGACCACCCTGGCCAAAACGTCAAAATCGATGATCGGGGCGCCCATCTCTTCCAGTATGCTGGCAACTGTACTTTTTCCGGTGGCAATACTGCCTGTCACACCCAGAAGAAGCCGATTATCACTACCTCTGATAAAGTCAAGTTGCGCAATATTTCCGTAGGAACCAGGGTAGGCACTTGTCAGATCCTTCTCTGCACCAGCGTAACTGATGGGATAGCGAATACCCCTGCGATAAAGTGCTTCCAAGCCTCTGAGAGCCTTTTCCATTTTATCGACTGGCAGGGCCATGACCATATCCTCGTCCTGTGCATGACCATAACGCCGCTCTCCGTAACAAGGGATTGTCAGGGAGGGCTTTCCATCCAGGTAACAACGGGCAATCGCATCTGAACAGGATGTCTCTCCGACGCAGTGAAACTGCATCACTTCATAATCTTCAAACTGCAAGGCGTTGATCAGCAGCATCATCTGAGCCGGATTGGCGTATATCAGGACTATGTCCGGTTCAAACGGATTATAGACCAACGGTGCCATGGCCACTGCCTCGTATTTGCCAACAGGAAGTCTGGGTATGGCATTTTCGTACCGTTTGCCCTCTTCCCGGTTCCGGGTCCAGACAATACTGCGAAAGGTCCCGTCCAGAAACGGTTCATCGGGAAGCTGTGTCAAACCGATGATAGAAGGGCACATAGCACCCATAAAGTCCTCCAGGTCAGCTCCTATCGTCCAGTCAAAATTTCTGACCTGAGTGATCAGCTGGCACATACTGACTTTTCCCGAAGGCCGTCGAACAAACGGAATCTCATCAAGCATTTCCTTTTTTTCCAGCATTTTAAAAGCCACCGGAAAGGACTTGAGCCTCATGAGATGTTCCATCCTGCGCACTAACGTTTCCCAGTTTATTTTAGATTCCATGCAAAAACCTTTTGAATTGGGTGTCATTTCAATGGTAGAAAAAAGCAACTATTCACCACATTGCCTGAGCCGAGGGGATCATGATTCAAAACGATGGAAAACAGGACATTTTCCAACAGCTCCAGGGATGGATTCATGCGTGTTTTGAATCGTGATCCCCTCGGCGGGTCGTATGCTGAATCGTACCGTCCTCTTTCAACTCTCTGATTTCATCCTCCGAGAACGCCATATTTCTTAAAACCTGCTCAGTGTGTTCTCCCAGTTTTGGTGATGCTGAGCGGATTCCGGCCGAAAACGTACTGAATTCGATCGGGTAACCCGGGACCTTGATCCTGCCAAAATCCGGGTGATCGAAATCGACCACATAGTCATTGGCAACAGCCTGAGGATCGTGCAGCACATCTGTGACCTGCTGCACGGGGCTGAACATCAGGCCCGCCTCAGTAAAAATCTCGACCCACTCCGCCTGGGTTTTCTGTCTGAAGACCTTGTCAAAAATGGCGGTCAGCTCTTCGTTGTTCTCGCCTCTTTGCTCATCATCAATAAATTTTGGATCCTCAACAAGGGATTTCTGACCCGTCACCTCACAAAATTTCAGCCAATAT
>Ga0233429_1002499_pt1 | contig 18893 bp, 15 predicted proteins | sample SI_118_April2016_3_FD_179879 | JGI IMG/M metagenome (GOLD analysis project Ga0233429, IMG submission 179879) | Seawater microbial communities from Saanich Inlet, British Columbia, Canada - SI_118_April2016_135_MG | ecosystem: Environmental > Aquatic > Marine > Inlet | place: Canada: British... | reverse complement strand
ATGGCTCCCAGGCCGTGCCCGACGATGGCGATACGCCCAATCCCCATCTCATGAATAAAATCTTTGAGTAAGCGCAATTGTTGTGAGAGCATATAGCGGCTGGTATTCTTGGCCGTATCACCAAAGCCCCACATATCCAGTGCATACGTGCGATAGTTTACGGAGGCGGCTTGCATCGAAGGAATCCAATACCGCCAGGAACCGACCCAACTATGTAGAAAGATAATCGGGCGTCCGCGTCCCAGCACTTCGTAATGGACTAGCTCGTCTTGTAGAATAATTGCGCTCATGCGAGTTTTTTAGGCGCCAACCTGTTGTAAAATTTGAGTAACTTTTTTGATAAGCTGGTCAATCGCGAATGGCTTGATAATATAATCAATCGCGCCAACCTCAAAACCTTCTTTAACTTCGGATTCCTGGCCTTTTGCCGAGAGAAATGCAACCGGTATATTAGCTAATCGAGGGTTTTCTTTCATACCCTTGCATGCTTCATAGCCGGTCATGCGCGGCATACGGACATCCATGAGAATTAAATCGGGCAAATCATTCTGCTCAGCCATTTCGATGGCTTTTTCCAGAGCTTCGGCGCCGTTGGTCGCGGCGATAATTTCGTGTCCAACGGAGTGCAGCGTGAAGGTAATCAGATTTCGAATATCCAGCTCATCTTCTGCGATAAGGATTTTTGCCATAATTGCCTCTATTTTTCGGGTTTCGGGCTTGCGGTAGCGAAGGTGCTATGTTCATCTTCTCGGTAAATGGGCAGTGTCATCGAGAAGATGCTTCCCTCCCCGGGGATGCCGCTGCTCTGCAGCCAGATTCGGCCTTTGTGCATTTCGACAAGCTGCCGGACAATGGATAGCCCCAGACCAGTTCCGGCGGTCGCCAGAACCAGCGGATCTTCGCCGCGGTAAAAACGTTCAAATACGCGCTCCTGATCTTCAGGTAAAATGCCAATACCGGTGTCATGAATATCAATTTGAACTTCAGAATCCAGTTTATGCAATTTAACATCAATATGGCCTTCAGTTGGGGTGTAATGGTAGGCGTTGTTGAGCAAATTTGTCAAAATTTGGCGCACGCGTTCGGCATCACCGAATACTTTGGGTAAATTGTCTGGAATATCCACTGTGAATGTGAGTGGTTTGCCTTGTTCTTCGGCGTGTTGGCGTTGATCGGCCACAACGGTAGTAACTAATTCTTGCAAGCGCACAGGTTGCAGCGAAAGATCAATTTTTCCGGCCTCAATTCTGGATACATCCAGCAAATCATTGACCAAAATATTTAAGCGTTGGGTATTGCTGAGAACAACTTCTAAAAATTGGGTTTGTTGTTCAGAAAGCGGACCGGCCGCGCCCATGAGCATGATTTCAATATAGCCCTTGATGGATGTCATTGGTGTGCGCAGTTCATGGCTCACGGTAGCCACAAATTCCGATTTGAGTCGATCTACGACAACCTGATGGGTAATATCACGGAAAATTGAAACGGTCCCCAGGAATTCATTTTCTAAATGTACCGGCGCAAGGTTAACCGCCACAAAACGCCCATCTTCCAGTGTGATCTGCTGAGTATATGAACTGCTCCGCTCTGCGCTCAACGGCTGATCTGACCAGCCCGAAATTGTGTTGAACCACATTTGGGCTGCATTTCCAAAGAGACCGCTAAAGCTCTCCAACGATTTTGATATCACATCATCGCGTGATAACCCCAGAACTTGCTGCGCCGAGTCGTTAAACAGCGTGATTTTCCCATCACTATCTGTAACCAAAACGCCATCCGCCACGGCTTCCAGAATCGCCCTTGAACGGCTGGTTTCAACCTGCTGGGTGCGGAGCATATTACCCAAACGTTCGGCTTGCTCTCGAATAAGATTGAATAATTCGGCATTGTTGATCGCAACCGCAATCTGGTTTGCCGCGGCTTGCGCTAAATCAATTTGATCGGCATCGAAGTGTCCGGGCGAGCGGTGGAATAATAACATTACGCCCAATAACTCTGTGCCCACTAATAATGGCACTCCCATGGCGCTGCGGTGGTCGAGTTGAGCGGTCGCATCGTCACTTTTCCAGCGTGCATCATTGTGCAAATCGTCAATCAGCATGCCATCCCGGTTGCGGATAATCCAACCGGCCAAGCCATCTTTCACGGCCAGATTCGTCGGCCTGCCGCCCAGGGGTGGGGGTGTGGTATACCCCAGCGATGCGCGATAATAAAAAGTGGCTTCACCGGGTCGAACCAGCAAGATCGTGCTTTGTTCAGCGCCAGAAACTTCATTGAGCAAAATTAGCGTTTGGTTGAGTACATGGTCAAGGTCTAAACTGGCGGCAAGTTCGCGCATAATTCGCAATAAGGCCTGGGTGCGATCATGTTCCGCAGCCAGTTGTTGCGTGCGTTCTTCTACGCGCTGTTCCAGTTCCGCGGTGAGCTTCCGGGTTTGGATGAAGAGACCGGCGTTCTCAATCGCAACCGCAGACTGATTGGACAAAATGCGAGTGAGTTCAATTTCATCAGCCGTAAAACGATAGCGCTGATTGGAGTGAACGAAGATGAACCCATGCAAATCTTCACCCGTAGCTAGTGGGAGAATCAGCAACGAGATGGTGTTGCGCACTTCGAAAAATGCAACCAGGGGTTTGAGTAATTCTTCCTGATAAACATCCACAGTGTTGAAGACCCCCAGGGACTGTTCCAGATAGGCAGTGATGGGGGCGCTGGGGAGCAGGAGCGGCATTTCTGTAACCTGTGTGGGTTCCTCGTAATGAAGGGATAACTCACCCTCGCGGTAGACTAACCCCGAAACAACACTGCTGGGTAACGACTGATCCAGTTCGCGGCACGTAATCTCAAGCAGATGATCTAAATCCAGTGAACTGCTAATTTGCTGGGAGAAGCGATTGATCACTGCCAATCGTTGTGAGCGTTGATCCAATTCGGTTGTGCGTTCCAGACTTTGGCGATACAAATCGGCATTTTCGAGCGCTACGGCGGCCTGGTTGGCGAAAGTTATCAATATCTGGATATGATCCGATTTGAAGAAATCAAGCTCCGATTTTTCCAACGCGAACACACCCAAGACATCACCTTTTGAAAGCATGGGGATCGCCAACCAGGATAAACGATTGGCAGGCATAGTTGAAAAACGCTCATCTTCTCGAATATCCGCTACATACAGCGGGCTGGCAGTCTGGATCATTTCGGCGAAGAGCAGGCTATCTTCGATGGAGGTTTGTACACCCAATAATTCATTGCTTTCGGCAAAGCCGCGCGCCGCCCGAATGGTGAGTTGATTTTTCTCGCGGATCCAAAGCGTGCCCGTATCGTAGGGTACCAGTTCTTCCAGAGTTTCCAACAAAGCCTCAATCAATGTGTGATACTCAAGCTGGGTTGAAATTTTTGCAGATACATTGCTGAGTGCATGAAGTTGCGTAGCACGTTGTTCCGCGGCGCGATACAGGCGAATATTTTCCAATGTCAATGCCGATTGGCGTACAATTGATGAAACCATCATTTGATCGTCAAGCGAAAAAGCAGCGGCATCCTGGAAGTTATCAATCAGCAACACCCCGAAAATCGACTCGCCAGATTGGATGGGCAACGCCATTGCCGAGACAGGCAGTTTTTCGCCAACAGCTTCGCGGTAGCGCAAGAGATCTGTTTGCTCCAGCCGATAGTGTTGCGAGAAATTCACCTCGCTGACGCGAGTACTTTTCCCTTCCGAGAAAACTTGATGAGCAAGTGTGTCCCGTTCAAAGAAATCAATCGCCATTAAAAGATCGGGCTTCGCATAGCCATATGCTGCTGCTGGCTTCAAAGTATGTTGTTCTTCGTTAAACAGCAGCACCATGCCCGCCTGAGCGGGTTTAACAACCTCAATTGTGCTTTCCACCAACAAATGTGCCACGCGTTGGGGTTCCAGCCCGCCCAATTGTCGGCTGAACTCCAGTAGCAGATATACTTCTCGCAATCGCTGGCTGGTATCGACAAGCAGCGCTAAGTTATTCAATGCGGTTGAAATTTGTCTGGCCAATAATCCGAAGAGTTTTTCATCATCCGCTGAATACGCCATGATCGGGGCTGGACTGACGGCTAAAAATGCCACCGATGCACCGGCCTGGGCCAGAACAGGAAAGCAAAGGAAACTGACCGCATTGAGGGCTTGCAGTAAAGGTGAATTTTGCCAGGTTTCGTGCGCTGCGATATCTTCAATCAGGTAAATATCACCAGCGTGGATGCTTTGAACCAGGGGGTTTCGTTGACCTAATAATGCATCGATGCGGATATTCTTGGGCTGCTTTCCAAAGGTTTCAATGAGTTGGGGGGTGTCTGCCTGCATCTCTACGACGAGTACAGCCTCCAGCCCTAATTTCGAAATCAACCCCTGTCCAACAGCATCCAATACAGATGCCCGATCAGGTTGGCGAGCAACGAGTTCGATAATCTCCAATACGGCATTACTGTTTTGTTTGGACTGCGCCAATAGTTGGTTTTCCAAAATCTTGACCGCGCTCGTTCGGCTTTCGGTGAGGCGGCTCTCAAGGGTTGTGATCTGGCCTTCAAGCCGTTGTGTCCATTCGTATTGGAGGATAATGTAGGAGGCTTCTATCGCGAAATCGCTTAAAATTTCGAGAATGAGGCGCTCCGGATATTCATCTCTGGGAAGTGAGCAAACTGCAATAACACCTAAAGGTTTTAGCGGGGCCGTGACGAGAGGGAGAAAAATAACAGAGCCTGGTTGAGCCGGATCTCCCAGATTCATGAGCAAATCCATCCAGGGTGGTGTTGTCTCTTCTTCGGCTGGCGCGATGAAATAGGAGGTCAGCAAGAGATCTTTTGCCTGGAAAGTACTTTCGATGCTTTGCTGGTCGAGGGGTAACTCGCGTAGCTGTTTCAGCGCGTCAGGCGAAATACCAGCCCCTGTGATCCACTGTAATTGATTTTCAGATTGGTAAACACCGATAACTACCGCCGGGCAAGTAGTTATTTCTCGAATGCCTGCTGCAATTTCATACAGGGGTTTTTCGAGCGGGTTTTTTTCATGCATTACCTTAGAAGCGTCCGAAATGCTCTTTAACGCCTTAAGACGTTGGTGCATCTGGCGGTTGCTATGCTGTTGCTTGTGATGCCGTTGAGCATTTCCGATGGCTACAGCTGCTTGCGCGGCGAGCGCCTGAGCAATTTGAACGGCATCTTCATCGAAGCGGTCTGGCTGCGTAGCATGAAGATGGATGATCCCCAAAATTTCACCTTGATAGGCTATGGGAACAATCAGCGCTGAATGCACTCCCTGATGTGGCGGTCGTATTGAGGCTTCGTCGAGCGCCTCTGGCGGATTTTGATAATCGCTAACCAATACAGGTTGGCTTTGTTGAAGAACCATTTTTTCCAGGGGATGCAATTCCTTGCCGGGGGCATCGCCCAGGTAAGCGCGTACTTCGGGTTCTGCTGAAGTTTGTGCAGAATCTTTGAATAATAGTATTGTGCCGCAATCTGCTTGGATGGCGCTGATGGCTTCTTCGTAGACTCGTTTAAGGATATGATCGGGGTCTGCCGATGAGTTGAGTTCTCGCCCAATGCGGGTGAGCGCTGTGAGTTGATCGACGCGTTGCCTCAAGTTGGCATCCGTCTGATGGGTGAGTGCATCTCGTTCAATGGCAACACCCAATTGCCCGGCCACAGTCATCGTTAGTTGAATATCACTGCGCGTAAAATGATCGGGGTGCCGACTCGCTAAAACAATTTCTCCCACCCCCCGGCCGCGGAAGATCAGCGGGACATCAATTGCCGAGCGCGTTTCCAGGGTTTCGATCATTAAGCGATACGGTGGCACGATACGGCGATCTTCCAATGTATCATTAGTGATGAAAGCTTGTTGGCTGTGCGTAACGATATACTGGGCAAAGGTTTGAGATACGGGAATTTTCCCCAGTTGTTCATGGAGTTTGGGGTCTACGCCGTAAATGGATTCAGCATGGACGCGTAGCGCGCCAAGATTTTCATCTAAAAAGAATATCGCCGCGGCATCTGCCTTTAGCAGGCGAGAAAGCTCAAGCACCGAATATTTGAGGGTTTCATTGAGATCGGCTTCGGAGCCAGACAGGCTGGCAATACGGCGCAGCGACTCTGCTCGTAATGCCCGCTGAATGGATTGCTGTACCAGATCGGCGTTTTCGACAATGGGAGCGGCTTGCCCGGCAAGGATTGCTAGCAAGCGTTCGTCATCCAGGGTGAAGTTGCCCCCATCTTTTTTGTTGGCAACTTGCAAGTATCCCAGCGAGCGTCCGCCACTTTTCAGCGGAACCAATACGGCGTGTTTCATTCCAGTGGGGCGGGCCAAATGCGCCAGTCCCAGAGCAATCATATTTTCGTCTTCGCTTGTATCGCTAAAAACCAGCAGCTCTTGTTTGCGCCACACACGGTCACCAGGGCTATCGGGTGGAATCTCGGCCTGATACAAAGCCACAAATTCAGGAGGAACGCCAACAAAGGGGAGCTGAGCTACCAGACGGCGATGGGCTTCGTCGAATAATAAGAAACCCGCAATTTCGACATCCAGTAATGATGCGATCCCTTGGGAGAGACGCGCAAAAAGCTCTTTCGAATCTCTCACCGAGCTAATTGCTTGCGTAAGCTGCGCCAGGCTTGAAAGTTCCAGCGAGCGGCGTTTTTCTTCCCGGTAAAGCAGCGCATTATGCAATGCTATCGCCGCTTGCCCTGATAGTAATTGCAATAGTTCAACATCTTCTTCGCGAAAAGCGCTTCTATCGAGTGATGTCAGATCAAGCGTACCGATCAATTCGCCCCCCATTAGCAAGGGCAATCCCAGGTAAGAGTGAAATGGGTATTTTTGCCGGTCAATCAATGGGCGGACAGCGTGATGCCGGTCAACATCTTCGATGAGCAACACCGCTTTGCTGGCTGCCACCGCCCCAGAATAACCCTCGCCCAACGGGTAACGTTCCCCCGTGGTTTCCAGATGACGGTCAATCCCCTGTACGCCTACAAAACGGTAGGGCACCAATTGCTTCGTTTCTGGTTCCCATATTGTAATCTCTGCAAAATCTGTGGGAATCAATCGATCAACACTGTCTAAAATGGCCTGCAAGGTGGTTTCCAATTCCAAATCGGCGGCCATAGCCTGATTGAGCGCGGTTAAAATCTCGATAGTCTGGTTGGAAACTCCACTTTTGCTGGAACCCAGTATATTGAGTTGCTGCGGACGCAGGGAAACGAGTACATGCTTTCCGCTCCCATTCGGGATGAAATACGAAGCTGCATCCATCGTCTGGCCCGTAACCATTAGCTGGGCCTCTCCCTCTGTGGCGCACAAACTTAATAATGTGTTTCCCGGCCGAACTTTGCGCGCCAGTCGCTCAATATTCGGCGTTACGTCCCACACATCAAATATTGTGCGTGCCTGATCGTTAATATAGCGGATACGCCCACCAGGTTGCACGATAAAAACCGCGTTATCGTGGTCTTGTAAATCAAGGTTTACAGACATAGGGGACGGATTTTTTGATAAAGATAGTTTTTTTGAGATGAAGCGCGCGAGCAAAAATGTCAGGCTAATGAACCCTAGCCCGGTGAGAAATAGTGATATTCCGAGGGGAATGGCGGCCATTTCGAACATAGCTGGTCAGCGAACCAGAAGATGTTCTTGCGCCCAAAGTTGGTTCTGCAAATGCTTACCCCTCAGCCCGACGGGCTTCGGCAGCCAACTCGGTGATCTCACGAATATCCGCAAACTGATGTTCGGCAGGAGAAACCAACCCAACCCCAACACTCATCAGTGGGATGTGTTCTTCTTCGCCGCTGGCGTTTGTGATGGAAATATACCCCTGTTCGCGGTCTATGAAGTTATAGTGCGTGAGGATTTCTTCGCTGAAGCGGGCTTTTATACGGCCCCGAATAGTGGCGCTGTTTTCCGCTTCAATGATGATGATGAAATTATCACCGCCAGCATGACCGATAAAATCATCGGGTGTTCCCAGTTCGTCGACGATTTCATTCAAGAGCATGGCTGTAAATCGTAATACATCGTCTGCGGCAACAAATCCATACTCTTCTTTGAAGGGCTGATAGCCATTGATACGAATATCCATCAGCGCCCAGCCATCGGCGCGAATAATACGGCGCAGATGGTCTTCAAGCAAACGTCCAGAAGGCAGGCCGGAGCGCGGATCGGTGAGGCTTTCGCGCTCGGCGCGCGCAATTGCGTTTTGGACGCGTAGTTTTAACTCTTCAATGTCGAATGGCTTGGTGATATAGTCGTCTGCGCCCAATTCAAGCCCCTGCAAACGGTCACTGCGCTCATCTTTTTGCGTGAGAAATATCACCGGGATATGGCTTGTACGCGTACTGGTTCTCAACTGACGGCAGACTTCATAGCCATCAATATCGGGGAGCATAATATCGAGAACAATCAGATGGGGCAGGTTTTGCCGGGTTTTCTCGAGCGCGATCGCACCACGCTGGGCGATATCAACATCATATCCCTGTCCGGCAAAATATATGCGCAGCATATTCGAGATGTCAAAATCATCTTCAACAATTAATAAGCGATGTTGACTCATGGAAACCTCCTATATGAAGGTGGTCGAGGCAGAAATATTGAGACCAATGTTTCCTCCTACCTTAGAAATGTCATCGCGAGGCGGAATAGCGGCGAATCAAGCCTCTGTTTTTTTGGAATAAACTCAACGTATATATTATTGCGAAGTACCTCATACAAATTTACGCACTGCGTTGATTTGTCCTTCAGTTACGGGTTTCTCAAATGAACGAAACCCGCTCAGACGAAATCCATGTTTACGGGCAATGCCAGCAATTTCATCAACACGCTGTCGGGTAATATCTTTGCCAACCGTATAATCTTCGAAACGGCCATCTAACGCCAACGCCATGGTTTCGGCCATGCAGGCATAGGCTTTTCCGGACGGGAACCCAAAATCGAAGTTGAAGTTCACCGGCCCGGGCACGTCTACAATGCCGCCATCTATGACAAGCACATCTTTGCGCTGCGCGGCAACGTGTGCCGAAACATCGCGGGGTCGCGCCACATCGCAGATAACACTGCCGGGTTTGAGATACTCTGGCTGGATAATGGTATGTGCAGCGCTTGAAACTGTAAGAATGATTTGCGCGTTTTTAATCGTGCGAACATCGGTACTGATATGAAGCGTGGTTCTGGTTTGGGCTTGCAATTGCTGTTGTAGCGTGCGCAATTTTTGCTCATCACGCCCGATCAGATAAAGTTGAGGCACTTTATCGGCCAGCAATTGGCTGCATACTTTGCCAATGGCGCCGGTTGCGCCAACCACGGCTGCCGTTGTTTGAGTAGATACTAGCCCAATTCTTTCGGCGGCTTGCGACACAGCCTCAACAGCCACTGCTATGGTATAGGCATCGCCTGTTGTTACGGGCACTTTGAGGGCTTTGGCTATTGTCAGGCCGCCATCGCCCACGACCGATGTAAAAGCGCCGAGACCTAATATCTGCGCGCCCAACCGTTCTGCCATTCGACCAGTCTGAATAATTTTATTGTAGACTAGTTTCTGGGGCAATTCTAACATACGCGCCGCTGTAAGGGGGCATGCAATCAGCCAGCCGCGGATTTGTTTTCCAGTGGCTTGCGAGGTAATGCCTTCAATTTCGGAGAGGTATACAGGCGGGAAGAATGTGGAGAAGAAGTTTATTAAAGATACTGGCAATACGCGTCCCAGAAATGGGAACTTGCGACTGACATCGCGTTTAGGGTCAATCGGATGAATGATAAAGGCAAATGAATCCACGGTTTACCAGGTTTCATGTTCTATTTCGCCTGGACGGGGGTACAGACGCGGGTGCAGTTTGGCAAAATTAAACAGATGATGATCGCTTTCTTCATAGGAAATATCTTTGGAGACAACTCTCCGCTCGGGGGATGCAACCAGCACAACGTCCGATTCGATCGTCCGTGCCGGGAAGAAGATCATCCCTGAACCCAGGCGGCAGTTATGTCCTACGCAGCCTCCCAATACCGGTCGATTGGCATCTCCGAGGGTTCTGCCATCGCCATCCCGCGCTTTGAGCGGCGTGGGAATCAGGTTGAAGTCGGTGAAGGTTGATCCCGCGCCAATGAAAGTATTGCGTCCGATAACGCACATTTGCAGGCAGGTGTTTTGTGCCACCATGCTGTTATCCATAAACGTGGTCATAAACATGGCGGCGCGGAAAGGCAAGAAGGCGCCATCGCCAATCACAGAAAGCATTACCTGGCAGCCTTGCCCGATATTGACGTTATCGCCAATAATGCAATTTTCGATCACCGCACCCGGGCCGATTGTCACGTTGTCGCCAATGGTTGTCGGGCCGTGGATGATGGCGGTGGGGTCAATCACACAGTTGCGCCCAATTTGCACTACGCCCGATGATTCTAAAACCTGTTTGCCTTCGTACATAGCGTTGGCAAGCACTTTTAGTTTAAAATAGGGATTTTCATCCAAGTGTTTTTCAAAGCGAGCGCCGCGAGAAAACAAGCCGAAGACAACATCGACAATGAAAATATGTGTCCAGGCATCTATGGCGATAATGCTGCGCAGTGGAACCTGAAAAGTGAGATCGCCCGATTCAGTAGCCATGTAGGTGGGTACATGGTAATAGCCAATTTCACGTGCAAAAAGATCAATCACCAGAGGCTCTGTATGAGGGCTGGAGCCGTGGGGGTAGTACCAGAGATCAAGGAGATAATTTTCGCCCGATTTTTCGTAGGAGTGCGAAAGAGGCAAGGCGTGTTCTCGAAATGCCAGATCGTTTGCAGAACAGGCTGCGCGTGAAGCCCCAGCGCGTTTTTTGGCCTGGATGATAAATTCTTTGATATATTCGGCATCGAAATAAAGATTATCACGGTAAACCAGAGCTGGTCCCGAGAAATTGGGTAGTTCTGCATCGGGGCCTACTTGTAATTCGCGCTCAATGTAGGGGCTAAGCACATCGCGCTGAATTAGCCAGAGCGGCTTATTCTGAATCCGTAGATCGCGCGCGGGTTCGTTGAATGGGTGAATATGGCGAGGGGCAGGCAGAATGATTTTTTGCATCGTTTAGCCAAGCGGTGTTTTGTTAATCTCTATTGTACACGCTGAATCGCCTTGTGCAATACAAGTTGTCTCTTCTACATTAAAATATTTGCCGCTGCTAATCCAGTAAAGCGCTTCTTGCAAAATGCCAACAGCCAAATGGCAGGCTGGGGCATCGGTATGCCGTTGCCAGCAAAGTGGACAGCGTTCAATTTGCCAAGAAATAATTTCTTCGGTCTCTGTAATCTGCACTTGTTGGTCTGAAAATTGATTGAAGGCCTGGGCAAATAATTCGGCGCCTATTTTTAGTTTTGTTGGCAAGGGGAGCAGTCGAAAGGCCATATCGCTAGCGCCTAGCAAAACCCCGTAGTTTTCTAGTCCGTACTGAAAGCAAGCCTGACCCGTGCGTAATGCCAACCCGCGTCCGGCTCTGGGGCCATAATAGTTTTCAAGCCCTGCCATCAGCGTGCTGAGGCGTTCGAAGGGAAAGTGTCGGTCAAAGTTGGCGGGCGGCAATGTGTTTTGCTCGACTTGCTCCGATAGATTAGTGAGCATATTGATCCCGGTCTGACCAATAACATCTTCCAGCGCCAAAAGAATAATGCGTCCCATATTATTGGGATAGAAATATATTCCAGTAGCCGTTGACATTATTCGCTATCCAGGAAATTGTGGACGGTATGCATAAATCGCTCGGGTTCATCGAGCATAATAAAATGACCGGCATTCTTGAACCGTTCAACGCGCACGTTTGGCATATGCGCCTGCATAAGCTGCCACTGTTTGGGGTGCACAATAACATCTTTATCGCCATACATGCCCATTGCGGGGATATTGATTTGTTCTAAAAAGGGGCGCAGGTCGGTGCGGCGTAGGGATTCGATGCTGAGCAGGAATGATTCAAGTGTTGTGCGCGACAAATCGCGTGAAATCATTTCATACCATCTTGGGTCTTGAGTAATGATTGGCGCGCCTACGCGCAGCCCAAAATGAAGCGCCCCCATCATCTGGAAGACTAGTGAAGCAATCCAACGACGACCAGCCAGTTTTAATAAAAATGCCAGTGAGGACCCCACAATTGGAGAGCCAATAACGGCCACTTTGCTGACGCGTTCCGGATAGTTGATAGCCGTTGAGAGACTGACTGTGCCCCCCATGCTATGACCAATTAACGGCGCTTGTTCAATTCCCAGACGCTCCATAAACTGGTTAACCATACTGACAAAATCTTGTACTGCAAAGGTGGGTACTTTTTTCCCCGATTCGCCAAACCCCCAGAAATCCAAAGCATAGGTACGATAATATTGCCCTAAATACTTCATGGTTTGTTGCCATAGCCCCCAAGACCCTAGCCAACCATGCAGTAATAATACAGGGCGTCCGCGCCCGTAAACTTCGTAATGAAGAATTCCTTGATCGGTCGTTATTGAAGACACGAGTAGCGAGTTATCAATCTAAAACGTACCGGCTTCCATTTCGGCCAGGATACTGTACAGCAATTCCAGAAGAACTTTCTTAACTTCTTCTTTGTCTAGCGCCACACAAGGAAGCAACTTAATTTTAGGGTCGAGACGCAACGCAATGCGCATATCGTCTACAGACCAGGCATCATCCATATCTTGTTTGTTGGCTGCTACAACATAGGGCGTTGGTGCGTAGGCACGGAAGGTCTCCAAAATACTGCGTGCCTCACGGAAAGTTCCCGGGCGAGTACTGTCTACCATTACAATGAATCCCAACATGCCTTCAGAGAGGATTTCCCACATAAAATCGAAACGTTTTTGCCCGGGTGTGCCAAATAAATAGAGAACAAGGTTGTCGTCAACGGTTATGCGGCCAAAATCCATCGCAACTGTAGTTGTTTCTTTAATCCGCTCGGCCTCGGAGGAAATTTTTCGCTCGGTTGCAACGACGTCAATCTCACTGACGGTTTGAATGAATTCCGTCTTCCCTGAACTAAAGGGGCCTGTAACCACCATTTTTACTGTTTGCATAAGTTCTCGCCTCTTAGTTTGATAGTCGATAAGACCAACCCGCAACGTTCATTTATAAAGAACGTATGCGTGTGATAAGACGGTTGACTAGCGATTTCTGTTCTTCGGTATTCGCCGTCGGTAAAACCGGTTTTTGCGGTACTACAGATACGCCAACCGGGCGAACCATTTCAACCAATCCGGCCTGCAACAGACCATAAACAATTTTGCGAATTTCCAGATCGTTCATTTTGGTCGTGTTGGCAATTTGGCGCAAGGTGTTTTTCGGATTGATATACGATACGACGCGCCATTCTTCTACGCTCAGGTTGACATTGCGCAAATCGGCACCGGGGCGGGCTGTAAAGCTGAGTGCGATATCCAGGCTGGGGATTTCATCCTGGAGTTGTTCCCACTCCCGAAGGCGGCGCGAACCATCCATGATGATGTTCTCCAACCCGATCTGGAGGGTGATCTTCCCGTCCGGGGGGTTGGATTCATCTTCAAAGTGGAAAAGTCCCTCTACCCAGGTAAATATCCGGTGCAGTATGCCCACAAATTCTGTTCGCAGGCTGGATAATATATCTTCCTGAGAGATGTAGTTGGCGTTAATCAGTAATAACCCCAATTCTTTATCACTCATATGTGTGGCGCGCGTTTTTATCGTGTTGTATTGTGCTCGAGTGAGTTTATTTGCCCGGTGAAGGACTGCAACCAGCGCATCATCTTCGGCTCCCATTTTCGAGTAGGCCAATTTCCCATCTCGAAATGATACCCAGGCTGAATCGTTAGGGCCTTCAACAATCAGCGTGCCTGTTTTTTTAGCCAGGTTGATGAGGTTGAGTAGCTGATTGATCGAAAAATCGCGCAGGTTGCCTTTGAGTGCCATAAAATGCGTTGCTCTGCCAGGGAATTAAAATTTGTCACGTCAGGGCGATTATACTTCTTCCGTTCCGAAGCGTCAAATCGCATCCATTTACGCTTCGGTTGCATTGTAAGTAATTGCCGAAAAATAGGGGTGTCTGGGGGCGAAGCCCCCAGACACCCCTATTTTTTGTTTTTTTGTTCTCAGTGGTGAAAAATTATTTGCCTTGTAGAGGTAATTGCGGAAGCGGTTTTAAGTCTTGATAGGCCATGCGAATCTGCCATACTCTGAGGGCGGCTTCCAATTGGATTTGAAAAGACATTTTTGACTCGCCGAGATTTCGTTCTGCAAAGTAAATCGGGATTTCGTAGAAGCGGAAGCCCAGGCGGTGAGCGATATGTATCATTTCAATTTGAAATGAATACCCATTGGAACGCACGCGCCCTAAGGGCATTGATGCAAGTGTTTCTCGCCGCCAGGCGCGAAACCCACCGGTTACGTCTTTGATCGAAAGCCGTAAAATTTCGCGGGCATAGTAATTGCCGAATGCCGATAGTGCTTTGCGCCATAGAGGCCAGTCATCGTCCAGTTGGCCATCGGGGATATACCGAGAGCCAATTACAACATCATGGGATTCGAGGGCAGTTAATAGCTCCCCTATTTTCTCTGGTGGATGTGAAAAATCAGCATCCATCTGAACGATACATTCAGCGCCTTCAGCTAGCGCACGTTGAAATCCCTGAATATAGGCTGAGCCAAAGCCTAATTTTCCACCGCGTTGAAACACAGCGATTTGGTTTGGGTAGTGCATAGAAAATTCGTTGGCTATATCACCTGTGCCATCGGGGCTGCCATCATCTACGATAAGAACTTTGAGCGATTCAATAGGTAAATTGAAAAGAATGGGGATCAATTTGGTGATGTTTTCAGCTTCGTTATAAGTTGGGATTACAATAGTTGGCTGCATAATTTTTTAATGGATTTGGGATGGTACTTCTACCATCCCAAGACATTTGTGTGATTGTTTTTGTATGCTTTCGCAATTGAAAAGTTCTCATAGCCCCCTGGCCTTTAGTGCTGTTTTTAATAGCAAAGAAACTGTTCGTTTTTTTTGACTAGCTATGCTGAACGATCTTTTCCTTAAGCTCTTCTGTAGTAGCGAAGGGGCCATGTTTGGGTAGAATAGTGCCAAATTTCAGCCCCAATTTTTGAGTCTGGTCTTTGGCCGTATCGCGGTCTTTGAGAGGGTAAAAATAATCGAAAGATTGTTCCACGCGTGTGCGAATGCGATTGCCAAGTTCAACCAGATTATCCAGATTGGTGATGACAAAGAACTGCGCGGTTGTGATATGTCCTACAAAATCCGATGTGTTGCCCAGATTGCGGACAGCATTGTGAATCATCAGGCTAACGGCTCGTAAAACATCGTCTGAGGCAATGAAACCATATGCATTGCGGAAAATATCTAAATGGGCGAGTGAAATAGATAAAATAGCCCAGTCTTCCCGTAGAAGACATTCACTCAAACGTTCATCTACGAGTGCGCCTTCTGGAAATCCGGTAACGGGGTTGTTGATGACATCTTGTGAAGAGCGTTGAAGTGCGTTGCGTACTCGTAAGCGTAATTCCTGAATATCAAAAGGTTTTGTGATGTAGTCGTCCGCACCAAGTTCAAGCCCCTGTAGTCGGTCTGCGCGCGTTCGTTTTTCAGTTAGGAAGATGATGGGGATATTCTCGGTACGGCGATTGTTGCGCAGCCGCCGAGCTACTTCATAACCATCAATGTCGGGCAGGCGAATGTCAAGGATTATGAGATCTGGTGGTTGGAGTTGAGAAGTTTTGACGGCATCTTCTCCCCAGTTTGCTGTGGCAACGTTGTATCCTTGAACATTGAAATAAGCTTCAAGCATTTCGGCAACATCTAGGTCGTCTTCAATTATGAGTATTCGCGATTGTTCTTCCACAATGGTTTCTCTAGTCTAAAGGTTTTTTCTGGATAACAAATTCACATACGTCGTGCCCCATGGCGACGCATTTCGATTCATTTACGCGGAACTCTTTTCCACCCGATACCCACTTAAGTCCAGCTTGTAGCAATCCGGCCGCGACAAAGCATACTGGTTTATCTTCACCGCTGCGTCCCCAGCAGACGGGACAACGGTGAATTGTATAAATGAAGTCATGTTCCCGTGATTCAACCGTAGATATTTGGTCGCTCATTTGGCTGAAAATTTTTGCCATTGCAGGAACCCCGATATGGAGTTTTGCTTCAAGGGGGAGTACTTTGAATGCCAGGTCTCCTGCTCCTGCCAGCGCCCCAAAATTTTTCAGAGCATCGTCAAAAGTAGCTCTGCCGGCACGTAAAGCCAACCCTCGTCCACCGCGCGGCCCATACATTTCTTCCAACGCCAGATTCGTTGCAGAAATATCTGAGAAATCAAACTCCTTATTGAGATTATCTGAAGGAAAATTTTCGATCAAATCACCCAGACTTGCAAGATTTAAAATGGCATTTAAACCATTTTTGCCCATCACATCTTCTAAGGCTTCAAGCATGATTAATGCAAATTTATTCGGATAGTAAAAACCGCTTTTGGGAATCGATTCCATTATCAACTCACCGCTAAATCAATTTTGTAAGATCATCGGCTGCGCGCCGCATGTCTAGGAAAATTAGACCCAATTTAGCATTTTCGCGTGCTAAAGCTGTTAGTACGGCATCATCGCCAATTGACATAAGTACCACGAAACCTTCTTCACCTTTAATATAAACTTGATCGAGAGATCCACGGCCTAATTCCGATGCGATTCGTTCACCTAATGAAAGCATTGCCGCCGACATTGCTGAAACACGATCTTCCTCAACTGCTTGTGGTAAAGCTGAAGCGATTGTTAAACCATCAACACTAACTACTGCCGACGCTTCAATATCAGGAGAAGAAGCCTGTAGGTCGCGCAGGCGATCTACCATGAGTTGTGAGCGTGATTTTGTCAAAGCAACCATCCTTCTGAGCGACTTTGATAGTCTCTCTGTTTGGTAGTATCAATAGAATATAACGAATTTGGTAGATAAGTAGTATGGGAAAACAGATATTCCTGTTACGTGTATTTAGTGACGGAAAAAATTTAATATAACACAAACGTACCTTACTCTAGCATATAGCAATGGAAGTGTCAAGAAATGGGCAGAGCCTTCGGAAAATATGACTTTGTCAATGATATCTGCTGAAAAATTGATGATATTGGAATTATTTTTCTTGACTTTGCCCCATGCGTATGATAAACTATCGGTCGTTCTGGTCCCGTGGTGTAGTGGCTAACATGCCGCCCTGTCAAGGCGGAGATCGCGGGTTCGATACCCGTCGGGACCGCCTGAAGTAATTTCAGTAGGACAGCCTGGAGTAATTGTGCTCCAGGTTTTGTTTTAACACAAAAAACGCCTGCGAGCGCGCTCGCAGGCGTTTTTGATTCCCCAAAGGAGTTCAGCAATGTCCCAATCCCTACCCGAATCCATGGATAAATTATCATCGCTCCAATTTTTTTCGGTGGCAGAAGTGGCTCAGATCATGGGCGTCAGCAGTAAAGTGATCCATCAGTGGATCCAGAACGGTCACCTGCCTGCATTCCGTGTCGGTACCAACTCCCGGGTTATGCGCATTCGTCATCAGGATCTGGAAAATTTCATTGATGCGAATACACAGCCGAGACCTTCCCGGCTCTCAGAAAATAATTCTTCGGAGGGCGAATCATCTCCAATGTGATGTTTTTACATACTGTTTCCCAGTATTGACTGTTTCCCAGTATTGACTGTTTCCCAGTATTGACTGTTTCCCAGTATTGACTGTTCCCCGATGGAAGCCGCAATGCGGCGGAGAAACGGGCAGATATGCAGGCAGGAATTCAACGGAGGTAGGCCGTGAGGCATCAGAACAGCATGCAACGCCAGAAAGCGGCGCTGGTGCATCGTCGCACATCGACATCCTTCTGGATCTGGTCAATGTCCGATCTGGGTGCGCTGTACCGCATCGCCGATCTGTGGATCAGCACCCTCACCGATCGGGGAACGGTAGCTTTCTATGCAGGCGGGATGGCGCTGCTCAGCCTGGGCAGCGGCTATCTGACCTGGGGGCTGGACATTCACCCCAGCCTGATTTTCGGTCAACACCTGGCGGTGCAATTGTCGAATGACTGGGCAAACCAGCGCATTCTGAGCGTGGTGGTGCTCCTGTTCAGCATCATGCCGAATTTGATGGAACTCTTCGCCGTGGGATTGGCCTCGCATGGCAATGTGATAGTAGATATCGCCATCAAAGCCACCCTGCTGTTTGATGCGGCCACCGACTCACCGATGGCCTACACCATCGCCAAAGCCATGGTGCTGTACTTTCTGCCCGAAGGCGCAGCGACAAGGGTCCTCTCCGGACTGGTGGCAGTGCCGCTGCTGGCGCTCTCGACGATCGTCGTCGAAATCCTGTTTCTGAGTTTTCTGGTGGCAACCGGCTTGCTGATCCGGCAGTCGTTTCGTATTCGATAAAGGTAGTTAGGTATGGATGAAATCCGGATTTACCCCACCCATATGCCCGACTGGCTGCACCACCTGGCCGAGATGGATGCCATCGACACGATCATGGGCATGGTGGGCTATCCCCTGGCATACGCCTTCGGGGACATCCCCGGCTTGTTGATCTGGACGGGGGCGATGGCCGGGGCGACTCTGCTGCGCAAGACCCCGCTCGTCCCGGCTACCCTGCGGCTGGTGATCGATCTCTTTCAGCGTCCCAAAGCGGTGCGCGGACAATTTCGGGATGTGGTCCTGCCGCTGATGCGCGCAGAACCTATAAAAGTTGAGTCCACAATTGCAACCGTCGTCGATCTCGCCCTGGCTCCTGACACCGACCCGACGAAGGTGATGCCGGTCCAACCGGCACCCTATTCGGTGCGCGAATTCGTGCATGCCTACCAGCGCTTCGAAAAGCTGCCTGCCCTGCCCGGGTTGCATAT
>Ga0233429_1002494_pt1 | contig 18926 bp, 23 predicted proteins | sample SI_118_April2016_3_FD_179879 | JGI IMG/M metagenome (GOLD analysis project Ga0233429, IMG submission 179879) | Seawater microbial communities from Saanich Inlet, British Columbia, Canada - SI_118_April2016_135_MG | ecosystem: Environmental > Aquatic > Marine > Inlet | place: Canada: British... | reverse complement strand
ATCAACGGATTAGTTTCATTTGTAATTGGTTTGATCCTAATTGCTCAACAGAGCGTGGTTCAAATGATAACAACATTCCTACCAAGGTTTTCATTAATACTGGTGGTAGCAATGGCTGTGCTTATACTGGTTGCATTCCTTGCAGGAGATAAATTCAAAGGACTTAAGGGTTCCTGGTTTTTCTTTTTTGTATTGATTGGAATAATCGCAATGGCCTTTTCATTATTTGATGGAAGTGGACTGGTAGATTGGTTCTCAGATCAAGATTCAGAAACTGCACTAATTATCGGGGTTTCGGTTGTTGTAATCGGAGTTGTTTGGACATTCATTAGTGGTGGAAAAAGAGGAGAAAACGAGGATGGAAAAATGACTAAACTTTTCAAGAGTTTAGATAACTCACTCAAGGATTGATAATGGCAACACCAACCATAGACCTAACACTGCTGGGATTTTTACTCCCAATTTTTACTTTTTTACTAGTGTTTGCTCTAGGTTATGCATTAATTCTTAAAACAAATATTCTTGGTGAAAAACCAAATAAAGTTATTGCTTTGGTAGTGGCTTTATCTCTTGGTGCTTTGGCAACCTTTGCCGGAAGAGCACATACAATCTTAGAACTAGCTATTCCTTGGATGGCTTTACTACTTGTGGTTGGAATAATTATATTCTCATTCTATGGATTCCTAGGTGTTGAAGAGAAGAGAGTATGGAACATGATTGGAAGACCAGTAATAGTTCTACTTGTAGCCACAATCTTTATTATAAGTATCATTATGACCTATGATGACATTCTTGGTTCTGCCGGAGAGGGAGAAACAAAAACAGTTATTGATGGTGGAGAAGCAATTGATGTAGTTAGTGATGGTGGGTCTGGAAATAAATTTGCAGATAGTGCAGTTGCAGCCTTAGTACACCCAAGAGTATTCGGTGCGATTATACTTCTTATCATAGCCGCAGCCACAGCCAAGTTGCTTGCAGATAAAATTAAAACAGGACAGTAATTCTTAATCTAATTTATATGAATAATAGATCTCATCTTTTCCGTAATGTAATCCCTTTAATACACCTATTTTTTTAAAACCAAACTTGATATGCATTTTCTGAGAAACAACATTTGGCTTATTTGCAGAACTCAATGCAATTTTATTTCTGCCCATTTGTTTCCTACAGATTTCAATGTATCTAGTAAGTAGATAGCTAGAATAGCCTTTGCTTCTAAATTTTTCAGCAACACAAACATCATCCAGATAGTTCGCATCATGAGAATACTTTTGAGTATAATTAAAAAAACCAACAAGATTAGAATTTACAAAGAGTAGGAAGAGGGTTTTTCCTTCTAAATATTTATTAAAATGGTTAGTTGCCTCAGAAGCAAGATCAAAGTAAGAGCCCTTGAATGTTTTGATAAAATTAGCCCGATCTTTAATCTTTGCTGAAACTACTTTAATTTTTTCCATAATAAGAAACCTACTTCCTATGAACTTTACTCAAATCAGAAGTAATTTTTTCTAAAGCTTTAACATTAGATATCAAAGGCTCAAGAATCTTTTCAAATACTTTCTCAAGAGCTTTCATCTCACTATGGATTCCCCTAATGCCCTTATCATAATCACCAACTTTTCCCAGGATAGAGTTTTGTAAATTTTCTAATCGTCCAGATACTCGAATAACCTCTTGCTTTGTTCCAAGAATATTCATATCAACTTTTTGTTTCCAACCAACAAGGTCTCCCATTTTAGAAGTCATATCTTCCCACCTTTCGCTAACAACCTTCTCAATAATCTCATGAATTTTATCTGTATCCAAAGCCATGCTAGCAGCTGCTGGAGCAGGACCAAAGTCTACTGATTGCATTGAAGGTGCAGCCGGAGCACTTGGAGCATCAGGTACATCGTTGTAATCAAAATCTCCACCACCAGAAGTAATTGTTTGAGGTTCAGGAAAGTCTTCTTGTGGGGCTTCAGTAGGCGCAGCCGGAACATCTCCAACACCGCCGGAAACACCAGCCTTGACATTTTCCATATCTTTTTTTACATCTTCAATCATTATTTATCACTCTTTTTGCTTTTTTCTTCACGAATTATTCTTCTAACTTCTTCTTCGCTTACAAATTTCATAGGGTTCCAGAGGTTAATATACTTTTCTAAAACCCTTAGCTCCTCTTTCCTCGGAGTATTTTCTAACTCAGTAATCACATGTTTTAGGGTTTCTTTGATTTGAAAGAGAGTATGTTTGATCTCCTTAAGTTCGTCATTTATTGAAGTTATCTCAGAATTACCTTTTTGATACTGAGTAATCATATTCTGGTTAATTATCAGTGCCCGATCACGCAATAAGTTGTATTTACCCTCGAGAGAACGAATTCTAGTATACACATCCATAATCACTGCCTCTGATCCAGAGCCCATTTGTTCGTCTACCATCTTCCGAAAACTATTTTAATTCACTAACTTTAATTCCTCTTAGAGTAATAAAAGTTATGTTAGCATAGCTTAGTGGTAATAATGCTATATAAAAAGAGGTCAAAGCCAGGGGAGTTCAATGTTGAGCAAGAAGGTGCAGAAAGAGTTATGCACGTAAACTATGAAAATTATCCCTATCTTCCTTCGGTAGAAGACGATGCCACCACCATGTCAAAGGTTATAGAAAATCTAACCCAGGCCCTTGCAACCTCCAGAATCATCTTTCATCAAAAGAAAAAATTTGAATATTCCATAACCCAAACAAGAGCACTAGTAGAAATAGCACAAATCTATAATCATTTCATAAAACAGAAAAAACTTCTTTCAAAGGCAGCATTAGAAGTGTTCGGACCATTGGAAGATGCAGACCTAAGACTAAAAAACCTACAATATATTATTTTAAATCTACTAAAAACAGATCCGGTTGGAGCCTTTGTTGAAACCGTAAGATTTCTAAGAGAAGAATCAATAAACATAGATAATTATGGGGAGGACTACAAACTTCAGATTCAACCCTATCTAGTAATTCTAGAAGAACTAAAAGCAATGTTAGAAAGAACAAAGATACTTCAAATTTCAAAACAATATCTTCCCGGCTACGAGGTTGGAAGCAGAGCAATATACAAGAGAGTATTCAGACCAGCAATTACTCCAGACTTTATGTACACAAGATATGTTACAACTCCTCCTCTAGATGGAGAAGAAGTAGAATCCTACAAAGCAGGAAAATCAGATGTTCAAATTTATAACATTAAAGAAACAATTAAACCACTTTACCACATAATACCTCCTGAGTTTAAGATTTCAGAAGAAAAACAAGAGCTAATAGATTTAGCAAGAAAAGTATTGGCAGAACACGAACCAAAGGCCGAAGAGTTTATTGATCCCGAAAGAATGAGAGAGAACTTCTTCAACATTGGAAGAGATTTAATTTCAGAATTAGCAGCACACAAGGGAACTGAATTAGCATATTCAGAGTTAAAAGATATGGCAGAGATTCTAGTAAGATATACTGTTGGATTTGGAATGGTAGAATCTTTACTTGATGATCCAGACATACAAGACATCTCTATAAATAGTCCTCCAGGATTAGTTCCAATCTTCGTTGTTCATGCAAAGTATGGAGAATGTATTACAAACATTTCTCCCTCAGTGGAGGACGTAGAAAGCTGGGCCTCAAAATTCAGATTACTTTCAGCAAGGCCATTAGATGAAGCAAATCCAATTCTAGATACTGAATTAAATTTACCAACCGTAAGAGCAAGGGTGGCTATAATATCCAGGCCACTAAGTCCCGAAGGATTAGCATTCTCCATTAGAAGACACAGAGATGATCCATGGACATTACCATTATTCATTAAGAACAAAATGATTTCACCGCTGGCTGCAGGTTTGATAAGTTTCATAATTGATGGAGCAAGAACCATGCTTGTGGCAGGAACAAGGGGATCAGGTAAAACATCCTTACTAGGTTCAATGTTAGTTGAGATAATGAGGAAACACAGAATAATTTCAGTAGAAGATACTCTGGAGCTTCCAACCAAGGCATTGAGAGAACACGGCTACAACATTCAAACCATGAAAGTTAGAAGTGCACTTATGACTGGAGGGACAGAGATCTCAGCTGATGAAGGAATAAGAACCTCTTTGCGTTTAGGTGATTCTGCTTTAATTGTTGGTGAGATTAGAAGTAAAGAAGCACTAGCGCTTTACGAAGCGATGAGGGTCGGAGCCCTAGCAAATGTAGTTGCCGGAACCATACACGGTGATTCTCCTTACGGTGTTTTTGACAGGGTTGTAAATGATTTAAAAGTTCCAAGAACTTCTTTCAAAGCAACAGACATAATTATAATAACAAATCCAATTAAATCTGCAGATGGATTACACAGTGTTAGAAGGGTTACTCAAATAACAGAAATTAGAAAGTTCTGGGAAGAAGACCCACTAAGAGAGGGAGGATTCGTAGACCTAATGAAGTACGATGCAGATACTGATTCTCTTCAACCAACAGACGCATTAATGAATGGAGATTCAGAAATCTTGAAAGCCATTGGTGGAAACATAAAAGAATGGGCTGGAAGTTGGGATGCAATTTGGGAAAACATAGTTCTAAGGGCCCAAATAAAAGAAACAATTGTAAGATATGCCTATGAAAAAGAAATTCCAGAATTAATTGAAGCAAAACACGTAATTCATTTGAATGATGACTTTCACAAAGCAATGGATAGAATAAAATCAAAATATGGATTAACCGACACTAAAAAAGTATTTTTCGAATGGGAAGAAAGCCTTAAAAAGTATATAAAACTAATCTTTAAAAAGTAAAAAAGAGATGGTAGACAAAGATCTGAATTCAATTCTAGCTAAGTATAGAAAGAGAATCGAGAATCATGTAGATACTTCAACCATTGGTGATGAAAAAATAGCCGCAGAGGAATTATTCTCAAAAGAATATAAAACTTTCAAAGATGAAGTATTTTCTTCTAGACAAACAAGATATGAACGTTGGTGTAACCGTGCCGAAAGAATTGTAAAAGTTGCACCAGACCCAAAATTAGAATCAAAGATTAAAGAATCAATTGAAACTGCACACCTATCAATAACACCAACCGGAGCTTCAAGTTTTGCAGCGGTAACTGGTTTCGCTTTTATTTTAATTGGTTTATTTTTAGGACTAATACTTAATATTCCATTAATTTTAGAATTATTTGCTGGAGGGTCCAGCGCAGACATCTCAATCTTCCTCCCATTATTATTTGTGGTTCTTGGTTTAATTGCCACTAAAGTATTGGGTAAGATGCCTATTTTCCTAGCCACAAGATGGAGATTAAAAGCAAGTAACCAAATGGTTCTCTGCATTCTTTATGTTATTATCTACATGCGTCACACATCAAACCTGGAGCACGCAATTAAATTCGCAGCAGAACACATCGGTGCACCATTATCATTAGATCTAAGAAAAATATTCTGGGACATTGAAACAAGAAAGTTTTCCACCATAAAAGAGTCTCTGGATTTTTATTTAAGATCCTGGAGAAAATACAATCTAGAATTTGTAACTGCATTTCATTTGATCGAATCTTCTCTATATGAACCCACAGACTCCAGGAGAATAGAACTACTTGAAAAAGGACTTTCTGTTATGTTGGATGGTACCTATGAAAAGATGCTCCACTATGCTCAGGATCTTAAGTCTCCAATTACAACCCTTCACATGCTGGGAGTTATCTTACCAATTCTAGGTTTAGTTATCTTTCCACTTATTGGTTCATTCATGGGTGGATCAATCCAATGGTACCACCTAGGTTTCCTATACAACATCATACTTCCAATACTTGTTTTCTCATTGGGAATGAATGTCCTATCCAAAAGGCCCACAGGCTATCAAGAATCCCAGGCCACCAAGGCAATATTTAAGAAAGTATACAAACCAATCGGAGCAGCAGTAATCATTGCAGTAATATTTGCAGTCATAGGTTTCTTCCCATTAATAGCAGCCCAAGTAAGTCCAGTGGGAACAGATGTTAGCATAAACATCGCCGGCGCAGAACTTGAGTTCCTAGGATATAGAGAGGGAGCAGATGGAAACCAATACGGACCCTTTGGATTGGGAGCATTGCTTCTGAGTTTTGCAATCCCACTAGGTTTAGCATTATCCATCGGATATTATTTCAAAACCAAAACAAAAAAACTAATTGGCATTAGAGAAGAAACAAAAGCACTAGAGAAAGAATTCTCCAGCGGATTATTCCAACTTGGAAATAGAATTGGAGATGGAGTGCCTTCCGAAGTTGCATTTAGTAAAGTTGCAGATACCATGACTGGATCACCCACCGGAAAGTTCTTCAGATTAGTTGATATAAACATTAGAAATTTAGGAATGGGATTAAAGGAGGCAATCTTCAACACAAAAACCGGAGCAATACTTGCTTTCCCTTCACCACTGGTAGAAAGTTCAATGGAGGTATTATTAGAATCTTCTAAGAAAGGACCAAAGGTAACCTCAAATTCATTACTAAGCATCGCAAACTATGTTGAAAAAATACACAGAGTAGATGAGAGACTAAGAGATCTACTTTCAGAAGTTGTATCTTCAATGAAAGCCCAGGTTAATTTCCTAACTCCCGTAATTGCAGGAATTGTAATCGGAGTTTCATCCATGGTTGTGGCCATAATTGTAAATCTTAATACAACCTTTTCCTCCCAGTCAGATCTATCCGGAGGGGGTGGAATGGACGACATGTCCAGCGGTCTGATGAATGTGGCAGACATATTCAAGATAGAGGGAGTTATCCCAGGATATTTCTTCCAGATAGTTGTGGGAGTTTACCTGGTGGAGATCTCAATAATATTAACAATATTACAAAACAGCATTGAAAATGCTTCAGATAGTTTCATGGCAGAGTACTCATTAAGCAAGGCAGTAATGCGTTCAACAATACTCTATACAATAATTGGGGTTGTAGTAATTGTGCTATTCAACATAATGGCCCAAGCCTTCCTAACAACAACTCCATGATTTTAAACAAAACACTTATAAGTTAAATTAGGGAAAACACATTATGAAAAAAAGAGGAATGAAAATGCTAACAAGTGCATTGGTGGGAATGATTCTACTCCTTGTTTTAGCTTTTCTTTTCTGGATGGCAATAAGTGATAAACTCACTATGTTAGGAATATGAATTCAAAAGGACAGCTAACAAACAAAATGGGAAACCTAATTTTAGTAGCCCTTGTTCTAGGGGTTTTATTGATTGTTTTCTTTCTGTACTTAAAACCAACATTTGAAGATAGTGGAAACATAGAGTCTGTAAAAATTTGGGTTGATACAAACGCAGGAATGCAAAAGTATACTAAGGGATTGGTCTCAACCTCCCCAAGACCACCAATAGCAGAGTTATCTGATCCATTTGTAATAGATAGTGTTGAGGAATTAAACAGTCAGGAAACAAAAAGAGAAATTGCAGACAGAGTTTATGATTGTGGTAATGCCTTCCATTTTGCAGATCCAGAGAAGGACTTCATGGCACCATTGAAGGTGGCTAAAGATGGTTATGTATTCTGTTATACTTGCAGCAAGATCGAGTTTAGCCAGGGAGTAAAAGACACAGGCACAGACATGAAAGGGTTAGTGGAGTTTATGAAAACAAACAGCCCATATCCAAGTGGACAAATAACTTACACTCAAAAAATAAATGCAATGAATCCAAGACTATTCTCAGAGGCAGTAACACCCACAGAAGATGTAATAACTACTGATCAGAACAAATACATAATGTTCATTGGAACCCACAACATAGACCATCAAAAAGCAGGATGTTTAATTCAGAGGGAGATAGGACAATTTACAGGAGATACCCTTGCGGGTGCAATCACCGCAGGAATAAATATCCTTGGCTCACCAAATAAATATTGGCAAGCCTTCCTAAGTCAATCCAAATACAATGGGATGATCATGATTGCATCTCCAGACAAAGTAGATGGACTTTGTAATTATCATAAATTAAAAGACACAGACATAATAAATGATTGTGCAGATAATATGCGAGCAGGATATAGTGTGCAAGATATTTCAGACGCATACGGGATGGCAGTATGAAATCAAGAAAAGGAGAAATAACCTGGGATCAAATTGTAAAATTAATCCTAGTGGTTGTTGCAGTATTAGTAATAGGATTAATAATCTTTGCAAGCTCAGATAAGTCCACCTCAGTTATAGGATCAATCGGGAGGATGTTAAGATTCGGTTAAACAAAAAAGGATTTCATATTTCTTTTACCATGGTGATTGCAGGGCTTCTTGCATTGGTAGCGATTCTCGCAGGCCTAGTTGCAGCAGGATACATCCCCTCATTAGCAGAAGGAGTTTTAAAACTTAATCCCTTTGAAGAAGAAACTGCCCAGTCAAGAACAACAGTAAGAGCAGGAGTTGAAGGTTTCTTTAGAGAATACTCAGAATGTAAACTAAGTGCAGAAACCAATTGTAGGTGTGATATATCAATACCAAATATCCCCTCAACATATCAATTAAAATTAGTAAACCAAGGAGGGAACACTCTTTTCGGATTATACCGGACTTCTGATGGTGAACAATTAGAAATTAAAGAAGGAGAACAATTTGTAGTTCAAAATGATCTAACAAGAATTCCTTCAGATCCAGATGATGATGCCATAAATACAGATACAAACAAAATAGAAACCTCTCTTTTTATTCCCTCCGGATTATTAACATTAACTGGAAAAATTATGCAAGGAGACTCGGTATCTTCATCCCTAGAGGTTAGAGCAAACAGAGGATCCTATGGGCTCCTTGGGATTTACAAGATAAATCAAAAGGACACATTATTCATTAATGAGCCAACTTCCAGATGGTATAATCCCACCACCTGGGGAAGCGGGGCACAAATAGATAAATCCCAATTATTCTACAACCTTCCTGAATGTAAGACCACAGATTTGGCAAAGATAAGACTTGCAAAGGAAAAACTGGACCTATTCAATCAAAATTATTTACTTTGTCTAGACAGCGGGAGATGCGATTCCTTCCTATTTGATCTTAAGGGAGTTGAAGAAATCTCAGTGGCAAGAGAAAGCACAAACACAAAAATTACTGCAATTGATCCAACCCAGAAAGCAAAACCAGAATCAAAAATGTTCATATTTGAAAATTCAGTAGTTCTAAATCCAAATACTCAGGCTGCATCATTATTAAAATACAATATGTGTCTAAAATATATTAATAATAAATGGGTCACAACCCCTGGAAATCCAGATTGCCCAACAGATATTTCTAAATATTCCCAAATCCCACTGAAGAAATGGCTCCAAGGGTATTTTAATTATTTTTGGAAGGGATTAGATGGAAAAGATTATTATGGGGGGATTTTTTCTGGCTTAGAAAGTGTAGAAAACAGAAAGTCAATACAATTACAGACACACAACATACCAATTTCACAACAAGGAATAAAAGAGTCCTACTCACTTAAATTGGAAAGTTCCGAATGTGTTGCATGTGAAACCCAACAAGGGGGAACTGGCTGGTTCTATGATTATTATGGGGACAAAGCCAAATTTTTCCTGAAGGCACAAGAAGGATTGATGCCCCACACAACAAATCAAGAATCTGCTCTTGAATTAAATTTGAAAGGAACAGATCAGAAAGCACTATGCGAGATTAAAGATCTAGCAACCGGAGCCTATTTCATACTAGATAATCTCGGAGATATTTCCAAATTTGAAAAAGAGGAAACACATTATCTAGAATTATTCGACAGAACCAAGATCTCTCAAAAAGGGTGGAACATTCCAGACACAGTATCTCTCTGCTATTATGATTACACAAACGGAGTGGTTCCCCAAGACATACAGGATAAGATTCAGGCAGAATTAACTCTGATCCATCAGACCCTTAATCAAAACATTTAAATATTGGATAATCGGTATTCAGAGTAGGTGATATTAATATGATCAAAACAAACAAAGGTCAAGGTCTTTCTATGAACACAGTTATCATAGGTATTATAGTCTTAGTTGTACTTATTGTGCTTATCGCTTTCTTCACAGGTGGAACAGGCACAGTAGTAGACAAAATCAAAAGCATCTTTGGTGCGACCACAAAAGGTCAAGATACAGCAATTGCATTACAAGCATGTGATAATTATTGCGACCAAGCTTCAGAATTAAAGGATTCTCAAGGACCCCAGTATGTAAAGGAATCTCCCTTCTGTACTTCTGTTTTTGATTTAGACTATGCTCCTGTTGATGGAAATGTCGATAAAGATCCTGGAGGAAAAAGGATAAGGTATGTTTGTGATTCTTCAAACTATAATCAGCAGAGAATAACAAGTTCTGATCAGACCTTGGGAGTAATAGCTTCTCTAAATAAAAAATGTGGAGCAATAGCACAAATGTGCTAAATTTTTCTTTTTTAATATGAAAAAAAAAGGTTCATCTCTTTCAATGGAAGTAGTCATTGTTGGAATTATTGTTTTAGTAGTTCTTATTGTAATCATTTTATTCGCTACCGGAACCTTTGATTCTCTTTTTGGCACATTAACTAATCAAGGCGGACAAGCAGCAGACCTTCTAAACGGAACATTAATTTCTCCTAAATAACAAAATATAAAAGCACAAACATACAGTTTTCATCTTAATGATAGTATCAAAAAAAGGTGATGCAGAGACCAGGCCAATATTATTTTCTGGAGAGATGATAATTGGTGCAATACTAGTCATAATACTTTTTACAACAATGACTATTTTTCCCCAAACATTATTTGCTTCGGAGCAGTGTACCAACCAAGCAGAGTGGTCAAAGTTTGCAGAATCATTGCAAGCACTAGACCATAATAATAAATTAGAATCAGAAGTTCTATTTCACAACGGAGAGAACCCAACAGATTGTAAACTGGTTGCATTTAGTGAAAAAAGAAGAGATAATCAGAACATAGAAACATTCTACAAGGGAACATTAGTGCCCCAAGATACCACAACTGTTTGTTTATGCAAGATGGATAACCTAGTTTGTAACGCAGAGAACTGCTATGCTTTTGAGACAATAAAAGAGATACTTGAACCGACCCAAACTCAATTTTCCACAGTGGGACTATCAGGATATCTTCCACTAAAGATGAGAAGAGATGCAGATGTTTTAATTATCGATTTACCTTTGGATGATCTAATGGTGAAGACAATTTCCTACACTTCAAAACCAGAATTATCTTTACTTGATCAAGGAATAATCAATAACCTAGATTTAGACCTTACATTCTTCCACGGTCAGATTCCAGGTTTCATGCCAATAGTTGAAAAACAATCAAATGCAATCTCCCCTTCAGCAATTCCAAAGGCAGGAAATTTTCCAATCTTATTTAATCTTGAATTGGGTTCAACCCTAAACTCAGAATCCTACTCAATAGAACAATTCAAAACAAACGCAAGAAAGATTCCAACCTCTTTAATCAGAGGATCAAAATTTAGAATTACAATTCCAGCCACAGACAAATCCACAGTAAGCACGAATGAGTTTAGATTCTACTACAACACTGGAACCTGGCAGAACACACCATTAACATGTGAGGGCACAGACGATCTAATTTGCACAGCAGAAACTGTTGGCTTTGGAAAAGAGTTCGCGATATCTATCTAAAATGGGCGCTGAAGAAACAATAGGCTATAAGATAATTGACTATGTATTTGCGGCATTAGTATTGGTCGCCATAGTGACTGCCATATCAATAATTTTTTCTTCAGAGGTACATGACCAACTAGCAGCCTCCCGAGAAATTGCACTAATGAGAGATACTTCTCTAATGGCACCCTACCAATTATCAAATGCTTCTTTCTCAATAAATGAAGAATATCTATTAAAATTGGATGAACAAAATAAAAAAATTACAGTGGTAAGAGAAGACAAATCAATAAGTCAAGAGATCAATGGAAATTCATTAGCAAGTAAAACAGAAATAATTATTCCTCCAAGACCAAACGATATTCAAATAATGCAAAAAGGATGGTACCGAATAAATGTCAATGTCTAAGAAAGGTTCAGCATTGGATGCAATGAGAATGTTTACGAACATAGTGCTAGTTTCATTGATAATTGCTTTCATTGCAGTGGTTGTATTCTGGCATTTAGATGAAACCATAGAACCAGGAAACCTTCAACAACAAAACCTATTCCAAACCGCAATCTACCAATGTCTAGCCTATGAAGACTCTCTGGGAATTCACCCCGGACAGATTGATCCAGACAAGATAAACGACGGAAGATTACAATCCTGCATTAATTTACCAAAATCAGGCTATAAGATATCATTAAAAGATTTAGATGGAAACACATTAAAGAAATCTGTTTATAGAAATGGTGGAAATTACGATGAGGATAAATTTATTTTCTGTACAGCCATAGACGGATACATCTGCGGATTATTTAAGCAACCAATAACTTACAAACAAGGAAACGATTTTCTCCCAGGAGTAATTGAGATGGAGGTTATTTCAATTGAATAGTAAAAAAGGATCTAGCTATGATTGGGTAATTTACGGACCTTTTGCTACAATCGCAATTTTATTCTTAATCTTTCTAGGTTCGATGATCTTCTTTGTATTCGGCCAAGCAGATCAGCAACAGATAACTCTAGAAGAACAAAACTTTCCAGATCAATCTCTAACCAATTTAATGAACTTTCAAATCGGAGAGCAAAAATTAGATGATTCAATAATCTCTCTTTTCTATGAACATCAAGATCTAGTAATAAAAAACATCTGTGATGCCAGGGAAGAGTTATCCGCCTGTGCAGCAACCTCTCAAAATACAAGAACAAATACATTTATCTCTAACTTCACAGACATAATGCAAAGAGTTTATGGTCCAGATACAGAATGGATTCTAGGAATCTTCGAACAGCAGGATGCCCAGACCAAACATAAAAGACCAAGTCTGTTCTTGAAACAAGGAGCAGACAATGTGGATCCACAAAATTTAATCTTAACTGGATTCTCAAAGACAATAAGTGGAGAGACAGTAGAATCAAGAAATTCTCAATTAACAATCCCATTAACCAAAGGCCAAGGGGTAATTGAAATTAAATTAGCCTACATTCCAGTGGACCTAGAGAGGAGGATAAGATGAACAAGAAAGCAGCATTCCAACCATTGATGTTTCTCTTCCTTCTGATAGCCATTGTAGCTCTTGTGGGTGCATTTGCAACAAAAGCCAACATTGCACCAGACCAAGAAGACTTTGTAGGATTCAGATCAAAACTATTACTAGAGACCTACGCTGAAATGGAAAAGATAAAATATTACTCCCAAAAATCTCTTGAGTTCTCTTCCACCGAAGCAATGAAAGTTTTATATGAAAACGGAGGATACACTTCAATAAATAATTGTCAGTTCCTGCCGGAAGATCCTGCAAATAATATTCCTGCCGGAGCAATAATACTAAACACCTGTGAAGATTTAACTCTGGAAGCAAATTTCCTAACTGAAACAAGAGAGATCTTTAATCAAGACTATCAACCAAATTACAGATCTACAAGGCAAGGACACATAGAAAAAAGAGCAGAGTTTAAACAATTAGAAATGTTTGCAAAGTCCAGAGGAGTGAGTTTATTATCAAAAGTTAAGTACACATTCACTAACCAAGAAAAAAGAGCAATGGAAGATTATTCTAATGCTAAACTTATTGAAGCAGAAACAACATCAAAAGAAATAATCTACAAGTTCTCACCATTCAATCTAAGACTTGGAGATGTGCTAAAAGGAAACTACACCCTGGTTGAACCAAAGATATCAGTTGGAAAACCAGATTTTGATCCATTCATAAAATTATATGCTGAAATAAACTTCTGCCACCAATCAGGATTAAATAAACAAGAATGCATAATTTCAATGCAATCTAACTTACCAGTTGCAGCAGTAAAAGAAACAGGAAGTTACCTTTATGTATTAATGCCCATAGAACAAGATAAATCCTATCCGCTAAGGCCAGGTAGAGCATTATTCCAACAGCAATTTCTTAAGGTTGCTTTTGATTTGAATCAAGCATTACCTGCTCTGAATATTGATCAATCAACTAGTCAAACATATACATTATAAGATATAGATTCTAACCTTTTCCTCGTCGATTACTCTCAAATGAATAGAAATACTTTTATAGAATCTAAAATCAAACTTCTTTATGATACAGCAAACCTATGACACAATAGTAAGCAAGATTGTTTCTACTGCAAATATCTCTAAAGAAGAGGTAGAAGCACAGATTAGTAAAAAACTAGATGAGCTAAGTGGCCTGATCTCAAAAGAAGGGGCAGCACACATTATAGCTAATGAACTTAATGTAAAATTATTCGATAACTCACCCAAAGAGCTTAAAATTAAAGATATTCTGCCAGCTCAACAATCAATATCAATTACTGCAAAAATTCTAACAATTTCAGAACCTAGATCCTATGAATCCAAAGGAAGGAAAGGAAGAGTTGCCTCCATGTTTGTTGGCGATGAAACCGGCTCAATGAGGATAACAATCTGGGATGAAAAACTAATTGACTTTATGAAAACTCTTAACGAAGGAGACATTGTAAAAGTAAATAATGCCTATTCAAGATTAAATAATAATTTTAAAGAATTACATTTAGGATCTAAATCTCAGTTGATTGTAAATCCTCCAGGGGTTACCATTGAGGTTAATACCCAAAGAAGTGCAGCTCCTGCTGTGAAGAAAGCAATTAAAGATTTAGTAGAAGGAGAGTTTGCAACATTATCCGCACACATTGTTCAGTTATTCGAGCCAAAATATTACCAAGCTTGTCCTACCTGTAATAAGAAAGTAAATATGGTTGAAGATGCTTATCAATGTGGTGAGCACGGAACAGTTGCGCCTAAACAAGTACCCATTTTAAATTTAGTTCTTGATGATGGAACTGGAAACATTAGGGGAGTTGCATTCAGAGACATTGCAGAGTCAATAATTGGAAAAGAGTTTACAAACTTCGAAGAGGTTAAGAAAAATGTTCTTGGAACTCAATATTCTGTCAAAGGAAAAGTGAATAAGAATCAGATGTTTGATAGGCTAGAGTTTGCGATTAATAATGTTGAAAAAGTTGATCCAGATAAATTACTTGCCGATTTGGAGATGAGTTAATTCTAAATTAATTTTTTACATACTTCTCTCATGAATCCTTCAATCAATTCTATTTTGGGATTACTCTTTGCAAAAACATCTTTACAGGAGATATCTATTTGTCTCCATGAAAAATTCTCTGTTTGTTTCTCTTTTGTATCTTCAGATAAGGCCCCAAACACAACCCCCTTCATTTTTGCCCAAACTATGGCTGAAGCACACATTGGACAGCATTCTTGAGTTGAATAAAGAATACAATCTTTTAAAGAATGAGAATTTAATTTTTTACAGGCTTCACGAATAGCTACAACCTCTGCATGTGCCGTGGGGTCATTTTCAGATATTCTTTTTACTTCTCCCGTAGAAATAATTTGATCGTCTTTAACTATAACTGCTCCAATTGGATACTCTCCATTTTTTGCAGATTCTTTAGCAACTTCTATTGCCTTCATCATAAATTCACGATTTGCTTGCATATGTGTCGAAAGTTTGATTAAATATAAATAGATATCGGTATTAAAAAAATATAAAAAAAGAAAAAAGAAGATTAAATATCTTCCATACCTTTCTCAGTTACATTAAAGATACATTCGCTTTCAGGTAAATTCGGACTATCGATTAACTTACCAACTCTTGTACCTTTCTTACCACGCCTAAGATAGATCCTAAACGCAGAGTTGTGACCAACAATGTTCCCACCAATAGCTTCAGTTGGATCTCCAAAGAAAGTATCTGGTTTTGCCATTACTTGGTTTGTAACATAAACACAAATGTTGTGCACCTGAGCCAATCTAGCCAATGCGTGCATGTGCCGATTAAGTTTCTGTTGTCTATCTGCCAATTGTCCACGACCAGCATACTCTGCTCTAAAGTGTGAAGTCAAACTGTCAACAATAATAACTTTAACATTAAGTTCTCCACTTTTAATAAGGTCTTCAACTTTTGCAACTAACAACATTTGATGATCTGAGTTGTAAGCCCGAGCAACCCTAACTTTTTTAAGAACCTCCGCAGCATCCATGCCACAACCTTCAGCGATTTGTTTAATCCTTTCAGGTCTAAAGGTCCCTTCACCATCTATAAAAACGGAAACACCATCTGCACCACCTTCTTCAACAGGTTTTTGAACCGTAACAGCAAGCACATGGGCCACCTGGGATTTACCAGAACCATAAGTACCATAGCACTCACTTATACTTCCAGTTTCAAATCCACCATCAAGCATCTCATCAAAAGCCTTTGCACCCGTGGTTATCTTAAGAATTTTAGCTCTTCTCTCAAGCAATTGATCTCCACTTTCAAAGCCCATCTCACACAGGTCTCTTGCAGCATTAATTGCTTTTCTAGCAACACTTTCGCCTAGGCCAGCAGCATCAGCCAACTCTCCTGGACTTGAAACAGCCACACTCATTAAATTATCGTAGCCGCCCTCTCTCAATTTTTCCGCAGTTGCAGCACCAATACCTGGTAAATCTTCAATTTTTGGTTCACTCATCGTCTTCATCCTCCTTTGAATCAAAGAATAGGTATTTTTGTGCTTCTTCTAATACTAGAATTAATTTCTGAATATCGTTTCTTCTAAGATTCATAATCTCAGATCTCCACACATCTTCTCCTTTCTTCTTAAAATTTCTACTTACACTTAAAGTCTTGAAGGAAACAGTGCCTCCATTGAACTCTTTTTCGTTTTGCCAGACAGCAGCTTTAATGCCTCCGACTTTCCAATCTTTTATTGGTTGATTTGTCATATTTTATCCTCCTTACCACAAAGGGTAGTTACCTTAAATCCTCGAAGCTTATACTTCATTGAGGGATGAATATGTTTATAGATAATATGAAAAAATTTTTGGGTGTTAAACCCATTAAAATATTGATAATGCCAAACCCTACCAGGATATCTTTTAGGTTCCTCATGACTTTTAATTTCTGAAGAGATATTCCAGTTTTTTTGCAACCAATTTTTGATAATTATATTCTCACCCAAACTAAAACCATTAGTGTGTAAACTGCACCCATTTCCACTGCTATGCTTACTACCATCGTCCATATACCAAAATGCTAAGGCCACCGGACCGATTTTATCTAAAATCTCAGGGGTAATGATCTTAATCTGTTTTGAATAAAATAATTCACGATAATAATTAAGACAAGGATAATTCTTACTCTGAACAAAATATCCAGAAGTGTTATTTCTTCCTGAAAAACTTAAATTTTTAAGAATCTTAGATTTCCAGACAATATAATCTTTCTGTTTAAATCCATGACCTTCCTCAATACGAGAATTTTTTGAGGTTTTAGTCTTACGAATGTGCATGTCTCCCATCATGCTGCCAATTATAACTTGATTCTCATAATCAGTAAGGGAAACTAATTTTCTTTTATCCATCAATCCAAGGCCAAGCCGGCTAGCCATAATTCTAATTGCATTTGGAGAACGACCATTTAGATTCGAGGGCCATTTCCCAAGTCTAAAATCTTCTTCTAAATTTCTAATTTCTTCATTTGTCCATTTCATTTTTTGACTCCTCGAAGAAAGAACTGGCTAAGAACACCCCACCATTTGCTGTTAGCATTTTCTTTCAATGAGATATATTTAGTTTCTTTTTCTTCTATTTAAACCCTGCGTCCCCTTTTGTCGTCTGCATTTAAGACTAGAAAATATATGTTGTACCCGATGCTTTTCCCGAACACCAATCCAAACACAAGCCCCAATTATTATGGCTAAACCTGCATAAAGCCAAAGACCAAGGCCTTTAGCATCATCAGCAATTGAATATCCAGTTATCTTATTTGATGAACCATTAACAACCTCAAAATTAACTTTCAATCCAATACCCTCACCAAGACTCAATTTATTTCCAGTCTCTTTTTTCAACATTACAATCTCTGAATACTTTCCAACCTTTGCAGTTTTAGGAACCTTCAATTCAACTTTGACATCCCTAATTGTATCCCCTTCAATTCTAAAATCACCTAATTTAATCCAGTCTAATGTTCTCTCAACATTTAATGAAACCTCATTTAAATTCTCATTAACCACAATCACCATTGTTTTGTAATCTCTTCCAGGTTCTACTTCGCCAAAATCAATCCTAGCAGGACTAAGACCAATAGCATGAACTCCACTAATTAAAAAAAGAAAAATAAAAAGAAAATTTAACCATTTCATGCAGCAACACCAACAACACTTACACTTCCTTCATAGTTTCCTTTAGAAATTGCCTGTGGTAAGTTCAATTCAAAACCTAGATCAACAACAGCACCACTCTCTAGATCAATGCCGGCCACCTGCAAACCAGTACTCAAGTTACCTTGAACGGTTCCCAGGTTGTAATGTAGACTAGTTATCCCAACCTCTTTACTTCCATCCACAAAGTTAGTTCCAGATAATCCAATATCTACTCCAACATTCCCAATGTTTTGAACAGTTGGTTTAGTTTCAGTACTAAGATCTAAATCTCCCTGAACAGAAACATTGCCTCCTGCATCAACAGCTCCAAAACTTAAATTTGTTGTATCAATACCAATTGCAATCATTTCCAGATATTCAAAACTAGTTGTCAGATTTACACTCTCGCTACCGTCGCTAACAACCACTTCCAAATCCCAATTACCTGCTGCGCTAGAATAATCCATTAGAAAAGTTCCAGTATTGCTATCTAATTCATAACTTTCACCATTAACAAGCACTGAGTAAGTTAGGTTATCTCCATCTGAATCGTTTGCAAAGATTTCAATTCCAACCTCTCTCTGGCCACCAGGCAAAGGCAAGACTTGAACCCCTTCATCTTCCAAGAAATCTTCGATAGTTACATTAATTATTTCTGGCAAGGTATTTGT
>Ga0233429_1002492_pt1 | contig 18931 bp, 20 predicted proteins | sample SI_118_April2016_3_FD_179879 | JGI IMG/M metagenome (GOLD analysis project Ga0233429, IMG submission 179879) | Seawater microbial communities from Saanich Inlet, British Columbia, Canada - SI_118_April2016_135_MG | ecosystem: Environmental > Aquatic > Marine > Inlet | place: Canada: British... | reverse complement strand
CGTCCGCTTTTTTAGGGAGGGAACATCGGGCTCAAATGAACTTGGCGCCGTAAAAAGAAGCTCATAGTCATCCCCGCCCCCTAGAACCAAATCAATTAAATCAGGCTCACGTGAAAGTGCTGCTGCGGCGGCATCTGACAAAGGGAGGTCGGCAATATTAATTTCTGCACCTACTGTTGATGTCTCGCAAATATGACCCAAATCGGCAATGAGACCGTCCGAAATATCTATTGCAGCATGAGCCCTATCAAGGAGTTCCAGGCCAAGTTTTAAGCGTGGTTCAGGTCTCCGGTAGCGCGACAAGAGATAATCCGATTGCGAACTTTTGAGGTCGGTTAACTCAGCTTTAGCGACGAGGAGACCGAGCGCACCATCACCGATAGTGCCGGAGACCCAAATGTCGTCGCCAATTTGTGCCCCATTTCGCCGCAACCCGTTCCCGGTTTCGACAAAGCCCATCGCGTTAAGTGAAAGTGTCAGCGGCCCCGTCGTAGAAACCGTGTCGCCGCCAATCAAAGTAATTGCGAATTCTTGCTGATCCTCTGCCAAATTTTGTGAAAATGCTTTGAACCATTCAGAGGTGATACCAGCGGGAACGGCAATCGCGAGCGAATAAGAGGCCGGGCGCGCGCCCATTGAGGCGAGGTCCGATAAACTCACTCTGAGTAATTTTGCGGCGATGTCTTCAGGAGCATCAGAGCTAAGAAAATGCACACCCTCGACCAAGGCGTCCGTGGTTACAACAAGGCTTTGCCCAGGGGGTGGTGTGACAATAGCGGCGTCATCACTAAGTTGAAAAGCCCCCGGCTCGGAGGCGCTCAGCGGTGCAAAATAGGTGGCGATGAGATCAAATTCGCTCGGTCTATTGGTCAAAATAGTCACCTCAATTGGAAACTAGTTCTCTAACTCCTGTCCCCGGACAACTTTAGCAATGCGGTCCAGAACTCCGTTTACCAAAGAGGGTTCGTTCTCAGCATAAAAAGCATGGGCGAGGTCGACATATTCATTAATCACCACGCGAACTGGCACTTTGGTCAGGAAAAACATCTCGTAAGCAGCTGCCCGCAACATCGATCGCAAGAGCACATCGAGTTTTTGTAAATCGTGGCCTTCTGATAGTGCGCCGGCCAAAATTTCATCGATCTGCTTTTTGTTTTCGTAAACGCCTTTAACAATCTCACCGAATTTCTTTTTGTCTGGCTCTGCGAGTTCGGCAATCTCGCCATCTTCATCAGGCAGGGCATCTTGATCTTTCCAGCGGCTCGCCAAGAAATCCATCAAAATAGCGTCGAGCGAAGCGCCGGTAATCTCCATTTCGTAGAGACCCTGGGCCGCTGTCAGGCGGGCAACGCTGGTCGAGCGAGGGTCGCGTTTTTTACTTTTGGACATCAACCAAACTCTTTGTGGATATCAAGCATACGCAAGCATGCAACCGCTGCCCTACCACCGATATCCCGGTCTTCAACATTGGCACGTTCCCAAGCCTGGTCGCGATTTTCGCAGGTGAGAATACCAAAGCCATGCGGCATGCTGTCATTAATGCTCAAATCCATCAGCGCGCGGCTCACTTCTCGGCAGATATGATCATAGTGATCGGTGGCCCCGCGAATGACACAGCCGAGCGTGACAACGCCGACATAATCGCCGGTACCCCAGGCCTTTTTAACGGCGGCGGGGACTTCAAAAACACCCGGCACATCAACTCGGTCGACGCTCAACCCGGCCTCTTCGATAACCTTAACCGCTCCGGCACCAAGCTGATCGGCAATGTCTTCGTAAAAACGTGCTTCAACAATTAAAATTTTACTCATAGAAACCATCCCGCACCGGTGTTGGCGAATCTTTGCTTATTTTGATCGCTCGCCGCTCGACAATTGTGAGACCATAGCCTTCAAGGCCGACCAAGGTTTGCTCGGTATTTGACAGCACAATCATCTCATGGATGCCGAGATCCAATAATATCTGAGCACCAATACCATAACCTCTAAATGTGTGCCCCGGTTCTGATTGCTCTTGCTGGATTCGATCACTGATGAAAGTTCGGCTCGGATTGCGCAACATAACCACAGCGCCCCGCCCTTCTCGTTCGATCATCTCCATTGCCTTATGGAGTTCCAGTGTTTTTTCAGCGCTGTAAATATCATCGAACATATTAAAAGAATGCATGCGGACCATGACCGGCCCATTGTCAGAGACATCGCCTTTTACCAAGGCCATATGTTCGCTTTGATCGGCTTGGTTGACAAAAACCATGGATTTAAATTCGCCGCCACCAATCGTATTGATAGTCGAGGTAAGGCTTGGTTTGACGATACGGTCATTGCGCAATCGGTATTCAATCAAATCTGCAATCGTCGCGACTTTGAGGCCATGTTTCTGAGCGAAGGCGACGAGATCAGGCATACGCGCCATGGTGCCGTCATCTTTCATAATTTCACAGATCACACCGCCAGGCGTCAGGCCGGCTAAGCGGGCGATATCGACAGAAGCCTCGGTATGGCCGGTGCGGACAAGCGTGCCGCCATCTCTGGCGGCTAAGGGAAAGACATGACCGGGCGAGGCGATGTCATCAATCCCTTTAGTGGAATCGATCGCCGTCGCAATCGTGCGAGCGCGGTCGGCGGCCGAGATCCCTGTCGTGACCCCTTCTTTGGCTTCAATTGAAACCGTAAAAGCCGTTTCATGGCGCATTTTATTGTTGGCACTCATCGCCGGGAGGCCGAGTTCTTCGACGCGTTTTTGGGTAAGAGCGAGGCAGATCAGGCCGCGGCCATGGGTCGCCATAAAGTTGATTGCATCGGGCGTCGCCATCTGAGCTGGAATAACGAGGTCACCCTCATTTTCACGATCTTCATCATCAACAAGAATAAACATCCGACCATTGCGGGCATCATCGATAATTTCATCAATGGACGACAAATAGTCGGATAAATTATAAGACTCGGGTGTTTCTACTTTAGTCACGTTGGGTTAGTCCTTTTCTAGAAGTCGCGCAACATAGCGCGCCAGCATGTCTATTTCCAGATTTACAGGGTCATTTATTTTGGCTGTGCCAAACGTCGTCTCACTTTGCGTGTGAGGAATAATATTTACGCCGAAAGTAGTGTCATCAACTTCATTCACTGTCAGCGAAACACCGTTGACGGCAATCGATCCTTTGGCGGCGATGAATTTCATCAATTCTTGCGGCGGCTCGAAGGTGTAGCGAATAGAATCGCCTTCGGGTTCAATCGCAACAATATTTCCAACGCCATCAACATGGCCCGAGACCAGATGGCCACCAAGCTCATCGGCGGCCTTCAAAGGTCGTTCAAAATTTACCGGTGTATCGATCTGCCAGGATCCGAGCGTGGTTTTTGATAAAGTCTCTTGCGACGCTTCCGCGGCAAACCAGTCAGCCCCCTTTTCGATCACAGTTAGGCAGGTGCCACAACACGCGATGGAGGCGCCAATATCCACATCTGCCATATCAAAATGGACGTTAAATTCGAACCGTGTGTCACCGACCTGCTCAACGGCACGAACGCGGCCAACATCGCTAATAATTCCTGTAAACATAATTTGTGCTTTTTAACGCTTTCGAGACAATATTTCCAAGCAATCCTCGCCAAGTTGGGTGAGGGATTTGCGGGAGAATGTCGGCATTTCTGTCAGTTTGTCCAGGCCTAATCCTTCAATCGCCGAAATTCCATCATTTCCGATGACCGATGGTGCTCTAAACCAGGCGATATCATCGACTAAATCGGCGGTCATTAGGGAAGCTGCCAGGGTACCGCCGCCTTCCACAAATAGCCGCGTAATCCCCCGGGAAGCCAGTTCATTTACGACCTTTTTTACGTCTAAATGCGCGTTGTCGGAAGGTAGTAAGGTAATAGAAATGCCGCGCTTTTTCATCACGTAGATCTTTTCCTGCTTTTCGTCATCGCCGGGCAAGGTAAAAATCAATACCGGTGCCTCATCACTGGTTGCTGCCAAATTGCTATCCAATGGCATTCTCAACCTGCCATCCAGCACGATACGGGTACGACGTTCATTGGAAATGCCTGGTAGTCGGCACGTGAGTGTCGGATCGTCGGCAAGTGCCGTACCGCTGCCGATCATCACGGCGTCATGTGTGGCGCGTAATTTATGGGAAGCACGTCTGGCAAAATCGCCTGTAATCCATTGGCTTTCGCCTGACTGCGTGGCAATTTTCCCATCTAAAGTTGTCGCGATCTTCAGAGTGATATAAGGACGCGCATTTTCGATCCTGGAAAAGAAACCTCGGTTGATTAGATCGGCTTCAGTTTTTTCGATGCCAAACTCTACTTCAATACCAGCGTTTTTTAGACGTGCGATCCCCGTTCCCGCGACCCGTTTATCCGGATCCTGGGTAGCGATAACCACCCGTTTGAGGCCAGCGTCAATTAGAGCTTCAGAACAGGGAGGTGTTTGACCCTCGTGATTGCAGGGCTCCAGCGTCACGTAAGCCGTGCCGCCATTGGCTTGATTTCCTGCTCTTTGCAATGCTTCTGTTTCAGCATGAGGGCGACCGCCGGGTAAAGTCCAGCCGCGCCCGACAACTTTCTCATCTTTCGTGATCACGCAGCCAACAGCAGGATTTGGCCATACATTGCCAAGACCACGGCGCGCCAAATTAAGCGCCGCTTTCATGTGGTTGATATCGTTAATCGAAGCGCCGCCTTGTGAAGCCCCTGTCGGGTTAGTCGTCACCTAAATTTCCAATAAAGTCTTCAAAATCACGAGCTTCGCGGAAGTTTCGATAAACCGATGCGAAGCGGACATAAGCGACTGAATCGAGATCTGCCAAGACATCCATCACCATCTCGCCGATAACTTTGGACGGCACTTCATTTTCACCCAAGCTTTCCAACCGACGCTGAATGGAGTTGACAATACGCTCCACCTGATCCGGATCAACCGGTCGCTTTTGTAAAGAAATTCTGAGCGAGCGCGCAAGTTTATCGCGATCGAAGGGTTCTTTTTTCTCGTTCTTTTTGGTGATCGTCAACTCACGCAATTGGACGCGCTCGAAAGTCGTCCAGCGCGCGCCGCATTCCGGACAGGACCGCCGTCGCCGGATGGCCGAGTTATCTTCGGTTGGGCGCGAGTCTTTCACCTGAGTGTCATTATGACCACAAAATGGACAACGCATCTTTCTATCCCCTTTTTCTACGAACTTTTGTTCATACCCAGTGTTGGTTAAAAATTGCTGTAGATTGGAAAGCGCGCGCAAAGTTCTTCGACTTGTTTGCGCACGTTATCTTCTATTGCACTATTATCTTCTGGATTGGCTGCTAAGCCATCAAGTACATCGCTGACAAGCTCACCAATCTGTTCAAACTCGGCGATACCAAAACCACGTGTTGTGCCGGCAGGTGAGCCGAGACGCACGCCGGAGGTGATCATTGGTTTTTCCGGATCAAACGGAATGCCGTTCTTATTGCAAGTGATGCCGGCCGCTTCCATACTGGCTTCGGCAGCTTTGCCGGTTAGTCCTTTCGGCCTAAGATCAACCAGCATTAAATGCGTGTCGGTGCCGCCGGAGACAATATCGCAGCCACGTTCTGCAAGCTTGGCGGCCAGAGCGCGGGCATTATCAACAACATTTTGCGCATAGACTTTAAAGTCCGGTTGCAAGGCTTCAGCAAAAGCGACGGCTTTGGCAGCTATGACATGCATGAGCGGGCCGCCCTGAATACCTGGGAATATTGCCGAATTTACTTTCTTGGCAATATCTTCGTCGTTGGTCAGGATCAGGCCACCGCGGGGCCCGCGCAATGTTTTATGTGTCGTCGAAGTTGCGATATGAGCATGTGGAAAGGGTGATGGATGAACGCCAGCTGCGACAAGGCCGGCAAAATGAGCCATATCGACCATGAAGATGGCGCCTACTTCATCGGCAATTTCTCTGAATTTAGCGAAATCAATCTCACGAGGGTAAGCTGATCCACCGGCGATAATTAGTTTGGGTTGATGTTCCTTAGCCAAGCTTTCTACTTCGTCAAAATCAATTTGAGCATCCTGTTGGCGGACGCCATATTGAACGGCATTAAACCATTTGCCCGATTGGTTTGGCGGCGCGCCATGAGTTAAATGACCACCTGCGGCGAGTGACATTCCCAAAATGGTGTCGCCCGGCTTGATGAGTGCTTGAAAGGCTCCTTGGTTGGCTTGTGAGCCTGAATTCGGCTGCACGTTGGCAAAGCCACAGTTAAATAACTTGGTCACTCGCTCAATCGCCAAAGTCTCAGCGACATCGACAAATTCACAGCCGCCATAATAGCGCCGTCCGGCATAACCTTCGGCATATTTGTTGGTCATAATTGAACCTTGAGCTTCAAGCACGGCGCGTGAAACAATATTTTCAGAGGCAATCAATTCGATCTGATCTTGTTGGCGACTAAGTTCATTCTGGATCGATTTAAAAATATCCGGATCACTGTCGGCCAAAGTATCTGAGAAAAATGATGGTGCTGGTGGCATGTAAATAATTTCCTGTCGATCAAATGGTCTATGAGGGATTTGAAAGCTTGTCGACACGCCCTTGGTGCCGCCCGCCTTCGAATTCGGTGTTTAAAAATACCTTCAAGCAATCACGTGCGGTTTCTGGACCGATCACACGGGCGCCAAAAGCAATGACATTGGCATCGTTGTGTTCACGGCATAAACGCGCACCCAAAGCATCATGGATTTGAGCTGCGCGTATTTCTGGAAACCGGTTGGCCGCCATACATATACCGATACTGGAGCCACATATTAAAACGCCTCTGGTTGCTTTGCCGTCTTTAATGGCATGCGCCAAGGCATAAGCGTAATCCGGATAATCCACAGAATCCGGTCCATTGGTCCCCAAATCCAGCACGTCAAATCCCGCACTTTTTAGATCCTCCGCGAGGATCGACTTTAACTCAGGGCCGCCGTGATCACAGGCGATGGCGATGGTTTTTGATGGCTCTGCGGGCATTGTTTAGGTCTTTATTCCAAAGAAACGTGGCGTAATGCGATACTTCGTCCTTCACATACCACATATCGAGACTGTTCGCCAAGCCAACACTACAAATCGATTCGTATCTAGATGTAGAAAATTGAAATCACCAAAAATATGACGATAATTGATAAGTTACAACTATAGAAACAAGTGTACTAATACTATTTACGAGATCAATGTAAGTATTCAACAACTGTCATTTGTAAATTAAGTAATAAAAAAATTTATTCTATTTTATTATTTCGAATATTTGCGTTATATCATGCAGATTAATTTGAATATTCAAATTTTTTTTAAAATGTTTCGGCTTTCTAGTTGCTCTCCTTTAAGGGCTTCAAAAATATGAATGATTTATCCAAAGAAAATTTACCCAAAGAAAATCTGTTGGCAATGGCAACTGATATCGTTACCGCCTATCTCGGCAGAAATGACGTCGCAAAAGAAGGGCTACCGGGGCTCATTACAACGGTCTATACGTCATTGGTGGATGTCCATTCGGGTATTAGTAAGGATGAATTCAGCAATCAAAAACCCGCCGTTTCCATTCGTCGCTCGGTTACGCCGGACCACATAATCTGCCTGGAGGATGGTAAAAAACTGAAAATGCTGAAACGCTATCTTCGGACTAATTACAGTATGACGCCCGAAGACTACCGCGCGAAATGGAACCTGCCACACGACTATCCCATGGTCGCGCCAAATTATGCCAAGCAAAGATCTGAATTTGCTAAGACAATCGGTCTTGGAAAAAGTTCAAAAAAGTAAATTTTAAATTCTATTTTCAGTATTACTCAATATAAATTTTCGTCTTCTGACGGCTGATTTGGTATAATCCCGGCCTTTTTACGGATCACATAGCGTAGCTTGTTAATGGCAGCATTTTGCAGTGTTGCTTTTCGAGAGCGCCGATCCCCAACCATTGAAATTTCTGTATTGGTTGCCGTGTCGACAGCAATGACTTTGACGTAGTTGCCTTGCGTTATAAACTCAAAGAGAACTTCACCGATCTCTGGAACGTTGTGGGTTCTACGTGCCATCTTTTTCTTACACCTAACCGACGCTTGACAGAATACTATTGGTCATGGTCATTGATCCCCTAGCTTTTATTCGCAGAGTGATAAAAGGTCTTTATCATATGCCTAGCGAAATAGTAAACGACCATTGTTTTTAAACAATTAAAATTATTAATTCAGACAATTCAGGGGAAATTATTATGTGTGCAGATTATACCAATCCAGAAACCATCGTGCTCCATACCGGCCATCATGGCGATCCAACAACTGGCTCAGTTGCCGTGCCGATTTATCAGACAACGTCCTATCAGTTTAATGATACGCAACATGCGGAAAATCTCTTCGCGCTTAAAGAACTCGGTAATATCTACACGCGCATTATGAATCCGACCCAGGACATTTTGGAGCAACGTGTTACCGCTATGGAAGGTGGGGTTGCCGCTCTCGCCGTAGCTTCCGGTCAAGCTGCCTCAATGTACGCCATTATGAATTTGTGCCGGGCAGGCGATAATTTCGTCAGCTCAACAGATCTCTATGGCGGTACCTGGAACTTGTTTGCCAATACCTTGAAAGATTTTGGCGTTGAATGCCGCTTTGTTGACCCAAGCGACCCAGAAGCCTTTGCCAAGGCAACCGATGATAAAACGCGTTGCTATTATGCAGAGACGCTCCCTAATCCGAAACTGAACGTATTTCCGATCAAAGAAGTTGCAGATATCGGTCGCAAGTTGGGCGTGCCTTTGATCATGGACAACACCGCAACACCGTTGCTTTGTCGCCCGCTTGATCACGGCGCTGCTGTGGTGATGTATTCGACAACCAAATATATCGGCGGCCATGGTACATCGATCGGCGGCATTTTGGTTGATGGTGGCAACTTTGACTGGGAGGCCGGCGGTGACCGCTTCCCAACGCTGAACGAACCGGATCCAAGTTATCATGGTGCGGTCTGGACCGAAGCAGTTAAGCCACTTGGACCAATCGCCTACATTCTCCGGGCTCGGGTTATCTTGTTGCGTGATGTTGGTGCGGCAACAACGCCGCAAAATGCCTTTAACGCCATTCAGGGTTTGGAAACACTCCCCCTTCGGATGCGCGAGCATTGTGCGAATGCAATGAAGGTCGTTGAGTATCTTCAAGGTCATGACAAAGTCACCAATGTCATTCATCCGAGTGTGCAAGATGGTGAAACCCGCCGTCGCGCTGATGCATATTTAAATGGTGGTTATGGCGGCTTGGTTGGGTTCGAGCTTAAGGGTGGCAAAGAATCCGGTATGAAGTTTATCGATTCACTGCAAATGCTTTTCCATGTCGCGAATATCGGTGATGCCAGAAGCTTGGCGATCCATCCGGCCTCAACGACGCATTCACAGCTTTCCGCCGATGAGCAGGCGCAGACTGGCGTAACGGACGGTTATGTACGTTTGTCTATTGGCATCGAGCACATTGACGATATCATAGCTGATATTGATCAAGCACTCGCAGCGGCGTAAAACTAAAATCGCACGGAGGAGACGCGCTCTTCTCCGTGCGAACACTAACTTAGGTTTCTGAAATGACACAATTGATACCCGGACGTTTCCCTTCTTCGCGCATGCGCCGCAACCGGCGGTATGATTGGACGCGTCGGATGGTGGCTGAAAACACTCTCAGCCCCAACGATTTTATCCTGCCCATATTTGTCGGTATCGGTGAAGGTCGGCGGGACCCTATTCCTTCGATGCCGGGTGTTGACCGGATTTCAATTGATTTACTGGAAGATACCGTCGGCGAAGCCAAAGAAGCTGGCATTCCAGCCGTTGTGATATTCCCCGAGGTAGACCCCGCTACAAAAACGCCGGATGCGCGCGAAGCCTATAATCCAGAGAACCTGGTCTGCCAGTCCATTCGCGCAATCGCTAAATCCCATCCCGATATTGGGATCATTTGCGATGCTGCCCTCGACCCCTTCAATAGCGATGGCCATGATGGTCTGGTGGTGGATGGCTATGTCATTAATGATGAATCCGTCGAGCTACTGTGCAAACAATCCATCGTTCAAGCAGAGGCCGGCTGTCACATTATCGCACCTTCTGACATGATGGATGGTCGCGTCGGGGCGATCCGCAAGGCGCTCGATGACGCAGGCTATCAAGATGTCGGCATTATGTCCTATGCCGCCAAATACGCGTCAGCTTTTTATGGTCCGTTCCGTGATGCCATTGGCTCGAAGGCAGCTCTCAAAGGTGACAAGAAAACCTATCAGATGGATCCCGCCAACATTGACGAAGCGATGCGCCAAGTTGCGCAAGATATTGATGAAGGTGCGGATATGGTCATGGTTAAACCGGGCATGCCGTATCTAGATGTCGTCAGTCGGGTTAAAACCGAGTTCGGCCTGCCAACCATTGTTTATCAAGTGTCCGGCGAATATGCGATGCTCAAGGGAGCTGTGCAGAATGGCTGGCTTGATAACGACAAGGTAGTTTTAGAAAGCTTGATGTCGTTCAAACGTGCCGGTGCAGATGCGATCTTGACCTATATGGCGGTTGAAGCATCGACCTTACTAAAAAAGGGCTAAGAACAAACGTTCAAAGCCCTTTTGATCTACTGTCTTAGGGTTAAATCTTAGTTGCTGCCTTCTTTGGACCGGAGTAATTGAGCGACATCCAAAACGATCATCAACTCGCCTTCCAACTGAAAAATAGATTCGGCAAATTCGCGCCAAATCGGATCCATGGTGCCGGGGACTTTATCCTGGTGGTCTGGATCTAAGTTCAAGACCTCACCAATTTCATCAACCAGAAGCGTGTAAAGCTCATTTTGGTTCTCGACAGTAACACCCATGCAATCGGCTTCGGCATCGATTGCGGAGAGGCCGAGACGGACGCGGACATCAATAACAGTCACAATGCGGCCACGCAGGTTAATTGAGCCACGAACTTCTGGTGGCGCTAAAGGAACAAAAGCAATATCTATCGGTTTCAGGATATCCTGGACTTGCAGTACCGAAATACCAAACAGCTGATTTTCAATCTTGAAAGTTACATATTCTTCCAAATTGGTGGCATGAAGTGCATCAAGCTCGGTTCCTGTTTCAACGATAGCAACTTCGTTCATAAGATATCTCCAACCGTTATATTACTGAATTGCGTGTAATTTCTGCTACGTTTCGGATATCGTTACGATCTTACTGAATAACAAGGTTTTTTTACGTAAAATTGTGTTTCAGTATAATCTGATCAGCTTGCAGGTAGGGCATGGCTAAAAAGTCAATTAATTCAATCTCTTATGATGATATAATTGCGGCTCAAGGTATTGTGTCAGAAGCCGGGTTAACCACACCTGGCCACTATTCCGCTGAAATTTCGGCGCTTTGTGGCGCGGGTCTATATCTGAAGCTGGAAAACCTGCAGCCAACCGGGTCCTTTAAAGTGCGCGGCGCGCTCATTAAATTGGCAAATTTAGATGGGTCTGACAGAAGCCAAGGCGTTGTTGCCATGTCGGCCGGCAATCACGCCCAAGGTGTCGCCTATCACGCCCAAAAGCTTGGCATTAAAGCAACGATTGTTATGCCGACAGGCACGCCCTTTACGAAGGTAAATCGCACCCAACGATTAGGCGCAAAAGTTATTTTGGCGGGGAAAACCCTAACCGAATCCCAAGAACAAGCCGATCGAATTTCTAAATCCGAAGGGCTTGTTTTCATCCACCCCTATGACGACCCTGATATTATTACTGGCCAAGGCACGATGGCGCTCGAATTATTAGATGACTTTCCTGATATTGATACCCTTGTCGTCCCAATCGGCGGTGGTGGGTTGATTTCCGGTATTTCAATTGCCGCCAAAGGTCGCAATCCGAAGATTGATATATTTGGCGTTGAAGCCAGTCAGTATGCTTCGATGAAATCAACTCTTTCCGGCCAGGAAGCCCAACTCGGTGGCTCAACTGTGGCCGAAGGTATTGCTGTTAAAGCGGCCGGGGAAATCACACGCGAAATTATTGCCGAGAATGTCCGTGATATCCTTTTGGCGGATGAAGAATCCCTGGAACAGGCCATGCAGATCTACCTGCGTGAGCAGCGGCTCGTTGTCGAAGGTGCCGGTGCGGCAGCCCTGGCAGCAATAATGACTAATCGATCTATATTTGAGGGTCGAAAAATTGGCGTTATCGTTTCCGGTGGAAATGTTGATGCGCGATTGTTGTCTTCGGTACTTTTGCGAGGTCTCGTACGTGAAGGTAAACTTGTTCGACTGCGCATCGAAATTGCGGACGAGCCGGGCGAACTTTCTCAATTAACGGAAATCATCGGGGAAAATGGCGGGAATATTGTTGAGGTTAATCATCAGCGCCTTTTCTATAACGTACCGCTGAAATCTACCGATGTAGATGTCACAATGGAGACACGCGATCAGGACCATGTTCTCGTCATCCAAACCGCGCTGAAGAAGGCTGGTTATCCCTCTCTTTTGCTGAGCGATACAATGCCGAACAATTAAGCGTTCGCTCTCTCTGGCTGAAAATGAGTTTAATGGATATAGAATTTAACTGATTTAGGGCAAAATATCGACAAATAGATTGTTTTCTGACCAAGCATGGGCATATTGGTTAAATGGCCTCTTGATATCAAATTTTGTTTCGGTATCTTCTTTATTTGCAGGATTTATATTTTTTCCACCAAGGTTGATTTTTTTTTGCATAGATTTTATTTTATTTTAAGGGCTAACTAAAAAAAAATAAGAATACGGGATTTGAGGTTATTTAATGTTTTTCATCATCGGTTTTGTGGTTGTTTTCGGAAGTGTGCTTGGCGGTTTTGTCGCCCTTGGCGGACACCTCGACGTGCTGTGGCAGCCCTTCGAATTTGTGATTATTGGTGGTTCTGCAATCGGGCAGTTTGTCATTGGTAACCCCAAATCCGTTATATCGGGTGTCGCCGGATCATTTGGTAAAATTCTCAAAGGTACGAAGTATAATAAAGACAGCTATCTTGAGCTTCTCAGCGTGCTTTATTCAGTTTTTAGATTGGCAAAAAGTAAAGGTGACCTTGCCCTTGAAAGCCATGTTGAAAAGCCAGAGGACAGTTCTCTATTCTCAAAGTTTCCTGGCTTTGCCGATGATCACCATGCGGTAGAGTTTCTCTGTGACTATTTGCGATTATTGACCCTTGGCGCCAGTACCTCGCACGAAGTGGAAGCCGTGATGGATCAGGAATTGGAAACCCACCATGCCGAAGACCATTTAATCGCCCACGCGATGGATGATATGGGGCAGGCCTTCCCGGCTCTTGGAATTGTGGCCGCTGTGTTAGGTGTTATTCACACCATGGGTTCGATCACCGAGCCGCCTGAAGTTTTGGGTCACCTTATCGGTGGTGCTCTGGTTGGAACCTTCTTTGGTATTTTGATATCTTATGGTCTGGTGAGCCCAATGGCATCTTCGCTCGGCAAGACTTTTGCCGCAGATTCTAAATATATGGAATGTATTAAAGTCGGCGTTGTTGCCCATATGCAGGGTTATGCTCCTCAAGTGTCAGTTGAGTTTGCTCGCAAAGTATTAGGATCGGATGTACGTCCGAGTTTTGCTGAAGTTGAAGAGCAGATCCAAAACATACCTCCTGATACTTAAATTTGTGCAATTTGGATATTTCGTATCATGTTGGAGTTAATCACTAATGGCTGAAGAAGGCGGCGGTGGCGCAGAGGCCGGTGGGGGTGCCTTAGGCGGTGCCGTCTTTATCAAGCGCATCAAGAAAGTCGAGGGCGGTGCTCATGGTGGTGCCTGGAAGATTGCCTATGCCGACTTTGTGACCGCGATGATGGCCTTCTTTCTATTGCTGTGGCTTTTGAACTCGGTCACTCAAGAGCAACTTGAAGGTATCTCAAACTATTTTGCGCCAGCCAGTGTGTCAGCAACAACCAGTGGTGCCGGTGGTATTCTCGGCGGCCAGACCATGAGCGAAGAAGGCTCAGAAGTCAGTGCGCGCGCCAAACCTACAGTCAGCTTAGCTTTGCCTCCGCCAAAAACCGGTCTTGGCGGCGAAAGCGCTGCCGATGCACCACCCGAGCAAAGCAAAGAAGAGGCCTCTAAGGAACAACTTAAAAAAGCTGAGGAAAAGCAGTTTGATGAAGCCAAGCAAGAACTTGAAAAAGCTCTTTCACAAACTGCCGCGCTAGAAGAACTTAAGAAAAGTCTGCTCGTTGACAATACCGCCGAGGGACTAAGAATTCAAATTGTTGACCAAAAAGGACTGCCACTGTTTCAAAGTGGCAGTCCGGCGCCGCTCCCTCGCGCTGTAGAGCTTTTAAAATTGGTCAAAATTGTTGTCGATAAGCTTACCCAAAAAATTTCAATTAGCGGACACACCGATGCGGTTAAGTTTGGCTCGGGCGGAGATTATACCAACTGGGAACTTTCGGTTGATCGCGCTAATTCGGCTCGCCGAATTCTTCTGGATCTTGGCTTGAGCGAAGAACGCCTCTCTCGTGTTGTCGGTAAATCATCGACTGAACTGTTGTTAAAGGATAAGCCAAAGGATCCACAAAACAGGCGGTTGAGTATTGTGATGTTACGGGGTACCGGTAAAAATCCAGATGTTGGTGCTGATTCAAATCCCGATGCTATTTTGAGAAATCGCGATGATGCGGATCGAATTGGCAATCAGCCTGAACCTGCTGTTCCAACGACCACTCCACCTGCTGAGTCACCGGCTTCTCCGACAAGTAGCGGTGCAACACCTGCGCCTCCAGCAAGTAGCGGTGCGGTACCTGCGCCAAGCACGGGCGGTGCTCTACCACCACCAACACCGAAAAGAGATAATGGTAATAGCGGCGGCATACGGGGTTTGATTTTACGGCGTTAAAGGATTGATTTCGGATTTAGGGCTGGCGCTGTCAAAATTTAACCCTATTTAGTATCTAAGAGATTTATAGGTAGTCGATCAAGGAGTACAGCATTGGTCAATTTTACGCTAAATCCTAACGAGACAAAACGGCCAATTGGCGCTGTTGATCCGGATGTTGATCCCTTAATTCACCCCGAACTCTATATCGGTCTCATTTTCAAGCGCGTTGCAGCTTATATCATTGACGCCCTAATTATAAGCGTCATCGTTGGATTTGTCTGGGTTGGTCTCGGTATTTTGGGGATCGTTACCCTGGGGCTGACCTTTGGCCTTATGGGTATCGTTATTTTTATTATTCCCTTTGCCTATCACACCTTCTTTATCGGCGGCCCAAATTCAGCAACAATCGGCATGCAGATTATGGATATCGAAGTCCGTCGCTGGATTGGTGGCTCTCCCGATTATTCTCAAGCCGCGGTGCTGACGGTTTTGTTCTATGGTTCAATCGCCTTAACAGCATGGTTGATTTTACTGATCGCCTTTTTTGGCAATTCCCGACGATGCCTGCATGATTATTTCTCAGGAACGGTTGTCGTCAACAAGTTAGATGCGCTAGTCTCTGCCAAACGGATTGCTGAACTGGCGGTGGATCAAAAATCGAATGAAGCATAATTTAACTCAAAGACCGACCGCCTTTTTTATAACGGCACCTCTGCCCTGCCCTTACCTCGAAGATAAAACTGAACGGCGCATGGTGACCGAACTATCCGGGATAGATTCGACATCTCTTCATGACACCTTATCCCGCGTGGGCTTTCGGCGGAGCCACAGTCTGGTCTACACACCAATGTGCCACGACTGTTCGGCTTGCCTGGCCGTTAGGACTGTGGTTGACGAGTTTAAACCTTCGACCTCCCAACGTCGCGTCCTTAGGTTAAATGAAAATATTACGGCCGAAGAAAAACCCGCCCGGGCAACAATAGAGCAGTATAAATTATTCACGCTCTATCAAGAATCTCGTCACAATGGCGGCGATATGGCGACCATGGATTTCTACGATTATCAGTCCTTAGTTGAGGAAACGCCGGTTATAACGTCGCTGGTAGAATTCTACGATGAAGATGGTTATATGATCGGTGGTTGTCTGGTCGATATTATGGCGGACGGATTATCCGCAGTTTATAGCTTTTTCGATCCCGAATATCAGAAAAACAGTCTCGGAACATTTATGATTTTGTGGCTGATCGAGCGTGCGAAACAGCTTGGGTTGCCCTATGTGTATCTCGGCTATTGGATCGGTGGCAGTCAGAAAATGGCTTACAAAGATAAATTTCCACCGTTGGAGTATTTTGCCATGGATGGCTGGAAGGAATTTGATAAAGATAAGATCCTTTCGGATAGCCTCTAACCATCTGATATCCCGACAAAGAATCTCTTCAATTTTTCGTTCCCTAGTTGCGCCATTTCTAAAACTCCCTATACTGAATTTTGTAATACTCGCACCTGTCACGATTAAAAAATCAGGGCGATTAAACAGGACCTTGTTATTCATATTCTTTGGGAGACTTTAGATGGAAAGACGTGATTTATTGAAAAATGCCGCCATAGCTGTGGGCGGTGCTGTCGTCGGTGCAGGAGCTGTTATGCTCAGCAAAGGCGAAAAGAAAAAAGAAATGGCGAAAGCCGCGAAACCAGCCGCACCTGCTATTGTAAAGAAGCGTATCGAAATGAACGTGGTGTCGACATGGCCGCGGGATTTCCCAGGTTTGGGTACCGGCGCTCAACGAGCTGCAGCGCGCATTGAAACGCTCTCCGAAGGTCGCATTAAAGTAAATTACTTTGCAGCTAAAGAGCGTGTTGGTGCTTTTGCCTCTTTTGATGAAGTTGCCAATGGTAATGCACAGGCCTATCACGCTGCCGATTATTACTGGAAAGGTAAGCATCCAGGTTGGGCTTACTTTACGGCTGTTCCATTCGGGCTAACTTATACCGAAATGAATGCGTGGATCCGCTTTGGTGGCGGCCAACAACTATGGGATAAATTGGGTGATTCATTTGGCCTCAAAGGCCTGATGTGCGGTAATACTGGCGTGCAGATGGGTGGTTGGTTTAGAAAAGAAATCAATTCTTCTGATGACCTCAAAGGTTTAAAGATGCGTATTCCTGGTCTTGGCGGCGATGTCATGGCTAAATTGGGTGCGTCGCCAATTTCTGTTCCAGGCGGCCAAATTTATGAAAACTTGGTTTCCGGTGCGATTGATGCAACCGAGTGGGTTGGTCCTTGGAATGACCGCTTTATGAAGTTCTATGAAGCCGCTAAATTTTACTATTATCCAGGAATGCATGAGCCGGGTTCCATGTTGGCGTTTGGCATGAATGCAAAATGGTGGGCTGATCTTTCAAAGACAGATCAAGCGGTTCTTGAGGCGGCTACCAGCATGGAAAATGATGTCATGATGTCTGAGTTTAACGCGAAAAGCGGTGAGGCTTTGACTGATTTGGTGAAAAACCAAGGCGTCAAATTGCGTAAATTTAACGATGATATTTATGATAGCTTTGGTTCGGCTTCAAAAGAAGTGTTCGAGACCGTTCGCCAGCACTCTGCGCTTTCGAATGAAATTCACGAAAGCTTCTTAAAAGCGCGGGCTAATCTGGGCGCATGGTCTAAGATTTCCGATCAGGCCTATGTAGCGCAGCGAAATCGCGTTCTTGGTGTTTAACTAAGAGACGGTGTTTTAATGAGACAACGGAGCCGATGGCTCCGTTGTTTTCATTCAGATATGTTTTTCTAAAATTCCAGCATTTCGGACTTTACGTAGTATAGTTTCAATCGCCATGCAGAATAGTTCATTACCTGTTTACTTAAGAATCGCCGCACTTTCCATGGCGGCGTTAAGTGTGGTGTATGTTGCCAATAATTTCCTGATTTTTTGGCTGGACTGGCCGGGTACCAATATCCTTTTTGCCGATCTTGGCTGGTTTGGCTTAGAGCCATTGCGCAATCCGCTGGCAGGTAATCTCCCCCTTTTAGGATGGTTGCAGGTGTTGTTTTATGTTGGCGCGGTAGCGCTTATCGCTTTTTTCGTCACGCGGTCACAGGAGCGAACGCTTATAAAAGATTCCGAATTTTTGGACGCCATCGTCAAATTTATTATTCGTTCGGCTTTTTGGGCTGTGTTGTTCATCGGCATCGTTGACATGGCGATTTCCTTTTTACGTGTTGAAGGATTGCTCGTCCAAACCGTTGGTGAGGAATTTGCAAAAGAACTCGGACGTTCTGCTTACCGAGGAGCGTATATTCACTTTCCATTGCTTCTGCTGTCCTTTGTCATCGGTTACTTCACCCGTACTCTAGGTTTCATTTGGCTCGCACTTTTGATTGTTATTGCTGAGCTTATGATCGTGATCACGCGGTTTATTTTTTCCTATGAGCAGGCCTTTATGGGCGATCTCGTCCGCTTTTGGTATGCCGCCCTTTTCCTCTTTGCCAGTGCGTATACATTGATCGAGGAAGGTCATGTACGTGTCGATATTCTCTACACCGGATTCAGCGAGCGCGGTAAAGCCTGGTCCAATGTCATCGGCACTCTTCTCCTTGGCCTACCGCTGTGCTGGATTATCCTGACGCGCGGTCTGTGGGATAAATCAAATTTGATAAATGCTCCCCTGCTCACCTTTGAGATCAGCCAAAGTGGTTATGGACTATATGTAAAATATCTTATGGCTGGTTTTCTATTGGTCTATGCCTTGAGCATGATGATCCAATTTGCCAGTTATTTCCTGAGTAACGCTGCAATATTGATACGTGAACCGGGTGCACATTCGCATGATGAACATCTCGTATTATGATTTTTGGATAGGTAGTTCGACTTAATTATGGAAACTTTTTTTCTAGCCATTCTCCTTATTCTTTTGATTGCTGCTTTGGCATCCGGCTATCCCGTGGCTTTTGCCCTACCGGGCTCTGCAATCATTACGATCTTATTGGCTTCAATTTCCGGGATGTTATTTGCTGGCGAATCCGGTGCCTATTTCTCCCAAGGCGATGCGCTACAATGGTTTAATGCCGCCATAACCAATTTCCGCGGGATTTATTTCGAG
>Ga0233429_1002489_pt1 | contig 18935 bp, 13 predicted proteins | sample SI_118_April2016_3_FD_179879 | JGI IMG/M metagenome (GOLD analysis project Ga0233429, IMG submission 179879) | Seawater microbial communities from Saanich Inlet, British Columbia, Canada - SI_118_April2016_135_MG | ecosystem: Environmental > Aquatic > Marine > Inlet | place: Canada: British... | reverse complement strand
GCTACACGAAGCAGCGCGGGTCCCTCCTATGGACTACCGGGACAACCGGATAAATCTCGCCCGGCATCAGCAAAAGTGGGCCACTTTTACTCCGCCCTAATGGTCTGAATTTACTCCGCCGTTGACACCATTGGCCCGAAGCCGCCTGATCCTCGGAGACTGCCAAAAAGCGACATTCGAGCCATCCAATTTTCACGCATAGATTCGTCGTCCCCGTATCGCTAAACTCTTACCATGTTGGAGGGAAGGCACCGGCGTTTGCGTCCCGTTCGCCCCTTCAACAAGCCCGTTTTTTCGGCATTTTGTGGTGTCTGAAGGACGGGACTTTGGAGTACCATGGCTGCCGTAACCGCCAGGGCACCTCAACGCGCCGGACGATCAGGGAGGAAGCAATGAAAATGAAGGCCGCCGTGTTACGTCGGTTCGATGCGCCGCAGCCATTCGCTGACAGCAAACCGATCAGTATCGAGGAGGTCACCCTCGATCCTCCGGGCCCGAACGAGGTGCTGGTCAGGATCGGCGGCGCTGGGCTGTGCCATTCCGACCTCTCAGTGATGAACGGCGCGCGCCCGCGGCCGGAGCCGCTGGTGCTGGGGCACGAGGGCGCGGGCTCGATCGTCGAGGTCGGATCCGCCATCACCGATGTGGCCCCGGGCGACCATATCGTCTTCCAATTCAGTCCCAGCTGTGGGCGCTGCCGGCGCTGCATGGAAGGGCGGCCGCAAGTTTGCGAGGCCGGGGCCAAGGCTAAGGCGGCGGGCGATCTGATGGGCGGCGGCCGTCGCATCGTCGACGCCGACGGAAACCGTATCGCGCACCATACCGGCGTGTCCTGCTTCGCCGAATACGCGGTCGCCGACCGCGGCTCGATCGTTGTCATCGACAAGGATCTGCCACTGCACGAGGCCGCACTGTTCGGCTGTGCGGTGATGACCGGCGTGGGCGCGGTGATAAACACGGCGCGCATCCTTCCAGGCGACACGGTTGCCATCATCGGGCTTGGCGGGGTCGGGCTAAACGGCGTGCTGGGCGCCAAGCTGGCCGGCGCGGAAACGATCATCGCCATCGACATCGCCGACGACAAGCTGGGCTTGGCCCGCCAGTTCGGCGCCACGCATACGATCGACGCGAGGGATGCAAACCATGCCGAACAGGTGCGCGACCTGACGAACGGTGGGGTCGATTTCGGGATCGACTTGGCAGGCGTCATCCCGGCGATGAAGACGGCTTACGAGGTCACACGTTATGGGGGAACCATCGTGACCGCCGGCCTGTCCCCCTCGACGGCCGAATTTTCCTTCGTCCAGAGCAACCTTGTGGCCGAGGAGAAGGCGATCAAGGGCAGCTATATGGGCTCTTGCGTGCCGGTGCGCGACATCCCGCGCTTCATCAGCTTGTACCGCCAAGGCCGGCTGCCGATCGACAAGCTGATTGGCCGCCAAGTTGGGCTGGACGATTTGAACGAGGGCTTCGACCGGCTACAGAACGGCGAGGCGATCCGCCAGATCTGCCTTCCCCACGGCGCCGCGTGAATAAGCCGGTGGTAAATTCAGGTTACAAGCGCGCCACTGGATTTCGGATTAGTAAGGTGCTGTTGTCTAATGGCGATGCAATGCCGGCTCGACTCCCGAAAGCTAAAGTTCGCTGAAGCGGCTAACTCTTCCGTCGTGCCAATAGTGATTTGTCGGATATTGCTAATAGGACTGTCGCTGCTGGGTGATTAGCAGACATGCCAGAACAGCAACTTAAGGAAACAATACTTTCCTTAGATTGCTGCTGAAACCCGAAGTTTCCTTGGGCTCAACCTTCCGACCAATTTCACAGAATTTCGGAAACCCAATTTCTTCTGACGATCACACTACGAAATTAGGTCCGGGCGACCGTGCGAGCGAAAATCTAGGTATAAGGTCGGCTCGTATAAGAAAATCAGAAGTCGAAGCCTCGCCCGTTCATGGATCATGTGTGCCAAAGCCGTCATCTCCAACATCCTTGAAAGTTCGTGATTTGGACGTATCCTGCCGAAGAAGTGAGCTCGGATTTGCGGATGGCTAGGTCCAGGATGCGCCTTGTTATTCAACCCTTAACGTATATTCTTGGAGGCATGTTAACGCCGCTCGTCCCCAGATATAGAAGGCCAAGCCATGAAGAATGAATTTGCGAAAAATGGCTATTACATTCTTAGAAATGCTCTGACACACGCGGAAGTGGATCGTCTCGCAGGACCGATCCGCGCTGCTTTTAGCGGCGGCGATTACGACACCTACCAGAAGGGATCGGCCTATCCGGCGCCGGGCATCCATTCAATGGGCCCGAGAGTTTTGGAAGAACATCCAGAAATCGCGGAAGTGAGTCTCGCACACCCAGCAATTGTGGCGGCGGTCCAGGAACTCTTCGGCGAGCCGGCAACATTGGCGCAATATTGGTCAATTATGCGTCCACCAGGCGCAGGCATCAGCGACAAGCCGTTCGTCAAGGGCAGCACCGCCCACTACGACTACAAGCCTTGGCGCTGTGTCGGCTCTTACGTCAAGTGGATGTTTGCGGTCGTCCCGTTCGTTGATTACACGGAGACTGCCGGCCCACTCGCCGTATCTCCCGGCTCACACCTTGAAACCAGCCTATTGCCGTCGAATGGGCGTGTGCATCAGGTCGACGCCGCTCAGGTCCCGTCTTCGAACGAAATTAGGCTGGTAGACCCGTCACTAAAAAAGGGCGATGTCGTCTTGATGGATGGTTTTTTATGGCATGAGGCGCGTCCCAACTACGGTAACTCTGATCGCTGTGGGCTCTACATGAAGTTCCACGCAAAATCATCGCCTCCCGCCTGCGGGCCTACGATCTACCCGTCTGCCGTTCATGACATTCTGTCGGACGACGTTAAGCACCTCGTGCCATACCATCGGGGTGACGGACGGTACGCTGCGGTTCGTGACGAGCCGGTCGGCGGCATCGACGAGGCGCGACTGGTGATCGAAGATAGTGATGAAAAGGTGCTCGTCCTAGGAAACGACACCGATGGCTGGCAGCTTCCGAAGTTTGCAGCCTCGGAAGACCCATCAGCCCACATTCTGGACGTCTGCAATGTAATGGGTTCCCTCGTCACGCAAACGCACGATCAACTGGGATTGCAATTGCCCTGGCTCAGCTGGATCATCGACCTCTCCGAGCCGGTCAAAGACGACGACACTGAGGAGTGGCGATGTCGGGTATATGGCCATCGGCTGCAAACCGCTGCCCCAGTGCTAAAATCGGCAAATGATGTAACGCGCCAACATCGCTGGATGTCGGCCGATGACCTTGAAGAGGTTAATTCCGCCGGACTATTGGAATGTGGACCGGGCGTGCTCAAATGGCTGCATATGTGGCAGAAAGAGGAAGATGAGGACGGAAGCCCTGTCACCAGAAGCTTTGGCGTGCCCTCCACTGATGTCGAGTATTATTCGTTCAACCAAAATGGCAACCCGAAAGGTACCTATCGTATAGGGGAGTTCGACGAAAACGGCCGGCCTGCGCCCGCCGATCTCGGCTGAAGGTGCAAATAGTCGGACTGGTTTCGGGCGCCTAAATCGCCCCGCTTGTTCGGAGACCCGCGATGGCGGCTTCGTTAAAGCCCAGTTCGCCAAGAATGTCATTACTGTGCTGGCCGACCGTTGGGGGCGGGACCGCGACGCCCGGCCCGTCGCGGCCTAATTTGAAGCCCAAATTCACCGCATGAAAAGTGCCTGTAATTCCCGGCGGTGGTGGTAGCGGTTGAAACATCTCGCGATGTGTTAGTTGCGCATCATCGCGCAGTTCCCTCACATTTTTGTTTTTACTGGCTGGAACGCCTGCCGCGTTCAACCTCCGTTCCCAATTTTCTGCGGTGTCGTTGGCGAACGCCTCTGTCATCAAGCGTAGATATTCTGCTGCATGTATAATGCGCGCCTCGCTGGTTGCGAAGCGTTCGTCCTCAGCCAAATCACCGCGGCCAATTTCATGCACCATGGCTGCAAACTGGGTTGGCGTGACAGCGGCGACCGTCATGGTCCCATCGGCAGTCGAAAACACTGAAGATGGGCCCCCCGTGCCAGGCGCCCCGTTTCCCGAAATTTGCGGATCAACATCGTAGTTGAGTGGTAGTCCTGCCATCGGGCTCATCAGTGAGACCGCCGTGTCCAACATGGAAACATCCACATAGTCTCCTTGCCCTGTTTGCGTCCTTCTAAAGAGCCCACTGGCGATCGCGAACGCAGCGTTCATACCGGTCGTCATGTCGCACATCCAAAAGCCAACTTTCGTTGGTCCCGTCTCCGGGTAACCGGTGACCGACATAATGCCGGAAGCCGCTTGAATGACCGGGTCATAGGCAGCTGCATGGGAACGCGGCCCACTTTGCCCAAAACCGGAGATGGAGCAATATACGAGCCGAGGATTTAGCGCCCGAAGGCGCTCTTGCCCGAAACCGAGTTTTTCCATGGCGCCCGCTTTGAAGTTCTCCACGAGAACATCCGCACGCTCGACCAGGCGATCGACAATTGCACGTGAGGCTTCGTGTTTAAGATCCAAACTCAAGCTTCGTTTTCCCGAGTTGACAGCCGAGGCGAGCGCCGACATGCCTGCGGCCGCGCTTTCAGGCGTCGGCGTCAACAACCCGCGCCCTTGATCCCCACCGTTGGGATGTTCAACCTTGATTACTTCGGCACCGAGCAGCGCCATCTGGTACGTCGCATAGGGACCTGCAAGGACCTGAGTAAAATCGACTACGCGAATGCCAGCAAATGGTTGAGCCATACAACGTCTCCAGGAATGTCGTCTTTGATACAGACAAATTTGATGAGGTATGCAGCCTAGCGGAGGCGACTGACGAAGCCAATCATGCGCTCGCTTTTCGGCGATGCAGCTGGGAATGACCATTCACCCATCGGCGATCGCGTATCGATCGACAAGCGTGTGCGAAAATCCGATGAGAGGCAAACAGGCCGCCGGAGCTTTCCTCCCCTTACGGCGCCCTGCCGTGTGTCTGAATGAATCTGCGTACCCGGTTAACCGTGCGTTCCTTTAGATCGGGTGGAGACGTCCATGGAAAAACTGTGATCTCGGCGTTTGGTGCCAGCGAGGCAACGTCCACCGATGTTTGGTGCGGGTGTGCAGGAACATCGTCCGGCAGCACGAGAATTGGCGTTTGGCAATTTCGGATGAAGTCGCGTGACACGCTGTAGAGAAAGTCAGGGTTCGCTCGGTACAAGTTGTGTAGATACTTCTCAATGGCCTCTTGGCTCAGGTCGGGCCGTCGGGCAAGCAACTCCGGGGCCCACCCGTCTCGGCCGGACCGGTACATGACATCGGGGTCTTCCGGCCAATGCCCCACCGACTGGCAGAATATTGCGGCAGCTATACGCTCGGGGGCTCGTTCAAGAAGCGTTCCGGCGAAGCAGCCGCCAATACAGTATCCCATGTAGACGAATTCGCGGATGCCGAGATGATCCATCAGCCCGAGCTGGTCGTCGGCGAAGCTGCCCCACGGATCGTCAACGGCTATCGGCCCCGTACTCTCGCCGCCAATGGCGTTACGCTGATCCAGCGTGATACAGCGAAAGTCGTTTTTGAAGACGTCCATCGCGTTGAAGACCGCACGCGGCCAGTTGTCGATACGAGAGTTGAGGCCGCCGCCCGGGGTGACCAGAAGCGGAAAACCACTACCGACCTCTTCGTAACGAATGCGAACATCGCCCTTTTCATAGAACGGCATGGTTGGCTCTTCCCTCAATAGCTGGCGGTGCGCGGAAAAGGTGCGGATGGGTACCGTTTCCAGAGATCAGTTTGATATTACCGTCTGTTTACCCCTGGTGGCAAAGCGGACATTTCAAATCGGAAAATGAGCGCCGCGCCCATTTAGGGACCATGTGTGCCAGGAGGCGACATTCAGCCACGATAGAATTCCCTCAATGTCCCGCCGACTGCATCCCGATAAACTTGCCGCCATGTCGGACGGAATCCACTTGATCCCAAACCGCAACAGCGTGCACAGTTCGTTTTTCGCTATCAATTGTTCGAGGAAATCCACGATGTCGAATACTGCTGAAGTCGCAAACAATGCCGAAGCCGCCCTGAACAAACGGGACATGGCGCATCTGATCCACCCCCTGCACAATCGCGCAGCGCAGACTAGCGGCAAGGTGTGGACCGGCGGGGAGGGCGCGTTCCTCGTGGATGCCAATGGCGACCGGTATATCGACGGACTTAGTGGTCTCTGGAACAACACGGCCGGCAACGGCCGTAATGAGTTGGCCGAGGCGGGCGCCAAACAGCTCACGGAGATGGGCTATGCGTCGGGCTATGCAGGCAGTTCCAATGCCCAGGCGATCGAGCTCGCGGAACGGCTAGCCAAAATCACCTATTCCAATATCAACCATTTCTATTTTACCTCGGGCGGCGGCGAATCGACGGACACCAATATCAAGATGGCGCGCTATTACTGGAAGCTGAAGGGCAAGCCCGAGAAGACCAAATGCATATCACGCATCTGGGGCTATCACGGCGTCACCTTGGCTGCCATGAGCGCGACTGGCATCGATGCGTATTGGCCGATGTTCGAACCCAGGGTACCGGGCTTCATCCATATTCCCGGCCCTTATCCCTATCTCTACGAAGCACCCGAGGGCGAGAGCCAGGGCGTCGCGGCCGCAAATGAGCTCGAGAAGGCGATCCTCGCGGCCGGCCCAGATACTGTGGCGATGTTCATCGCAGAGCCGGTGCAGGGCGCCGGCGGCGTTATCGTGCCGCAAGACGACTATTTCCCGCGCATCCGCGAGATTTGCGATAAGTACGAGGTTCTGCTCGTCTCGGACGAGGTCATTACCGGCTTTGGCCGTACCGGTACCATGTTCGGGCTGGAACATTGGGGCGTAAAGCCCGACCTGATCCAGTTTGCCAAGGCAATCACCTCGGGCTATTTCCCCCTCGGCGGCATCGGCGTCAGCGACGAGATCACCAAGACCATGGAGGATAGCGGCAAACCCTTCATGCACGCCTATACCTACAGCGCCCACCCCGTAGGCTGCGCCATTGCGAATGCTATGCTTAGCGTTATCGAGACGGAAGATTTCCCCGGTCAGGCGGCGGACAAAGGCAAACGCCTGCTGAATGGGCTGAAGGACGCGCTCGGCAATCATCCGAATGTCGGCGAGGTTCGCGGTCTCGGCATGATGTGCGGCATCGAATATGTGAAGGATCGTTCCACCAAGGAAATGTTCGAAGGCGCCGACGGCATCGGTGCGAAAATCCATAGCGAGACCATGGCGCGCGGCATGTTCAGCCGGGTCCGCGGCGACGTCTACTGCCTCGCCCCCCCGATCGTCACCGGCGAGGATACAATCGACCAGATCGTCGATATCATGGCGGAATCGACAAAGGCCGTGCTGGGATAGGGCGCGGCAGCAACGTACCACGCCCTGCACGTCATCCCGGACAAGCGGCGTAGCCGCGCAGATCCGGGATCCATTTCAATGCAGCACGCCAACATCGCCGGTTGTCGCGCCGTTGAGGTTTGCATCCTCACGCCAGTGCACGAGGATGACCGTGTGGAGGAAGTGCCCATGCTTAGCTAGGGTGAAGGGAAATCCATACGCACCCTAACGGTTCCGACCCAACAGGGCTTCGAACAGCCCCGCGAGCATGCGCGCTTGGGACACCCGGGACGACACCAGCAGGTGTTCCTGCTAGGTATGCGCACCATCGCCGCGGACACCGAGGCCATCCCGGATAGGACCATAGCGGCATTGAGGCCCCTACCGTTCGCCTAGCAGACGGCCACGATCCTGCCATAGCGGTCCTTGTCGCGTTGCGGGCAGGTGACATCCAAGCCACTGATAAGTTTTCTTAGCCGATATAACCCGCGCCACCGATGATCAGTACTGGAGCGTCCACCGCATTCACCATGATGACAGGTTAGCGGATCCCCTACTTTCCCTATGAAATATGTAAATGCCGCTGGCGATCAGCAGGGCGGCGCCCAGCAATGTCCAATGATCGGGTAGGTCACCCCAGACGAGATAGCCGATGGCCACGGCCCAGAGCAGCGAGGAATACTTGAACGGCGACACCAGCGCCGCCTCGGCAAAGCGAAAGGTCTCGATTTGCAGAAAATGCGCGCCGCAGAGCAAGGCTCCGGCCAGAGCTAGAAGGCTCACATCGACCGGGCCCGGCGGCTGCCAGCCAAACGGCGCCATGACCGCGCCGGCCAGCGTTACGCCCAGGGTGGAATAGAACAAGGTGACGCCCGAAGCCTCGCCGTGGGAGATGCGGCGGGTCAAAAGATCGCCGCAGGCACCGGTCAGAGCCGCGCCGACGGGCAGCAGGGCGACCCAACGCAGGCCATCACTGCCCGGCCGCAACATCACGAGGACACCGGCAAAGCCCACCAGCACCGCCGTCCAGCGGCGCCAGCCCACGCGCTCGGCAAGGATCGACGGCGCCATGGCGGTGACGAATATGGGCCCGACGAAGGTAATGGCGATGGCCTCCGCCAACGGCATCAGGCGCAGAGCCGAGACGAAGAAAAAGGTGCTGGCGATTATCAGGAGGGCGCGGAACAACTGCAATTTCGGATAACGAGCCCGGACGATATGGAAATCCTGGCGCAAGCACAACACCAGCGCGATGATGATAAGGGCCGCCAAGCCCCGGGAAAAGAGGACCTGGCCCAGTTCAAACTCGCCCGAAACCCATTTCACCACGGCATCGTTCATGGTCAACAACAGGCAGCCGGCCAACATGCAGGCAATACCCCGGCCCGGCGCCTCGATGCGTCCCAGGGGGCGTCGGCTATCCATCATGCCCTGAATTTACCACTTATACCAAAGGTCATTAATAAAAGCCCATTGAGCCGACATTCCCCAGATAGCCTCCCGGTTCGCGGAAATCATACCGCCGTGCCAACGCCGATCGCTCAGCGCCGCGCGCCGTATCGTCTTGTCTTCTTAGAAGAAGACATAGGATCGGACCACGACGTTCCTGCGGCAGGGAGCATCGTCAGGCGCAGTTGGATCGATACAGGCAGTGTGAAAAGACCAGCGAGAGACGGACCCGTCAGTGACAGAGTCGTAGCACTTGAGCATCGAGACCTCGGTGGGCTTTTGCTCGGGTAACCAGTACCACTCGTGGTCGGGGCGGTAAGTGAAGCGGGTGGTCTCGCCGACGCGGTCGTCGTAGACCCGGTAGTTGGTGACGTACGGCTGGTCTGCGAAAGAGGGCCAGGCGCAGAGCACGAAGGGGTTCTGGCGAACTGTCTCCATCGGCTTGGCGAGGTTGATCGACATGAACCGCCGCGACATCTTTGCGTCGGCCTGCCCTTCCGTGTAGTGCTGCTCGCGCCCGAAGTTCCGCAGGTTTTTCGTGAGCAGCTCGCGGCAGCGCACGCGGCCACTGTTATCGTTCAGGTCGTTGTGCACGAGATTGGCGTAGTTGGCGTTCACACCCGGGTTCTTGTTGTCCTGGTCCTCCGTGCGGTCGCCTTGGTAGTCCTTGTCAAACACATCGTGGTTGTACACAAGCGCATCCGTAGCTCCTGGGAAAAGCTCCAAGAGCAGCTTCTCCATCTCGGGGTAGAACACACGCTCCACCTCCGCCGAGTCGTAAAAGTTCTCGCATTTGGACTCGCAGTGCGCCAACGCGACGCCAAGCTTGTCCATGCATTCGGCGCTGTTGGGCGAGAGACCTGGGTAATACTCCGCAATGCGTCGCGCGTCGCGCATCACGTGCGGAAAAAAGAGGCGTCGTCGTGTATTGTCGCGCTCGTCCTTGCGCAAAGCTTTTGCTTCGGACTCGCGCGATGGGTCCTGCCAGAGTGCGTTGGATGAAACGATGGAGTAGGACGGCTGCTCGTTGATGGTGTAGGGCAACGGAAGCGCCAGGCCGCCTTCAGGGGCTTCGATATTGTTCGCCCGAATATATTCCACGCACTCCGCGTAGTCCCGAAACCCAACGCCCCATCTGGTCTCGATGGGGCCGGGGGGAGCGTTGTCGAGCATGTCGATAACCGCCTGCCCTTTCCCCTCGGCAATCTGGATGAGCGCCGCCTCCATCGCCGCTGCAGTTCCCGCATCCCCGTCCTGATCGAACGACATGTAAGATAAACCGCCGTTAGCCGCGATGGGTGGTGACTGCCCTTCCGTGAGTTGAAGGGAGGGCACATATGCCGCCGAAGCCGCCTCCGTATCCGCCGCAATGTCGTTCGCGATGACCTTGTTCATAGCATATCCCCAATTAAGAGCGCCCCCATCGTGGCACACAGGGCTTCCATTTTCCAGGTCTTGCAGATCCCGGTCACACGAACTTGTAACGCCTGCACCGCGCACAGGCGACAACGACCATGGCGTGGCACGGAGGCGCCGGACAACCGTCAACCCAACGGTCCTTTTGGCCACGCGGTAGGTTGGGATCACCTGTCGGTGACGGCATCCCCTTTTCACCATGGCCCTGCTCGGGCTGGCGGTGATCAGGCAGCGGCCACGCGGTGGGTTAGCCTTATAACAGCAGCGTCGTTGATGGGGAGGCCCTGGACCTGCATGCTCGAAGAACCAACCGGGTCGATGCATCGATTGTGAAACCACAGCCAGGAATACTGCTCGCGCCCTTATTTATGATGGCTATCCACCCTGTAGCTTGGGCAAAATTACTACTTCGGAAGCATCATCAATGGTCACAAACAATGCGTCGCGGTAGACCTTGCCGTCGACTGCCACCGAGACATTATGTTCCAATTCTGCTTCCAGGTCGGGGAAGTCCTCGGAAAGCCGCAAGAACATTTCCCGAATGGTCGAGGCGGCAATTTGAAGTTCAGACTGCCCCTTTGCCTTACTCCGCAGTCCGCCCCATAAAACCACTTTGACCATCTGACCGTTGCCTCGTGCGAATTTACATCTAGCTCTCTTCCAGGGCCTTCAACACAACCGGCGGGGCCATCGGCACTTGATTGACGCGCACGCCTGTAGCCGAACGGATGGCATTGGCGATGGTTGCAAGTGGCGGCACAATTGATGTTTCGCCAACGCCGCGGACGCCATAGGGATGGCCCTTGTTTGGAATTTCGATGATTTCCGTATCGATCATTGGTAGATCGGAACAGACCGGTATCCTGTAATCAAGGAAGCCAGGGTTCTGCATCAAACCGTCGTCGCCATAGACATACCCCTCGTTGAGAGCCCACCCGATACCCTGCGCCGCGCCGCCTTGATATTGACCTTCCACGTACGCCGGATGGATTGCCTTACCAGCATCCTGAACAACAGTGTAGCGATGAACCGTGGTCCGGCCGGTATCTTCATCAACTTCCACATCGGCGATGTGGGCGGCAAAGCTGACACCGGCGCCTTCGGCATTGACTTCGCAATGCCCAGCGATCGGGCCGCCGGTCTGCGGTGCTTTGCCGGCGATTTCTGCAATGCTCACAGCTGGGAAATCGCCGGCATTTGGCCCGCATGGCTGTACGGCACCATCAACCCATTCGACAGCTTCCTCCGGTAGGTCCCACATCTTGGCCGCGCGGGCACACATGATAGACTTCGCCTGGCGCGCGGCTTGGATAATCGCCAGGCCGTTGGAAAATGTCGTGCGACTACCATCGGTCGTATCATTATACCCTAGCGAACTGGTGTCCGCGATGATTGTGCGGACGTTTTCGTATGGAATGCCCAGCTCCTCCGCCGCCATTAGACACATGGACGCACGGCTTCCGCCAATATCGGGGCGGCCGACGGATACAGTGACAGTACCATCGGAGTTGATGTTCAACGATATTGCCGTCAAGCCGCCAAAATTGAACCAAAACCCTACGGCAACGCCGCGTCCGTGACCCTTTGGAAGCGCAGCCTGGTAATGGGGGTTTTCGCGCACCGTCTCTAATGTTTTTTCCAAACCGATTTGTTCGTAGCGTGGACCGTAGGACGATCTATCACCCTCTCTGGCGGCGTTTTTCAACCGGAATTCGATTGGATCCATGTCCAACTTACGGGCAAGCTCATCAATGACGCTTTCGACAGCGAAATTGCTGATCGGTGCGCCAGGCGCGCGGTAGGAGACCTGCATCGGCCGGTTCGTAATCACCTCGTGGCCGACAGAGCGCACATTCTCCAAATTGTAGCAGGCGAAAGCCGACATGGCGCCCAGCATGGTAATAAAGCCGGGAAATGCACCAGATTGGTAGTTGAGAAGCGCGTCCGCAGCGGTAATGCGGCCATCTTTGTCGACACCAATCTTTACGCGCATCGAAGAACTTGCGGTCGGCCCGGCGGCCCGGAAAACTTCCGACCGGCTCATGACCATCTTCACCGGCCGCCCGGATTTGCGCGACAACGCAAGGGCCAAAGGTTCGAGATAAACAGCCGTCTTGCCGCCAAAGCCGCCACCGATTTCCGAAGCCGTCACTCTTAACTTGGATACGGTGATACCTAATAAAGCGGCACAGGTGTCGCGAACCATAAAGTGGCCTTGGGTCGTGCACCACAATTCTGAACTGCCATCGTCGGAATAAGTTGCAAGACATGCGGGGGGCTCAATGTATCCCTGATGCGCCGCTTCCGTCGCAAACTCCTGCTCGACGATAAGCGACGCTTCGCCAAATCCGGCTTCGACATCGCCATGGCCAAATTCCAGGCGGGCCGCGATATTCGATGGCTTCTTCGGTTTTGGCTCAACACCTTTCGTGAAATTGTCGTCATGCACCAGCGGCGCATCGTCGGCCATCGCTGCAACAACATCAGTGACATGGGGCAGAATCTCGTAATCGACCTGGATCAGTTCCAGCGCTTTGAGGGCAGTTGAATTGTCGACCGCAGCAACTGCCGCAATGGCGTGCCCATCAAACAGCGCCTTATCTTGAGCCATGACATTGTTTAGTGTTGCCTTTTGGCTGGCCGGAACTGGCCCAAAGTCGCCTTTGGTTATGATCGCCTTGACGCCCGCGAGGGCTTCTGCCCTGGTTGTGTCGATGGCCCTGATGCGCGCATGCGGATATGGGCTACGTAGCACCTTGCCGACGAGCATGCCGGGCGCATATCGATCGGCACCATAAAGCGCCCGGCCAGTGACTTTATCGATACCGTCCGGCCGAATTGGTCGCGTGCCGATAACCTTGAAATCGTTTTCTGACTCTGAAAGACCTTTGTCTGACATCTCGCGACACCCCTTTTTGCTTCGCTTGCACCAATCACCGTCGGCAATAATTTATCTTACGCGGTACAAGCTTTGTCTAGCCACAATGGATTGCACTGATTTCAAAAGCCTGTCCCGGCAGACAAACGATCGCTTCCCACGACGCTATTGGCGTGCGGCCGCCTTGTTTCAAACCTGCCCGGTTATCACTCGCGAATATAATGCTCGAAGCCGGAGGCAAAGCAGACATCAGCCCGACGCCGGTTGATGCTTGAAGAGTGCCAACTGCGGACGTCGGCCGGTTAGGCCTCGTGCATAACCACCCGGCCATAGGCCGGTGTGATCTCCGCTATACTGATTCTGGAAGATTGATAGTAGAATTACGCACGGCAACAAATTACGCCAAAAGGAGCCTGTGAGTGTCCAATCAAGAATCAAGTTCGAGCCAACGGGCCAAGCTGAGCCCGGATGAAGTTGATGTTGTTGTTGTCGGAGCAGGTTTCTCGGGCCTTTACTTGCTGCATAGGTTGCGTGCGCTGGGAATGCGGACACAGGTTTTCGAGACCGCGAGCGGGGTGGGCGGTACTTGGTATTGGAACAGGTATCCTGGTGCGCGTTGTGATGTGGAGAGCATGCAGTACTCGTACTCTTTCTCCGAGGAGCTGCAACAGGAATGGCAATGGAGCGAGAAATTTTCGGCGCAACCTGAAATTTTGGGTTATGCGGATCACGTGGCCGACCGCTTCGACCTGCGTCACGATATTCAGTTCAACACCGAGGTCACCGCCGCGCATTTCAACGAGGCGGGCCGTTGCTGGAATGTCGAGACTAGCCATGGCGACCGAGTGTCCGCGAAATTCCTCGTCATGGCGACTGGCTGCTTGTCATCCACCCGCATGCCTGATTTCAAGGGTCTGGAAAGTTATACAGGGAAGACCTACCACACCGGCATGTGGCCTCACGAGGAAGTGGATTTTTCAGGCCAGCGCGTCGGTATTGTCGGCACCGGCTCTTCTGCCATCCAGGCCATTCCCGTGATCGCCGAGCAGGCCGCGCATTTGACCGTATTTCAGCGCACGCCAAACTACTCGATCCCTTCTCGCAATGGCCCCATGACACCCGAATACGAGCATGATTGGAAATCGGACTATGAATCATTTCGGGCTGCGGCGCGGGGAAGCAAAAACGGCGTCCTGACCAATCCCAATGAAGTCTCGGCCCTGGCTGTTTCCGAAGAGGAACGGCAACAAGTATACGAGAGGCGTTGGGAGGGCGGCGGCACTTATTTCATGGCGGCGTTCAACGACCTTGCGACGAACCAGCAATCAAACGACACGGCGGCGGCGTTCGTGCGCGACAAGATTCGAAACATCGTGGATGACCCAGAAGTGGCGGAATTGCTGGTGGCGAAGGACTATCCCATCGGCACCAAACGTATTTGCGTGGATACCAATTATTTCGAGACCTTTAATCGCGACAATGTCACGCTGGTCGATGTAAGGGACGCACCGATCGAGGAGATTACCGAGACCGGCCTGGTTACCGACGGGCGGCGCTTTGAGTTTGACGCCATCGTTTTTGCCACTGGCTTCGATGCCATGACCGGCACCTTGCTAAAGATGGATATCCAGGGGCGCGGCGGCCTTACTTTGGGCAAGAAATGGGAGGCCGGACCGAGGACCTATCTGGGGCTGATGTCGGAAGGTTTCCCAAACATGTTCATGATTACAGGGCCTGGTAGTCCGTCCGTCCTCTCTAACATGATGGTGTCTCTCCAGCAGCACGTCGATTGGGTGGTGGACAGCCTCGAATACCTGCGTTCGGGCGGCCTTGATGCCATCGAGCCCTTGCGCGAGGCCGAGGATGAGTGGGTGGAGCATGTTAACGCCGTTGCCCATCAGACGCTGTTTCCACAAGCCAACTCTTGGTACATGGGCGCGAATATCCCCGGCAAACCGCGCCTGTTCATGCCCTATATTGGTGGTGTCGGGACCTACCGCGAGGAATGTGACGAGATCGTGGCCAAAGGCTATAAGGGTTTCCGCTTGCAAAAATCCGCGCACAGGGAAGTCACGGCGGCGGAGTAGGAGCAGTGGTGCGAAGCAAACAGAAGAGTCCTTCGGATTAGGCGCCCTTCGTGCCAAAAGCAGAAATGAGGCTTCGCTAATAGCACGCATAGATTCTCTGGACGCGGACCGCTACACTCTGCCCCATGGCAGAGGGAATCCAACGTAGATTAGCGGCCATCGTATCTGCTGATGTTGTCGGCTTTTGGTATCGCTATGGCTATGCGGACGCGCTCAAGGACAGTTACCGGCTCATCCTCATTGATGCCCGAGGTCACGGCGCCAGCGACAAGCCGCATGACGGCGGCGCTCACCCCTATGCACCGATCATTCCGCTCGCTGAGCGGCCGGAAGCGACTGATCCGGAGGCCTGCCATGACCGCGACAGATGACACCTCTGTTGGCGTTGCCGCCGACTACAATGGGCTGCGGCAGGCCGAGCCATCCCTGCCCGCCGCCTGGTATTACGATGCCGGGCAATTCAAAACCGAAATGTCCACCGTATGGGCCAAGAGCTGGCTGTATCTGTGCCGCAGCGCGGCATTAAGCGGGGCCGGCGCTTACAAAACGCTGTCGGTGGGCGAGCAGAATATTCTGGTGCTGCGCACCCGTGAGGGTCGGCTGGCGGGATACTTCAATGTCTGCCGGCATCGGGGATCTATCTTGCTGACGGAGGCGGAGGGCACCTTACCCGCCGGCCGGGTCATATGCCCCTATCATCAATGGTGTTATGGCGGCGAGGACGGCGGTTTGATCGGAACCACGTCATTTGCCGAGCCGGCGGGATTTCAAAAGGCGGGCCACGGCCTGTTTCGCATTTCGGTGGTGGAGTGGCGCGGCTTTGTCTTCGTCAACCTGGACCCGGATGCGGTCTGGGACGACGAAGTGGCATTCCAGCGCGGCGCGGCCAAGCTGACGGATTATCCCCTGGAACGCCTGGTGTTGGGCCATCGCTGGGTCAGGCAGGTGGCCTGCAACTGGAAATCCTTCTGGGAGAACTTCAACGAATGCCTGCATTGTCCCAGTGTGCATCCTAGCCTGAGCAAACTGGTGCCCCTTTACCGCCGGCGCCAGATCAACGAAAGGGACCGGCCCGACTGGCGCGAGCATGCCCAGGATCCGGACCCGAAATACCGCGGCGGCCTGCGTCCCGGTGCCGAGACCTGGTCCATGGACGGCAGCGCCCAGGGCCGCCTCATACCTGAATTGTCAGAGGCCGATGTGGCGCGCGGGCAAATCTACGCCGTGGCTTTACCCAGTGCATATATAGGCTGTTATGGCGACCATGCCCGCATCGTGCGCCTGCTGCCCTTGGGCCCCGAAGCCATTGAATTAACCGTGGAATGGCTTTTCCCGCCCGAGACCCTGGCCGATCCAGGCTATGACATGGCCAAGGTCGTCGATTTCGCCGTCGCGGTGTTGGAGGAGGACGGTCGGGCCTGCGAATTAAGCCAGCGCGGCCTGCACGCCGCGCCCTACCAGGCCGGCGTTCTGATGCCGGAAGAATATCATCTGAAAACCTTTCACGACTGGCTGCGCGCCGCACTTATGCCAACCGACGGAAATGACGACCATTGAGACGTCTTTCGGGCGTTTTCGGGTAGGAGCGTGGGCAAAGAACTTGGGCGTGATACGGGGTATCGTTAATGGGGCCGTAGCGGAAATCGCGGTTTCATGCCGTGACCCTCGACGAGTGCCAACAGGCGGCATCAGTCGGTCAACACGTCAGCGAGGATTCTCTCAAACGTGACAGCCACGCTTTGGCCCATGGCTGAAGGAAACCCATACGAAGGTCTGGCGGGCGGCTGAGGCTAAGGGCGCTTCAGTTGACTTGGATCAATGAAATTCATTCGAAGTGAGGGGTCATATGTACGACATGCATGGAGCGATTTTCAGGGTGACATCGGAAGGCTCGGACAATCACCGACCAAGGCGAAATGGCCAAGTTCGTTAAGCTGCGGAGAGGTTGAACCAGGATGCATTCATCGCTGCGACTGTTGCAAGACCGCATCGAGTCCGCGACCGGCGCCGACCGAGACCTTGACGCGGAGATCGCGCGGACCCTGGGCGAGACCGACGGTAATGCGCTGGACTATACCGCCTCCGTCGACCGGTGCCTGGATCTACTGCATACGCGTTTGCCAGCCTGGCACTGGCACCTAGGCCGCGGCCCGTCCGGCATGATGCCCTATGCGTCCCTAACGAAGGGGAAAACGACGGTATCGGCAGATGGTACGACGGTGCCACTGGTGCTGTTGGCAGTTATCATCAAGGCGCTGGCGAGATAGGACGCTTTTCGCCGGATGCAGATGCATCGAACTCAATCCGATTGACGCGCAAGACCATAATGCTGCCGCCGCAACTCATGCTCGAGAGGTGCCATCGACAGTAAGCAGAAAAATGCCAAAGACGGCCCTATCTTCGCTACTACAATACGCCGGGGTGCGTTAACTGACGGGCGTTTCCCTACCCCTCTCAATTCCGCGCCTCCTCCCCTCTGGTCCCGCCGCCGCCCAGCGGGTATTTATAGCCGCTCCCCATTCCTCCACCGAAGGATCCTTCATGGCGACTACCGACATCATTACCCCTTGGCGGGAGCGCGGGCCGTTGTTTGTGATTGCGGGGGCGCATGGGTCGTTGCATTGGGCGATGGCGGTGTTTTATCTGCTGCTTCCGTTTATCAAGACTGAGTATGGGCTAAGTTATACGGAAATCGGGTTGCTGACCTCGGTCGCTCATATCAGTTCCTTCGCGACCAATATTCCCTCCGGCATGATTGTCGATGTGACGGGGCGGCGGATGGAGTGTCAGTTGACGGCGCTGGTGTTGGGTGGCCTCGCGATTGTGGCAATTGGGTGGGTGTCGGGGTTCTTGGCGTTGGCGGCGGCGATTGCGTTGATTTCTTCGATGAACACGCTGTGGCATCCGGCCGCCATCTCGTATCTCTCTGCGTCTTTTCCGAACAGGCGGGGCATGGCGCTCGCGTTTCATACGGTCGGGGCTTCGCTTGGAGATGCGGCGGCGCCGCTCGCCGCCGGGGTTCTGATCGCGGCCATCGGGTGGCGCGACACGGCAATGTTGAGCGGGGCGTTTCCGATCGCGGCGGCGTTGCTCATGCTATTGGTGTTCGGGCGGCGCGGCCCGCCGACCCCGGTAGCCGGGGAGCCGACCAGCGGCGTCAAGTCGTATTTCGCCGATCTCGGCCAATTGATGCGCAAGGCCAACACTTGGACGATCTGCATCATGGCGGGTTTCCGATCGACCAGCCAAACCGGCATCCGCACCTTCCTGCCGCTGTATTTTTACGCCGCCTTCAACCCGGACCCCTTTATGCTCGGCGTGTTGTTGATGACCTTGCAGGCAAGCGGCGCCGCCACCACACCTTTCGCCGGCGCGATTTCCGACAAAATCGGCCGCAGACCGATCCTCATGGCGGGCTTCGCGGGCTCCGCGGCGTTCTTGTTGGCACTGCCCTCGATTACCTCCCTGCCGGTGCTGGTCACGCTGGTGGGCTTCGCCGGGATCTTCATCTTCGCCGTGCGCCCGGTCATTCAAAGCTGGGCGCTCGACATGACGCCGCCCCGGCTCGGCGGATCGATCACCAGCTTGTTGTTCGGCACTCAATCGCTTTTCGCCATCGCCGTCCCCATCATCGGCGGCGTGATCGCGGACCGGTGGGGGTTGGCGTATGTTTTTTACGCGCTGGCCGGCTCAATCGTCGTCGCGACCCTCGTCTCCATG
>Ga0233429_1002472_pt1 | contig 18998 bp, 18 predicted proteins | sample SI_118_April2016_3_FD_179879 | JGI IMG/M metagenome (GOLD analysis project Ga0233429, IMG submission 179879) | Seawater microbial communities from Saanich Inlet, British Columbia, Canada - SI_118_April2016_135_MG | ecosystem: Environmental > Aquatic > Marine > Inlet | place: Canada: British... | reverse complement strand
AGATTAACGGCACGCGCTGATGAATTTCGGTCGGCTCGACCTCGAGCACGCGGCCATGACCGGTGGTTGCCGCGCCTCCCGCCTGCTCGACCAGAAAAGCAACTGCATTGGCTTCATATAACAGGCGCAAACGGCCATTGGCATAGCCCGGTCGATGATCGCCCGGATACAGAAATATCCCGCCTCTGGAAAAAATGCGATGACATTCCGCAACCAGCGAGGCAACCCAGCGCATGTTGTAATTTTCTTTGCGGACACCTTTTTCACCGTCGAGGCAGTCGTCGATATAGGTACGGATATGCTCATCCCAATGACGGTAATTCGACAAATTGACAGCAAACTCACTTGCTTCGGTTGGAATCTTAATGCTCTCACCAGTGAGGTGAAACTTGGAGGTCTTGGGATCCAGCGTGAAAATATGGGTGCCGTCGCCACAAGTCAGCACCAGCATCGTGCCCGGCCCGTAAATAACATAGCCCGCCGCCCGCTGGTTGGTGCCCAACAGCGCATCACATTTAATGTCACCGGCCGGATGTCCATCATCCAAATCGTAAATAGAGAAGATCGTGCCGATCGACACATTAGTATCGATATTTGATGAGCCATCAAGCGGATCAAAAGCGACGATGAGATGCGCGTTGGGATCAACGACCACCGCCTCTTCGATTTCCTCCGATATAATTTGCGCCACCGGCAAATCCTGCAATTGATTGATCAGGATTTTGTTCGATAAAACGTCGAGGCCTTTTTGCGCATCACCGTCAGCGTTATCACCGACAATCTTGCCGTTATCGCTTTGCAAGCCCGACCGCGCCACGTGATCGTTGATTTTCACACAACCTTCGATAATCGCCAAGATGGTCTCAGCAACTTCCGACCTGTCGGTGTATCCGTAAACCCAATCATCGAGAAAATGATTTAATGGTTGAAAACTATCCAATATCCGTCCCCCTTCTAAGCCCTGCTGACCCCATTCGTACAAATTAAGAATAGGTATCATTTAAAACAAAACCACCCGAGAACCTGGATGATCCGAAGATAGTGACTGAACAAAGTCTATATATTCAGCCACTATGAACACTATAGTGCCAAGGATATTTTGCGGAATATCATAAAGGAGGGGTTGTTTTATATTTTAGTAGTTAGTGAAACACTACCCTTTCGGGTAGCTTATGATTTATGATAGAGACTGACAGCCTGCGAACGATTTTTAACGTTGAGCTTCTGATACAAATTTCGAACGTGAAATTTAACAGTGTTGTTGGAGACCGAAAGTTCCTGCGCAATTTCTTTGTTGGTACGCCCCGCCGCCAGTGAGGACAGAACCTCGACTTCGCGTTTGGTGAGATCCGTCAGCGGGTTGTCGTTGATTTGTTTTACATCCAAATAGGGAAAAACCATTTTACCATTGCCAACGGCTGCAATGGTATCGAGCAACTCCTGCGGCTCCTCACTTTTTGAAACATAGGCCGCGCCGCCATGAGCCATAACCAGTGATGGAATAAAATCGCCCTCGGCCCCGGTGTAGATAATAACCTGCGGCGCGGCTTCGATGGTTTGCAGGTGATCGAGAATATACTTGCCATCACCAAGCGCCATCACCCAGCCGCTGACGATAACATTGGGCACTGTCTGTTCGATATTACGCAGCAATTCTTCGCCATCAGCGCTAACGGCGACAAATTCAAATCTCGGATCTTCGCTTATTAGATGCTCAAGAGCAGCGCGCACCAACGGGCTTTTATCGACAACCGCGACCCGGATCATTTTAGCTGCTGCATTTTCATTCATAAGAAAAACTACCCTGCTCTCACGCCAACTGAATCTCTAGCTCACCAATGAGTAACCCAGCTGTTACTAGATTTCACGCAAATTGTATGTAATTTTCTGAATTAGCTTAAACCCATAAATTATTTCTGTTGTAAAATATATGAAGCTGTTCTCTAAAATATCTTTCGTCGCCCTGCTTATTCTAGGCTTATCCGGAGAAGCTCTACCGGCGGGTGAACTCAGCAATCAAATGGCCAGTCAGGCCAGCCCCTACCTGCGTCTTCATGCAGATGATTTGGTTGCCTGGCAGCCGTGGCAGCAAGACTCTCTCCAGGCAGCGGAAAAATCCGGCAAGCCGATTTTTCTTTCGATCGGCTATCTCGCGTGCCATTGGTGCCATGTCATGCGGAAAGAAAGTTTCAGCGACCCTGAAATCGCCGGCCTGATCAATCAATCTTATTACCCGATCCTCGTTGACCGAGAAGAACTGCCGCAAGTTGATGCGCTTTATCAGTCAGCCTTGGCGGTTATGAATTTGGCCAATGGCTGGCCGCTCACCGTGTTTTTGACCAATGACCGCAAGCCGATCTGGGGCGGTGCTTACTTTCCCAAAAAAGCAAAATCCGGCGCTCCCGGTCTGGATGCTATCTTAGCTCAAGTGGCGGATGTTTATGCCAAGCGCAAGTCGGACATCTTAGCCGATGCCAAGCAGGTTATCGAGCAACTGGAAGAAGAATCAAAAAGCGCCAAAGGCAGTATCGCACTCCATCATATAGATAAATTTGCTAAAATAATTTTGAGTGAAATCGATCCTTTTGAAGATGGCTTTGAGGGCGCACCTAAATTCCCAAATATTATTGCTTTGGAATCATTGTGGCGGGCTTATATCCGAACCGGACGCAAAGATTACGGCGATGCGGTCGAAAACGCGGTGCACAGTATGATCCGGGGCGGTCTCTATGATCATATCGGCGGCGGCTTTTTCCGCTATACGGTTGATCGGCAGTGGCGTATTCCTCATTTTGAAAAAATGCTTGGCACCAATGCCAGACTGTTACGCTTGATGGTCGAAGTCTGGCGCGAAAAGCCAGACAAAGTTTTACAAGCTAGAATCTATCAAACCGTCGAATTTCTGTTTCGCGAAATGTTGCTGCCGGGCCAAGGCTTCATATCCAGCCTGGATGCCGATAGCGAGACTGAGGAAGGTAAGGAAGAGGAAGGCGCCTATTATGTGTGGAGCAGCAATCAACTTAAGAAACGCTTAGCCGGGCGCTACGCACTTTTTAGCGCCGCCTATGATTTAGCACCAAGAGAAGGCGAAGCCTTGGATACGGAAGACGATCCGGGCATCCTGTTTCAAACAAAAACTTCCCTTGGCGATCTAGCCAAACAATTCAAAATTCCACCTTCAGTAGTAACCGCGCAACGAGACGCTGCTAAAAACCAACTTGCAAAGATTAGGAGCAAACGAGAACGCCCCCGCCAGGATCAAAAAATTCTCGCCGCTGACAACGGATCCGTCATTAGCGCCTTGATTGAAGCTGGGCGGGCCTTGGATCGAGAGGACTGGTTATCGAAAGCTCGGATGGCCTTTGAAGCGATCTTCCAAAGTCACTTCGATGCCTCAAAACAATTGCACCGCTCGGTCGTTCAAGGCCGTCTTGGCCCGCCGGCAACATTGAGCGATTATGCTCACTTAGCCCAGGCTGCCCTCCACCTTTATGAAGTCAGCGGCGAACTGGCATTTCTAAACCAGGCTAAACATATCGCCGGGCAAGCCATCGAGCTTATGTGGGATGGGAAAAATCACGGTTTCTTTTCCGGCAGTTCGCACAACACGCGCTTTCTATTGATACGGTCCAAGCCCATCCTCGATAGCGATGCAGCCTCGGCAAATTCTCTTATGTTGAGCGTACTGGCCCGCCTCTATTATCTTACGGGTGAGGATAAATGGTATGAGATAGGCGACCAGACCCTGACCGCCTTTGGTGGCATTCCAAAATCCTTTCTGTTCGGTCATGCGGGCTTTTTAAATGCGGCGGAAGACTGGTTGGCGGCACTTCAAATTGTGGTTATCGGTGATGAAAAAGCGGCAGCCCTAAAACCGCTCAGACTTCTGATTGATCAAACGAGCCTACCGACTCGCACTTTTCAGATCATCGCGCCCGGCACACGCCTGCCCGATACGCATCCGGCCCAATTTAAAGAACAACTTGATGGCAAGCCGACCGTCTATGTCTGCCGCGGGCAAATTTGTTCCCTGCCGGCAACGACCAGACAGGAACTCGCTCAAACCCTAATCAGTTTTCGCCGAGGCCGCTGAGAAACTCAGCTCTCGCTTGACTTATAAGCGCTGCCTATTGATGATCCGCTTATCATGAAACAGATTTTTAACGCCGCCGCGCCCGTTCAAATTGTCGATATCGGCGCCAGCGATATCGAAGATAAGCCGATCTATGACAGCTTGATGGAAGAAGGTCTGGGCCATCTCACTGGTTTCGAGCCCGCCCCCGATATGTTCGAGAAGCTGAAAGACCTTACGACGGAGGAGAAGCACTATCTACCGTATGCGTTGGGCGATGGGACCGAGCAGACATTAAAAATTTGCCGCGCACCCGGCATGACCTCCCTGCTAGAGCCCAATATGGAATTGCTCTCGCATTTTCATGGCTTTGATGATTGGGCGGTGGTTGAAGAACGCCTGCCCATCCAAACGCATCGGCTGGATGATATTGAAGAAATCGACGATTTTGATTTTATAAAAATCGACACCCAGGGCGCTGAGCATCAAATCATCGAAGCTGGTCAGGAGAAAATTTCAAAAGCGGTCGCCATGCATGTCGAGCTCTCCTTCAAGCCGATTTATCACGGTGAAAAATCCTTTGCCGAGGTTGATTTGCTGATGCAGAAAATGTGCTTTGCGTTGCATACGTTAGAGAAAGTAAACACCCGGGCTTTCCGCCCGATGATGTTCAACAACAATATTTTTGACGGGCTTCGCCACATCCTGCAAGTAGATGCGGTCTATATCAAAGACTTCCAGAAACTTGGCGACTTATCGGCTGAGAAGCTTCTGAAACTCGGTGCCGTATTGCATTATTGTTATGGCAGTTTTGATGCCGCGATGTTGGCACTGCGTCATTACGATGAAAAGTCTTCCACCGATCTCGCCAATACTTACGTGCAGGCACTACGTTAGGACCGGGGCAGTGCAAAACAATCTCAGCGACGGATTTGTGCATCTTAATAACGGTGATTTGACGAGCGCCCGTGCGGCCTTTCAGATGGCTCTGAATTTTGACGCCAATGATGTTGGCGCACTCAGCGGTATGGCAGCCGTCCTCCACGGCGAGCAAGATTTTACTGGCGCGCTGGGTAATTCCGAGGCGGCCCTCAAACTTGATCCGCGTAATGCTGAACTCCATGTTCATCATGCGCAATATCTGCTGAGCGCCGGTCGGGGTGACGAAGCCAAATCTTATTTGAGCAAAGCTGCCCGCTTCGGCGCTGATGCACCCGATACGCTTTATAATTTGGGCGTGCTTTATTCAATGATGGGCGAATTCCGAGAAGCCAAAAAAAACCTGCTGAAAGCCAGCAAGCTCAACAAAGATGATCCCCAAACGCTGATGACTTTGGGCAGCGTTTGCACTGAGTTAGGCGATTTTACCCAAGCCGTGAAATCCCTCACCCGCTGCCAGGAACTTGTGCCCGGCTCGCCCGAAGTCAGCCATCAACTTGGCAATTTATATTTCCAGCAAGGCGATTTTGATAATGCTTTGAAATCGCTGAAGCATTGTCTAGCGATTGATGCCGCCAATAGCGACGCTTATCTCAGCCTCTCGGCCGTCTATTTTAAAATAGGTCAGATTGATCCGGCGATCGAAGCCTGCGAGCGGGCGCTACAACTCGACCCATCAGACGCCAGCACCCATTACAACATTGCCAAATATTACGGGCTGAGGAAAAACCTTGAAAAAGCGTTGGTGCACAGTAAGCAGGCCTTTGAGCTTAACCCGGCTGATAGCGATGCGGCTGCGACCTATTACCAATTTCGGCGCCAAGCCTGTGACTGGCAAGACCTGGAGACCTTGAGCGCTCAATTGGATGCCTTCCTATCCGACCAAGCCCTCGAGCCAACTTCCGAACTGCCTTTCATCAATGTGTTTAGAAGTGCGGATTCGGCGACAAATCTGCGCGTCGCCCAGGCCCGCTCCGCCAAAATATCTGCTGGTATCTCTGGCGATGGATTCCTAAAACGCATAGAGCGCCGCCGCGAGAAAAAAAACGCACCCCCCATTAACATCGGCTATGTCTCGAGCGACTTTAGAGACCATCCGACCGGTCATCTCATGCAACATTTCTTTGGCCTGCACGACCGCAGCAAATTTCGCATCCACGCTTATTCGCATGGACCGAACGATGCCAGCCCTTACCGGCAAACCATAGAAGGCGAATGCGGCAGCTTTACCGATATCAGCGGCCTTGATGATTTCGAAGCCGCCAAACGCATCAACAATGACAACATTGATATCTTAGTCGATCTGAACGTCCATATTACCGGCGAACGCATGGGGATTTGTGCCCATCGCCCCGCGCCGGTCCAAATCAATATGCTGGCGTATCCCGGCACTTCAGGTGCCAGCTATTATGATTTCATTGTCACCGATCAAATTAACACGCCGCTGGAAGACGAAGATTTTTTCAGTGAGAAGTTCCTCATCCTACCGGACACCTACTTTATCACCGATGCCAAAAGTGAAATATCGGACCGAATTTTCAGCCGCGCAGAATGCGGCTTACCGGCGACATTAAAGGATGGTGCTGTCTTTGCCTGCTTTAATAACAGCTACAAGATTGAGCCCCAAATATTTGCGTCATGGCTCAACATCTTAGAAAAATCGCCCGGCAGTGTGTTGTGGCTGTTTGCCAATAACGAGCTCTGCCAAACCAATTTGCGCCGCCTCACCACTGAGCGGGGAATTGGTGAAAACCGTTTGGTCTTTGCAGAAGATTTGCCCAAGCCTGACCATCTGGCCCGGCTCGCCATTGCTGATCTGGCGTTAGATACGGGAATCTATGGTGGCCACACGACGACCGCGGATGCACTCCTGGTGGGCGTGCCGACGGCAACGCAGCTCGGCAGCCATTTTGCGTCCCGCGCCTCCAGTTCAATCTTGAACGCACTCGGTATGTCGGAACTGATTTGTCCAGATATTGAGGCTTATGAAGAACTGGCCCTAAAGCTCAGCTCTGATGGCGCAGAATTGCAACGTCTCAAAGCTAAAATCGAGGAAAATAAGGTGAGCCATCCGCTATTTGATGGCGTGACTTACATGTGCCATTTTGAAGCTGGCTTGGAAGCCGCTTATCAGATGTGGCTGGAAAACCGAGAGTTCAACCATATCACTGTTGAGATCTAGTCAACCCGTTCGAGCCGTTGAATGATCCGCTCTTCGATGAGCGGCGCGGTTTCTTGAACGTAGCGGGTAAAGTGCGGGGTCTGTTGGTGATTGTCGAAGGCGGCCTCGTCATCATAGACTTCATAGAGATGGACGATATCCTCCTTGCCTTCTGGAATGAGAATATGAAATAGCTGACAGCCGGGCTCATCTCTAAGCGCGCCTTCTGCATCATGCTCAATATGCGACAGATAGTCGTCGAGATTACCGGGTTTGAGCTTAATCGTTACGAATATTGCAAAGGCAGACATGTTCGATCCTTCTGAGATTTGGTCGGAGCATAGCTAAAATTGCCGGTTAAGTCCGATTAATCGGATTTCTCCGAGACATCACACTCCAGGCGGTATTCAATAGTGCCAATCTTCTTGAGCTGAGCGAGGCTCCCGCCCTCTTTGCGTGCCTGTTTTTGGAACGCTTTATAGAGCACAGCCCGCAATTCTCCTTTGATATCTTCATCGAGAATTTCAAAGCTCGCCGGCAGGCTAACGCTGTCTGCCTTTTTTGATTTCGCCTTTTTAGCAGTTTTGTTATTGCTGAATATGTTAGCCCAGCCGGAGCGGTACTCATCCGTTGCGACACTTGAGAAATGGCTGATCGAAGATTGCGATGCCGATTTATTCTCGCTCTTGGTCTCGCTCTTGGTCTCGCTTTTAGCTTCGTTCTTCTTTTCGCTTTTGCTATCCGCCGACTTGGTCTCAGTCTTTTCGGATTTAGCGGGTTTAGAAGTTTCTTTTTTGGCTGTTTTGGTATCGCTCATTTTCATCAACTCTCTGGGTGAACAATTGTCGCGGTCGTCTAGCAAATTTTATCCGACTGCGACAAGCCTTTTTAATCACGCCAGGGCCTGTTAAGGGTGAAAGATGCTGAAAACAAATATTAAAAAATTGGCTCAAATCGTTGATCTCTCCGAGCAGGAACTCATCGAATTAGATGCCAAAATAGAGGCTGCGATTATTGCTGAGATCGATATTTTCCAAAATCGGGCAGAGCGTGAGACCATCCTCATTCGTTTTCTCAACCCCGCCGATCTGGCCCTCTATGAGCCGACCTATTTTGAACAATTTAAGACGCCCACCGTTCATAGCTTCTTTATCGAGCGCGCCCAACAAGCGATCGAACGGATCGGTGGCGAAGTGACAATTGCCTATATGGAATCGGCTTATTACGAGACCTGGCTCGGCGTCAACGATTTCGATGACAGCCCCAACCTTCGCATCGCTTGGGCCCGTCAACAGCTGCGGGGTTTATCCAATTAATCAACAGATTAAGAGGCGTTTTTAAACTTTGGACTTAACAGTTACAGCAATGGTTTTGCTCGCCGCCCTGCTTCATGCAGGGTGGAATGCAATCTATAAAGGCCAGGGTAGCGGGCTCGCGACCGGTGTCGTTATCACCATCGGGATGGGCGGCGCATCGGCGTTGGCGTTACCTTTTGTGCCAATCCCAGCGCCGGAAAGTTGGGGCTATTTTGCCGCCTCGGTCGCGTTGCATTTGTGCTACCGTTTATTTCTCTCTGCCTGTTATCGCTACGGTGATCTCGGGCAAGTTTATCCGATATCGCGCGGCACGGGTCCCCTGCTCGTCACCATTGTCAGTTTCTATTGGCTGGGCGAGAAATTGCCTGCCCAAGTTATGCTCGGCATCATCGTCGTCATCATTGGTATTGTCAGCCTAGCCTTTCGCGGCGGCGGCATTTCCGCCTTCCACGCGATGCGGCCCGTTTTGCTCGCAATCGGCACCGGTATCTTCATCGCGGCCTACACCATCGCCGATGGCCTTGGCGCCAGACTTGCTGGCACGCCACATGGCTACATTTTCTGGTTGATGTTTGTCGACTCATTGGTTTTCGTACCCGTTGTCGGCTATCTCAGACGAGACACTATTCTACAGTTCTCCACCAAAGATTGGCTGATCGGCCTTGGCGGCGGTGTGATGGCTTTGACGGCCTATTGGTTGTTCGTCTGGGCGATGACGCTCGCCCCGATCGCGCCAGCCGCTGCATTGCGTGAAACCAGCGTCATCTTTGCCGCCATCATCGGCGCATTGTTCTTGAAAGAATCGTTTGGAAAATGGCGGATTTTAGCCGCTGTTACCGTCACCATCGGCGTGGTTTTGATGCGATTATAGCTGGTCTCTATGCCTAAGCAAAAATTCCAGCACCGTTTCAGTGAATAGCTCAGATTGCTCCAGATTAATCAGATGGCCTGATTTGGGGATGATCTTCAACTCACAGTTTTTAATTTTGGCGGCCATCTCTTGGCCGGTATTTGGTGGTGTCAGGCTGTCATGTTCGCCGTAAATCAATATTGTCGGCACAGCAATTTTCTCAAGCGCAGCCGTCTGATCAAATAAAGTCGTCGCCTTCACCGTCTTGATATAGCTTTCCTTGTGCAGACATTTCATGCTGTCGACGAGCTGATTGAATTGCGCTTCTGTCGCGTGCGGGCCGACCAGAGATTTGGCTATAATCGGAGCTATATCCATGACCTCTTTGCCTTCTTCCACCAGGGGTTTGAGCCGGAGATCAATGAAATTTTGCTTTTCCGCAGCACTGAAATTATTAAAGCCGGAAAAACAGGCGACCAAAGTCAGCGTCTTTACCCGCTCCGGGAACAGAGCATAAAAGCTCTGAGATATGCGTCCGCCCATCGAGAGCCCGCCGATATGCGCTTTCTCAACGCCAAAATGATCGAGCACCTGGACAAGATCGCGGGCAAATTCATTAAAATCCAACTCGCCCTCATAGTCATCGCTATCGCCATAACCGCGCGCATCCCAGGCAACGACGTGGAAATGCTCGGAAAGCGCCTCAATCTGTTCGGTCCAATTGGTCCGATTGCCGCCAATGCCATGCATCAGCATCAGCAACTCCCCCTCGCCGGCATGATCGATCACCAGAGAAGGGTTGGCTAAAATGCGCTCGGTTTTAATCTCAGCCATGGCTTACACGTTTTTAATGGTGCCGCCATCGATGCGGATTTGCGAGCCGGTGACGTAGCTGGCCCGCGCGCTCAACAAAAAGGCTGCAACATCGGCAAATTCTTCAACCGAGCCATAACGACCGGCTGGGATCTGCGCCCAAGATTTCTTTTGCACATCCTCGACGCTGATACCCTGCTTTTCAGAGGCAAATTTGTCCATATTGACCGTGCGTTCGGTATCAATGCGGCCGGGAATGATCGTATTGACCGTGATGCCGTGCTTGGCGACTTCATTGGCGAGCGTTTTGGAATAGCTCACAATACCTGAGCGCACCACATTAGAAACCGGAATGGTGGGGATCGGTGCGATCACACCGGAAGACGTCACCGTCAAAATTCGCCCCCATTGGCGCTCAATCATCGCCTCCAGGGCGGCTTCTGATATCCGAATAACACTCATCAGCAAAGCCTGCAGCGACGCTTCCCAAATCTCATCATCGACACCGATGATATTGCCGCCCGGAGGGCCGCCGGCGTTATTGAGCAAGATCTCTGGCTGCCATTCACCCTGAATTTTTTCGCACATCGCGGCAACCGCCGCTTTGTCCGTCATGTCGATCGAATAAGCTTCAGCTTCAACGCCGTTTTTAGATTTAAGCTCGGCTACGAGTTCGGCCAAAACGTCTTCCCGCCGGGCGCCAACAATGACGTTGCAGCCTTCCGCCGCAAGCGCCCTGGCAATACCGGCTCCGATGCCTTGCGAAGCGCCTAAAACCAGCGCTGTTTTACCTTTTATCCCCAGATCCATGATTTATTTCCTTTTGTTTCAAACTCAGTTCCAAAGCTTGTTCCGAATGTTCTCACTGTATAAAGTCACGCTCAAACAATTACAAACTTAGATGCTCCAAAAGCGAGCGATTAGGAAATGATTTATGCGCTTACTTGATCAACCCGGCCGCTCAACTGTCCACTCCTTAAATGGTATGGCCGCGACCTCCAGCCCGCTTTCTACCGCCACCGCCATCCAAACCTTGATGCTAGGCGGCAACGCGATGGACGCCGCGATTGCAGCCGTTGCCGCGCAATGTGTGGTGGAGCCACAATCAACCGCAATCGGCGGTGATATGTTCTGCCTCTATAAGCCCCATGACGGTGATCTGATCGCCTTTAACGGCTCCGGCAAAGCACCGGCCGCGGCAACAGCTCAATGGTATGCCGAGCAAGGTATTACTAAGATCGAGCGGGTCAGCCCGCATTCGGTCACGGTTCCAGGCGTCATCGATGGCTGGTCACAGCTGATGGCGGCCTATGGCACGAAATCTCTCGGCGATGTTCTCCAGCCCGCCATTCGATTTGCCCATGACGGCTTTCCGGTTCACCACCGCGTTCATGCCGATTGGAGCGATTGGGCCGAGGATCTGGCCAATGACCCGACCGCGGCTAAATATTTGCTGATCGACGGCAGAGCACCTGAAATTGGCGAAGTGATCCGCCAGCCGCTTTTGGGAAAAACGCTGGAACATATTGCCGAGACTGGCCGGGCCGGCTTCTACGAAGGCTGGGTTGCCGAAGACATTGTCTCGTTTTTGCAAGGCAAAGGCGGACTTCACACCATGGAAGACTTCGCCAATGTCAAAGGTGATTTCGTCACCCCGATCAAGGCTGATTACAAAGGCTATGAAGTATGGGAATGTCCACCAAATGGCCAAGGAATTGTGGCGCTGGAAATGCTGAACATTTTGGGCGGGATGGATCTCGCTAAGCTTGATCCGCTCTCCACCGAGCGCCTGCATCTGGAAATTGAAGCCGCCCGCCTCGCTTATACGGACCGCGATGCTGTCCTTGCCGATCCTTCTCAATCTGATGTGCCGATCGAGAAATGGCTTTCCGAGGAACATGCGGCCCATCAGCGCGCCTTGATCGACCGCAGCAAACGGATGGGCGACCTACCGCCGTCCGAATTGTCGGACCACAAAGATACGGTCTATCTCACCGTGGTTGATAAAGACCGCAATGCGGTGAGCTTTATCAATACTATCTTCTTCCCGTTTGGCAGCGCACAAGTCGCCCCGAAATCCGGCGTCGTGCTGCAAAATCGCGGCATGGGCTTCTCGCTCGATCCAGACCACCCCAACTGCATCGCACCCAATAAGCGCCCGCTGCACACGATTATTCCCGGCATGTTGATGAAAGACGGCAAGGCCCAAATGCCGTTTGGCGTGATGGGCGGACAATATCAAGCTGCAGGCCACGCGCACTTCCTCACCAATTTGCTCGAATGGGATATGGATCTGCAAGAGGCCATTGATTTCACTCGGGTTTTCCCCGATTGGGATGATACAGATAATACCGTTCAAGTCGAAAGCGGCTTGCCGGAAGATATCCGCGCCGAACTCGAGGCGCTGGGGCACAAAACCTATGTCCCGAACCGTCCCATTGGCGGCGCGCAAGCGATCTGGATTGATTGGGAACGTGGCGTGCTGCGCGGAGGTTCTGATCCGAGGAAAGACGGCTGCGCGTTAGGATATTAAGCGATATCAATATGTTACGAGATTTTATTCCACAACCAGAGAGTTCCCTAGTTATCATCTGTATCAACTATAGATAATATAGTCATATACCGACAGAACGTAGGTGAGGTACAGGACCATGATATTTAATTGGCAGCATTATTTGCAAGAACAGCTACAGTGGGTAGAATGCCTCATGTCGCGCGCCAATGATTGCGATGAGCGTGAAGAACGCCAGCAACTCTATCTCTTAGCGCAAACGACTTTGCAAGACGCCAGTCAATTGGTCCAGCAAATGTCGGCTAAAGAAACCACAGCAAGCTTAGTCTGAACCCGGTCCACCCGTCGCTTCACGAATTTTTTCATCCGTATTATATTGGCTGAGGGAATAGACCGACCAAATCGCGGCGGGAATCCAACCGATTAAAGTTATTTGCAAGGCCAGGCAGATGAGCCCCGCAATCGGCTTGCCAATGGTGAAAAATTGCAACCACGGGATCAGTATGGCAAGTAGTAAGCGCATGTCAGTGCCCCCTCGTTATTAAGATAAACCCTATTTTTCGCTCTCGACAGAAGCTCTAACTAAAGAGCGCACGGCTTCGATGACCCGGTCCAAAAAAGCGAGGTCTTTTTTGCGCTGTTCTTCGCGGCGCATTTTTTCGGCTTCGAGGCTGCGTTGTTTGGCGGCCTGGCGCTCGGCATAGCTTTGTTTGGGAATATCCGTTGCATTGCTGCTCGACGTGCAAAGCAGGTGCTCGCCGTCCAAGGTGCAAACCGAAATTTCACCTGAGTTTTTATTCAACCGCCAGACGCGATTTTCTGTCGCTTTAACGATCTGATAAATGCCAGGATCGGCCTTCATATTCTTAGGCGCAGCAGATACCGGCGCAGCGCTCGATATAAAAAAGACAGCGACCAGACTAAGGAGTAAAGCTTTCATGGGACAGACTCTTTTTCGGTTAAAACAATATCGTAAGAAGTAAGTTGTATTGGTATGCCATGCAAACAAGAGCAGACCACAAATTGCCTCTAAATGGCCTTATTTAATTTTATCAAAACACCAATAATTGTCTGACTTTAAAATAATTATTATTGTTAAATAACAATAGATTGCATCATTAATCTAAACTTATTATTTAAGATAATCACTCTCTGTCGCTGGGATGATCAGGGACCATCGATGGGCTTTCCAGGACCCAGCCGCGTTGCTTGCGCTTGGCTAATAAATACAGACCGCCAAGCAAAAATCCGACGGCGACCACGGGCCTGATAACGCCCTCCATCATGAATATTGAGGGTGCCAAAGCCATCAAAAATAAGGGGATAAAGGCCAACGTCCAGGTTTTCTCTGAGCGCTGCTTTTGATAGCTCGGATAGAAGATTGAAAACGCACCAAGCGTGATAAAGAACAACGACCAAGGTCGCGTAAAAAATGGTGCGAGATCCGTGGTGATCGCCAAGGCTTGCGAGAGATTTTTCTCGGCGATGGTGCCCAGCACGACGCCCAATATCATCGGCACAATCGGAAAGCCCATCATCTTGAGAGCAAATCCGAGGACGCCAAAGATAAACAACGTCCATATATCAAACGTAATATTGCCGAGCGCAAAGACGCCGATCGCACAATAAAACAGAATAACGGCGGCCAACATATACATGCGTACCTTGGTGATTAACACGAAGCCCCGGAGTGTAATCGACTGCAAGCCGAGCATTAAGAAATTGGCGACAAAGAAAGCGATGAAGATCGAATAAGCGATAATGGGCTGGTCTTCGATGAAAGACGGACTGGGGACCACGTCATGGATGAGCAGCGCCCCCAGCATGATTGCTGTTACAATATCGCCAGGGATGCCGAGCGCCATCATCACAATGAGCGTACCGCCTGCCGTCGCATTATTAGCCGATTCCGGCGCAATAATGCCGTCTTCTATCCCGGTGCCAAATTTCTCAGGCGTTTTAGACGCTTTCTTAGCCTGATCATAAGCAAGAATATTCGATATGGAACTGCCTGCCGCCGGCAAAATACCGACAAAAATACCAATGATCGATGAGCGGATGAGATTCCCCCAGCGCTTTAGAACGAGAATGGCAGCTTTCCTATGCTCAATTTTGACCACCGCTTCTTCATCAGCAGACAATGGTTTTCTTGCAGCCTCAGTATCCCGCGTATCGCTCAGGAGTTGGCTAAAAGCAAAGAGACCGATAAGGACGGGCAAGAATGAGAAGCCCGATTCCAACCCGGATTGCCCGAACGTAAATCGAGGTAACCCAAATATCACATCGGTGCCGATCGTTGCTGCTAACAAACCAAGGAGCCCCGAGATTAAACCTTTCAACAATTGATCACCGGCAAGGCTCGCTGTTACCGTCAAGGCAAACAGCACCAGAGAAAAGAAATCCCAAGGCTGGAACTCAAGGCCAACCAATGCCAATTGCGGCGCAACTAAGACCAGCACGATGGCACTGATGACGCCGCCAAAGAAAGATGACCAGACGCCTATTCCCAAGGCCAAACCAGGCTGCCCCTTGCGGGCCATAGGGAAGCCGTCAAATGTCGTCGCAACTGAGGAGGGCGTACCAGGAATACCTGTCAAAATACCCGACATGAGGCCACCAGAGAGGCCGCCAACATATACTCCGATCATTGTCGCTAAGCCCTGAACCGGCGTCATGGAAAACGTAAATGGCAGAACCAAAACAACGGCCATGGCGAAGGTAAAACCTGGTATAGCGCCCGCAATTAGGCCAGCCGTGACACCAACCATCATTAAAATAACTGTTGAAATAGTGAATAATTCGGCAGATGCGTTGAGGATATTTTCAATAATCATTTTAAATACCCTTTATGACGCCATAAAACAGTTCGCCTTGAGGCAAAATAACGCCGAGCGCAAAAGTAAATACCGACCACATGAATCCAACGGTGGCGCAGGCAATTAATCCGTGAAGAAAAAGGCTTCGCGAATCCCATCCACCAAAATAACTGAGCGTTAAAAAAACAAATAAAACACCCCCGACAAGCATGCCAAAGAAAGGCAAAGTCGCGACAAAAATTGCGAAAAAGCCAAAAACAAATATTGGATTTTTGTAATATTTCAACCAGCCAACGAACCCGCCTTTTTGTTCGCCTTCGGAGCGTTCTTGAAACAGTGATTTTACGAAGAAAATGAGCGAAAGCAGGGTCAGTGGCGCGAGGATAATTCGCGGCCAGAGTGCCGATGACATTTGCCCGAAAGTTGCTTCTTTGATGGCAAAGCTTTCGTTAATGAACAATCCGCAACCTATCAACAATACAATTGCGACGATGGCATCTCGATTAATGTGCATAATGCAACTTTATATTTTCAAATTTTTCAGAACCTTGAGGGCGTAAAGAATAGCAGCCCAGACGGATGCCCAGGCTGCTATCTCAATTTACTTCTTAAGCGCTACTTACCGTAACGACCTAATTTAACGCCTTTTGCCGCCGCATTGAAATCATTGCTCGTTGCAGCAAACCATTTCGCATAGGCAGCGGGCCCTTTGTAGACAAGTGACGTGCCTTTAGCGGCCATGCTCTTTTTGAAAGCAGCATTCTGAGTAGCTTTCTTGAAAATAGCTGCCCAATGCTCGATTTTATCCTTCGACGTTCCCTTTGGTACAACAACACCGCGGGTGAGCGAGAAGTTCATATCGACGCCCAATTCTTTCAGAGTTGGTAGATCAGGAACGAGCGGACTACGCTTGTCCGCGGCGATCGCAAATGCTTTCAAAGTTCCGTCTTTTTTCTGACCCTGAGCTGCGGCCATATTAATGCCGCCAAGATCAACAGCTTTACTACGCATGCCTTTAATTCGGCCCGCGGTACCGCCTTGGAACGGAACGTATTTAAAGGAAGTACCGGTTTTGGAACCTAAGAGAATCCAAAGCAGGTGACTGGTTGCACCAAAGGAAACGCCGGTTGGAATTTTCCCTGGATTTGCCTTGGCCGCAGCCAGCATACCTTTGAGATCATTGTATGGCACGTGGCCACCAGCACCGATAATCTCCGGTGTATCAGTAACCATGGCAACAGTATCAAAAGCATCCCAATTAAACTTCAGCGAGCCCATAATATTGTTTACCAATACACTTTGATGGATCGCAAAGAGCGTACAACCGTCAGCTTTCGCCTTTTGAGCTTCTTTAGCGCCTTTTGTGCCACCGGCACCAGGAATGGTTACCATTTTAAGTGCTGGTTTAACGCCCATAGCGTTGATGGTTTTCTCGAAAGTACCGAAAATAACGCCGGTGCCGCCACCTGCGCCCCAAGGCACGATGATTTTAGCTGTGCTGCAGGAAAAGTTTGCCGCAGATACTGTCGTTGTCTGCATTGCCATCGACGCGCCAAGAACGGCGGCACCCGCAAGCAGAGATGTCATAAATGTTGTTTTCATTAATATTCTCCCTAAAGTTACCCGGGTTTAACCCTCGCGGGCCTACCCATTTATCAATCGAATTAACACTTATGATTATTCGATTAATTCTCATCGTCAACAAGTTATAAAACGAATCAAAACGTCAAAATCAGCTTGATCTTATATCTATCCGTCACAAGCCCCCATTTTCGTTTTATTTATCGCAATTTTTATCGCGACTTTATTTTTCATTTTAATGCCTGCTGCACCGCAACTTCCGTATTACGAAACTTGCAACCCCTGTTCATAACTCGTTTGCCGCGAATTACCAACAGATTTTAGTCCCCGCTGCCCAAAAACCCAAATTGTCGGCCTGATTTCCGGAAATCAGCAAAAATCTAGGATTTTTGGAATGCGCTGGGCCTGACCCGCCAATTAATAAAATGGTGACAAATGAATATTAGAATTTAACCATCGGGTAGGGCGTGTTAGAATTAAAACTTATTATTGATTTACTTAGTTGCTTTATCCCCGTCGAATGTCAATCTACTTCAACGGGATTACTCTTTATGATGTCGCAGTTGGAACATACCTTGGGGACAATGCTTTGGGAATAAAACAGAAAGTATCGGGGACACTTATCCCGCTGTTTGCTGTGCCGGTGTGGCGCTGTCCCCTGTTGATGCGCTTCAGGCAGAGAGCCTCACTGATCTGGTTCGCCCGCTGCTTAAATCCCACAATCTGATCAAAGCATCACAATCCGATCTAAAAGCCGCTGAAGAGCGGGTAAAAGAGACCCGTGGCGGCTGGTATCCGACAGCAACAGTTACGACCCATTACGGCAAAGAACGCCAGAACAAGCCGACGGCAACCGATGATACGAATCTCGTAACCCGACAAGCGGACATATCCGTCAACCAGCTGGTATGGGATTTCGGCGCGACGAATTCGCGCATTAAAGCCTCAAAACTGACAGCCAAAGCCTCAGATTTTACAGTCGAATCCACCATACAAGATTTAATTTTGCGCGCTTCCGTGGCCTTTCTGAACGTCGATCGCTCGGCCAGGGTGTTAACTTTTGCCCGCGAGTCAGAAGCCAATATTAAACGCCAGACCGAACTTGAAGATGCTTTGGTCAGAAAAGGTGCCGGCCTGTCATCAGATGTCCTGCAAGCCAAGGCGACTTTGTCCGGTGCCCAAGCCCGCCGTGTTCAGGCAGAAGGCGCGCTGGCTGTTGCCCGTAACGCCTACCGCGCGGTCTTTCATACCGACAGCGCTAATTTATCATCGCTCGAAAAGCCGATCATACCGGAACAGTTAATTCCCCCAACCGTTGATGAAGCTATCCAGACTGCGTTGCGGACAAATCCGAAGCTGCGCGCCGCTGATATGGGCGCTGCGGTTGCGGTAGAGACGATCAACTCGACAAAAGCAGCAGCGTTCTACCCAAAATTCGATATCGTTGCCAGCACCACCTATAAACATAATGCTGGCGGCACCATCGGACATCAGGAAGAAGGCCTCGCGAAGCTCCAGATGAGCTTTCCCTTTAATCTCGGCCTAACATCCATTAACACGCTGAAAGCCTCAAAGAGTGATGCTGCTTCGGCGAATAGTCGTGTCGGCGAGACCCGCGATTTGATTGAGCAATTGGTGCGCGATTCGTGGTCGAATTTAGCCACGGCAAAAGCCACCCATCAGTTTTTGGCGAACCAGGCCAGTATTTCGGCAGAATTTCTGGAACTGGCCCGCAAAGAGAGAAAACTTGGCAATCGCTCCCTGCTCGATGTCCTCAATGGCGAGACCGCCTTAATAAACGCCAATAGCGATGCGACATCGGCTCGTACCGACGTCGTTATTGCCACGATAACGCTGTTAAATGCGATGGGGCGTTTGGAGCTTAAAGCCATTCAATGATATGGGCGATGCCTTTGATTTTATTATTATAAAACTAGC
>Ga0233429_1002470_pt1 | contig 19003 bp, 19 predicted proteins | sample SI_118_April2016_3_FD_179879 | JGI IMG/M metagenome (GOLD analysis project Ga0233429, IMG submission 179879) | Seawater microbial communities from Saanich Inlet, British Columbia, Canada - SI_118_April2016_135_MG | ecosystem: Environmental > Aquatic > Marine > Inlet | place: Canada: British... | reverse complement strand
ATGCGTTCTTAGAGAAGCGTGAGCCCAAATGGCGCGGGCGCTAGATTTAACATGAGTTCCCTCATCTATCCCGACGACTTTATCGCCGATATTTTTAAGCGGGTTAAAACCATCGCCATGGTCGGCGCCAGCCCGAAGCCGCATCGCGCCAGCCACCGTGTCATGCAATTCCTGCAAGAACGGGGCTACCGCGTTATCCCGGTCAACACGCGCAAAAACGATGACTTCATTCACGGCGAAAAAGTCTACAACAGCCTGGCTGACATTCCGGATGATTTTCAGATGGTTGATATTTTCCGTAACATCGATGGCGCGATTGATATTACTGATGAAGCCTTGGCACTGTTACCCCATAAGAGCATTGATACGATCTGGATGCAGCTTGAAATCCAAAGCGATGCGGCGGCGGCTCGGACAAAAGCAGCGGGCCTCAACATGGTGATGGATCGCTGCCCGGCGATTGAGATCAGGCGGCTCGTTCAATCTGGCCATTTGACCTAAAACATAGACGCGAGTTAAGCTTTAGGTCAGAAATAGTAGTGTATAAGGCGCCTACACGGTTTCAGGAGATAGCTAACTTGCTAAAACGTCGCACCCACGAATTTCTGGAACTTTCCATCCCAGGCGACCGCTTCGGCTTCGTTTTCGACCGCTTTATGATGATCCTCATATTGCTGAATGTCTTGGCGATTGTTTTGGAAACCGTGGCATCGATCCACGCTCAATACGCCAACTTCTTTTTTTACTTTGAAATTTTCTCCGTTGCCATTTTTACCATCGAGTATCTCTTGCGAATTTGGTCCTGCACGGAAAATAAAGCTGAAAACTTCGACCATCCGGTCTGGGGGCGAATTCGATTTGCGTTCTCGCCGATGGCAATCATTGATCTCGTCGCTTTTCTCCCCTTCTATCTCAGCGCCTTCTTTGCCATTGATTTGCGGATATTAAGAATTATTCGACTGCTGCGATTACTCAAGTTAACGCGTTATTCCCCGGCACTTATCATCATCTGGGCCGTTATCAAAAATCAATCTCGTGCCTTAACTGCCGCCTTTTTTATCATGCTGATTGCGATCCTGTTCACATCCTCGATCATTTTTTTGTTTGAGCATGAGGCTCAGCCAGAAAATTTTGCCAGTATCCCCCATTCCATGTGGTGGAGCTTGGCCACTTTGACCACAGTCGGTTACGGCGATGTGACACCAATCACCATGGGCGGCAAAATTTTTGGCGGCCTCACAATGGTTTTAGCTATTGGTATGCTAGCCTTGCCAACCGGTGTCATCGCAACTGGCTTTGCCAATGAAATCCGCAAACATGAGTTTATTGTCAATTGGCGGCTGATTGCGAAAGTCCCCCTATTCTCAACTTTAGATGCCGCCCAAATTGCCGAAATCGTTGGCATGTTAACACCGCTTGTCGTGCCGCCGCGTCATGCCATTGTCCGGCTGGGTGAACAAGCTGACAGCATGTTTTTTATTATCTCCGGCGAAGTCGAAGTAGAGATCCCGCCCGACCCATCCAAGCTCGGACCCGGTGATTTTTTTGGTGAGATTGGGATATTGAGAAATTCTGTTCGCATGGCCGACGTCGTCTCGCTTGACGACTGCCAGCTATTGGAACTTACCAAGGAAAACTTTCACGAACTGGTTAAGCAACATCCCGACATCGGTGATCATGTTCGAAACGTAATGGAATCACGCATGGTGGGTCGCGCCGATTTGACAACAGGTGCCGCCGAAACAGATCAGGACGAAACATAGCCTTCATTTTCCAGCAATGCTGCAAACGTAAAAGCAACCTCGCCCATCAATAGATCCCAACTGCCTTTCTTTTGTTGGCGGAAAACACGAATGGATGGATGCCAAAGATGATCCAGACGCTTTAGCCCGAACCGCCATTCCGGCACTTCAGATAACAAAGTCCAGGTCGGAATGCCGAGCGAGCCCGATACTTGAATTGTCGAATTATCAACCGAGATGACATGATCAAGGGCCTGGATCTGAGCGAACCATTCTTCAGCGCTGGTCAGCGGATCAACGGCATCATCTTTAAACACCTGAACGCCTGTTCGCTCCAAGACACCAGCTAAATCCTCGTCAACGTCACCATATTGCAAGTTGACAAACTGACAGCCGTCTGAGGAAAGTATTTCATCCCAGAACTCGAGCGGTATCGAACGCTGATGGCCAACGATCGGATTCCCACTCCGCCAGCTGATGCCAACTTTCATCCCATCGCCCAATGCCGCGTAGCGTGCTTTGATTTCTGCGGTCAGATCTGAATCCGCCGTTAAATAACCAGCCCTATCGCTCGGAAACTCCTCAACTGACTTACGATAGAATTTACAAATTGAGCCGATCGGAATTTGAAAGTCTGCCGCCGCATTTTCAATTTTTGAATCCGGTGGCTCTTGGCGGGCAACAGCCGTAACACTATCGAACGAGCGCTCAAAAACTGGCACCAGCCGATCATTACATTCGATAATAACTTTCTCAGCGTTTTGAACGAGCTCCGGCAACGTATTGGCAAACATAATTTCATCGCCAACCCCCTGCTCACTCCAGACCAGAATTGTCTTATCCGCCAGATCCTCGCCCTGCCACATCGCTTGCGGAAATTCCCGCCAAGTTGATGGGAAATCATTACACAGCCAACGCCATTCATTTTGCTTCCAGCCGTCTTCGAAGTCTTCGGCCATGAGAAGTACGCGACTAAGATTGAAATGAGCTTCGGCATAATCCGGTTCAATCGCGAGCGCGTTCCTGAGAGCCGCCTCCGCCTGGACCAAATCGTTCATATCAAGCAAGGAAATACCCAAATTGTTGTAGGCCTGGGTATTACCGTCATCGAGCCGGATCGCCTCATCAAAGCAGCTCACCGCATCGCGATGCTCACCTTGCGCCCGGTAGGCCATGCCCAGATTTGAATAAGCCGGCGGGTAGTGAATATCGCAATCGAGAGCCGTTCTAAAACTTTTAATAGCATGATCTATTTGACCAAGACCCAGCAAAGCCAATCCCCGAACGTCATGGGCTTCGGCAGATTGGGAATTTTTTGACAAGGCGCGATCCGCCGCCGCAAAGGCCTCGCCGTGTCGCCCGGCGAGCGACAGAACGAAAGACATACGGCATGTCAGCGACACATCACCCGGCCGCATGACCAAAGCGCGCTCCAGCGTTTTGATCGCCGCTGGAAAGCGCGCCGCATGGGCCATGGTTTTGGCCGATTGCTCGAAGGCCTTGATTAAATTTTCGGTAAAGTCGCCGCGCTCTGGATCGATAGTCTGGGCTTGTCCAAAGAGCTCAATCGCTTCATCAAAGCGCTCTTGCTGGACATGAATAAGTCCGAGCCCATTTAGCGCATCGGGATTTTTCGGCTGGGTTGCCAGTATTTTGCGCGCCAGAGTTTCGGCTTCATCTAGCCGCTCGGCCAGGACACTCAGTTTGTCGGGGCCATCAATGTCCGCGGTCATCAGCCATCTCTACCCCTTAGCCGCCACGATAAGGTCACAGATTTCCCGCACGGCCCCCTCGCCGCCGTTTTTCCTGGTCACAAAGGACGCCGCCTCAATCGCTTCATCTGTTGCATCGGCGACCGTCATCGGACAGCCAACTGCGTGTAAGACTGGTAGATCATTAAGATCATCACCGACATGACCAACTTGATCGAGGTCGATCCCCATCTCATCACAGATCCGCACCAGGGTTTGGAGCTTATCTTCGCAGTCAAGAAAAACATAATCGACACCGAGACGATTTCCCCGATGGGCAATTGAGGGCGTTGAGCTTGCTGTAATAATCGCGATTTTAACACCCGCCGCCTGGGCTCGTTTCATGCCCATGCCATCTTTGACGTTAAATTTTCTGAGCTCCTCACCATCATCGGTGTAATAAAGTCCGCCATCCGTCAGCACACCATCTGTATCAAGCGACAACAGCTTGAGCCCAGCCAGACGTTTTAGAAATTGCTCATGAGTTAAGGTGCTCATTGTTTGGCCTCCAGGATCGCTTCGACTTTAGCGAGATCTTCCGGTGTATCAACGCCAATGGAGCCCGGTGCGACCGGTACACAGGCAACCCGGTAGCCATGCTCCAGATAACGCATCACTTCAATGCTCTCAGCGCGCTCGACCGGCCCGCGTTCAAGCTCGGCAAATAATTGCAGTGCTTTCCGCGTAAACGCATAGAGCCCAACATGCACGGTCCGCTGCATGGTCTCCGCCATCGGATACGGCACCGGCAAACGCGAGAACGTAATAACACAACCATCCATGCCCGGCACCAAATGTACAACCGACGGGTCGTCCAGTTGGGCATCTGTGGCTTTTTCGATATAGCCGGTTGAAAGCTCAACCCCATGGTCCATCGCGTCCAGCAAACACTTTGTGACGGCATCAATTGTCTCCGGCTCGATAAGCGGCTCGTCACCCTGCACATTGACATAAACATCAGCTTCAATTTTTACAGCGACTTCTGCCAGACGATCGCTGCCAGTTGGGTGGCTGTCCGATGTCATCACGACGTCCAAATCATTGGCCTCACAATAGTCGACAATACGCTCATCATCCGTCGCGATCACCACATCCGTCACGCTGTTCGCTTTGATGGTCTGATCCCACACCCAATGGATCATCGCCTTACCGGCAATCTCTTTTAGCGGTTTTCCAGGAAATCGCGTCGACGCCCAACGGGCCGGGATAACTGCAAGTACTTTCATTGAATTCCCTTAAATCATTCCCCTATTTTATGCCCCTATGAGCAACCAGAAGCAACCGCCTGAACCAATTGATGAATTAAGTTATGTGCCGCTTTAATTCCTAATTGGCTCCCAAGCGCCGTTTTGAATCTCAACCATACGGTAGGCATTGAAGTCGAGCCCCATGTGATCTTGAGGTGACATTTTTATAACGCCGTTTGCACCGACGAAACCATTTGTGCTTTCCAAGGCCTGTCTGATTTTTTCAGGATCGAAACTCCGTGCCCGGCGGACCGCCGAAGCATAGAGCCGAAGGGCGTCAAAAGCGTGGGTGCCATAGACGTTTGGCTCGACCTCCCAGCGTTTTTTATAAAGTCGAATATAAGTTTGCAGAATTGATTTTATCGGATCATTCGCGGGTAATTTATCAACAATAATGATCGGTGGTACGGGCAGGCGAACCCCTTCCGCTGCTTCACCGGCAAAATCGAGAAAGTCCTGGGTCGCAACGCCCTGGGTCTGATAAAGCGGGATAGTAAAACCAAGTTTTCGAAAATTCTGTGTCACATAAGCCGGCGACGAGCCAAAGCCGATATTAAGCACGGCCTGAACATTTTTCTTTGCCTTGATTCGTTTGAGTTGATCCACCACGCGGCGGGATTGAGCGCGATATATTTCATCGGCAATGACTTTGATTTTAAGATTTTCTGCAATATCGAGACAATGCGCCCGCATCGAGCGACCGAAGCCGCCATCTCCTGAAATCACACCCAAGAATCGGATGCCACGCTTTTTCATATCGCTGAGAATTTTTCCGCACGCCATCCGGTCGGTCTGAGAAGTTTTAAAAACCCATTTTTTTACAGGTGTCACCAACGCGGTAGAGCCCGCGAGCGCCAAAAAGGGAATTGCCGCCTGCTTGATAATAGGCAGTACTGAAATCGCTGCCCCCGTTGTCGAGCCGCCAATAATGACATCGACTTTATCAACGTCGATCAGGCGCCTAATGGCTGTTTGCGCTGTGCGGGTATCGATACCGACATCATAATCAACCAACTCAACTTTCCGGCCGAGCAAGCCACCTTGCAGATTGAGAAGGTCGATATAGAGCCGAAGCGTCGCCAAAGCAGGCGCCCCCAAAAAAGCCCCCTGCCCGGTAACAGCTAGAAACGCACCAATGCGTAGATTCCCATTTGCCGCCTTTTGGGCATGGGCAGCAGGAGCGTTTACCCCCACCGCTATCAGGATAGACAAGAACAACCTCAATAAAGAGCGTCGATATATTTTAAAAAAATTTTGCATGGCTCAATCATCTGTATGATTCCATGCTCGCGCCGGTTGGACAATAGGCTTAGGGCAAATCCTTAGCTTTGCAACGCGGCTGCCTTCTCCTCACGCCAGCGCATTGTCTTGAGTAGCGTATCCAAAGTGATAGAGCCAAAGGTTGCCCGCGCGATATCGTCGATCTCCCCCAGCACCATAAGAAGTGCACCGCCAATATCGGTTTGATCACCAGGATCGGCGGCCGAAGACGAATCACTGCCGATATCTTCGAAGATATTGATGACATCCATCAGCGTCGTGCGTTTTGAATTGCCAGAAAAACGATAGCCGCCACCGGCACCCCGGACCGAATCAACCAGGCCGGCGCGACCTAAATCACGCAGCACTTTGGCGAGGTGGTTCGATGAAATACCGTAGATGTCGGCGATATCGGTTGCCGAGAGCTGGCGGTCAGGGTCGCGTGCAAGTTCAAGAACAGCGTATAACCCATAATGTGTGGCTTTTTGCAGTCTCACCGCAGGTCTCCAAAAATTCTATAACAATCAATCAAGGGGCTTTTCCAATTCAATAAAAGGACCACCCATCATGCCTTGCGAGCGGAAGAAAGACATATTGAGCTGATCATGGCGGGCAATCATGGTGCGGACGGAATTTGCCCCATCCGCTTTAAAAGCATCGCACATGGCATCAAATAATTTTTCACCAATACCTTGCACCCGATGATCCAGACTGACGCCAATGGCAAATATCCAACCACAGGGGTGCGAGCCAAACTCCCAGGCCCGAACTTCACCAACGATGAAGCCCAGCACGTCACCCGGCGTGCTTGATTCGGCAATAATGAGATGCCGACCATCTCGCTCAGAGAAACGATTCAGGCGGTCTTCCCAATATTCTTTCTTGGCGAGGCCCGTAACTTTAGCATCCATTTCGATGATTTTTTCGAGGTCACTAACGACTGCGGGGCGAAGACTTATCTGCAATATGCGATCTTGAGTATTCATAATACTGTTTGAATCAATACCTTAGCATTTAAAATTATCGGGCTTAAATTTGTCTATTGACAGAATGGCCCGGTTCGCCCAATATGTAAATAGGTATTTTGGTACCGAATTACGGCAAGGGTTTAAAAAGATCGTAACAAGGGCAAAAACCAGCAGATTTGTAGGGATTTTGTGTTTTACATTTGAATGATTGAAATTAACTGGCGAAGCTTCTTCGCTGGGTGAAAATAGGAAATGACGGTAGGATGATTGATTTTTCGACGAACCCTGGCCAGTACAAACACTGGAAATTAAGCTTTGACGGACCCGTTGCAACTTTGGCAATGGATGTTGCCGAAGATGGTGGCATGGTCCCCGGATATGAACTTAAACTGAACTCATATGATTTGGGTGTCGACATCGAGCTTTATGATGCGACGCAGCGTTTGCGGTTCGAGCACCCTGAGATTAAGAGCGTGATTATCACCTCAGCTAAAGATCGGGTGTTCTGCGCCGGCGCAAATATCGCCATGCTCGGTACCTCGACCCATGCTCACAAAGTTAACTTCTGTAAGTTCACCAATGAAACACGGAATGGTATTGAAGATTCGACCTCAAACTCCGGTCAAAAATATCTCTGCGTCGTTAACGGCACGGCAGCAGGCGGCGGCTATGAATTAGCCCTTGCCGCTGATCACATCATGCTAATCGACGATGGCGCCAGCACAGTATCGCTACCGGAAGTTCCATTACTGGCCGTGCTGCCTGGTACTGGTGGCCTCACCCGGGTTGTCGATAAGCGCAATGTGCGCCGCGATCATGCCGATTACTTCTGCACACTCAACGAAGGCATCAAAGGCAAGCGAGCCGTAGATTGGAAACTGGTTGATGAATTGGTGCCTCGCTCCAAGCTGATGGATACGGCGGTTGAACGTGCCAATGAATTTGCCAAAGACTCATCCCGACCTGATGGAGCGAAAGGCATTGAGCTGACACCCATAACGCGTGAGATCACCGATAACGAAGTTAACTATGACAATATTTCGTGCAAAATTGATCGCGACGGCCTGACGGCTGAAATAACCGTTCGCGGCCCATCGAGTGCACCTGAGCAAGATGCGGCGGCCATTGAAGAAGCGGGTGTTAAATTCTGGCCCCTCGCCTTCACCCGCGATTTCGACGATTTGATCCTGCACATGCGGACCAATGAAAACGAAATCACCACTTGGGTCTTTAAATCCGAAGGCAATGCAGATTTTGTTGAAGCGGCTGATAAAGCATTGGCAGACAATGCTGACAACTGGCTGGTTCGCGAAACCACCAACTACATCAAGCGTACTTTCAAACGCCTCGATGTGTCGTCCCGCAGTATCATCACGCTGGTTGAACCCGGCAGTTGCTTTACCGGCACATTGATGGAACTTGTCCTAGCAGCTGATCGTAGCTTTATGCTGGATGGCACCTTTGAAGGCTCAAACGTTGCGGCAGCAACATTGCGGCCAAGCCATATGAATTTCGGCGTTATGCCGATGTGTAACGATCTCAGCCGTCTTGAAACCCGCTTCCTCGACGAAGCCGACAAGATCGCCGACATCAAAGCAGAGATTGGCAATGATTTGGATGCAGAAGCAGCCGAAGATTTGGGCCTTGTCACCTTTATTCCCGACGACATTGATTGGGAAGATGAAGTTCGCATCGCCATAGAAGAACGGGCAAGCTACTCAGGTGATGCCCTCACCGGTATGGAGGCCAGCCTCCGTTTCGCGGGACCAGAAACCATGGAAACTAAAATATTTGGCCGCCTCAGCGCTTGGCAAAACTGGATTTTCCAGCGTCCAAACGCGGTCGGCGAAGAAGGTGCTCTCAAGTTATTCGGCACCGGCAAACAAGCTAATTTCGATAGAAAGCGAGTATAATTATGACCAAAGTAGATTATTCACAGAAAATTCCTAATAACGTCAACCTGTCCGACGATCGCCGCCTCCAACGTGCTTTGGAAGCTTGGCAGCCTGCCTTCCTCAACTGGTGGGATGAACTCGGCCCAGACGGCAGTCATGACTACGAAGTTTTCCTCCGGACCGCCATTGATGTTAGCGCCAAAGGTTGGGCCCATTTTGATATGGTTAAAATGCCGGAATATCGTTGGGGCATTTTCCTTGCCGATAAAGAAGAAGGCCGCAAGGTCAACTTCGGTAGCCACAAAGGCGAAGATGCCTGGCAGGAAGTACCCGGTGAATACCGCGCTGAATTGCGCCGCCTGATTGTCACCCAAGGCGACACTGAGCCGGCATCTGTTGAGCAACAACGTCAACTTGGCAAAACCTGTCCTTCTCTCTATGACCTCCGCAGCTTATTCCAGGTGAACGTCGAAGAAGGTCGCCACTTGTGGGCAATGGTGTATTTGCTCCATGCTCACTTCGGTCGTGATGGCCGCGAAGAAGCCGATGAAATGCTGATGCGTCATTCGGGTGATGTTGATAAGCCGCGGATTCTGGAAGCCTTTAATATTCCGACAACTGATTGGCTGTCCTTCTTCTGCTTCACCTATTTCCAAGATCGCGACGGCAAGTTCCAGTTGAGCGCCTTGGCTGAGTCTGGTTTTGATCCTCTGTCTCGTACCTGTAACTTCATGCTGACCGAAGAAGCCCACCACATGTTTGTGGGCGAAACCGGTGTTGGCCGTGTCGTACAACGCAGCGCTGAGCTGATCAAAGAACATGACACGATGGATATCGGCCAGTATGGCGGCATTCCTTTGGAACTCATTCAGAAATGGATGAACTTCCACTTCTCCGTTTGCCTCGATTTGTTTGGCCAGGAGAAATCCACCAATGCGGCCAACTTCTACAATATGGGCCTCAAAGGTCGTTTCCAGGAAATGAAGATCGATGATGATCATCTGCTTGATGATAACGTCTATAGCGTGCCGGAGATTGACGGCAGCAAAATCATCCACACCGATATTGCCGCTCTGACCTCAATCAATGAGCGCCTGCGTGATGATTACCGGGAAGATTGCCAGCGTGGTGTTGATCGTTGGAATAAAACACTTTCCGAGGCTGGTATCGACTTTACGCTGACCCTGCCGCATCAGGCATTCCATCGCAACATCGGCACTTTCGCTGAAACCCGCGTCAATCCAGAAGGCCAGATCATCTCCCAAGAAGAGTGGGATGCGAAGGTCGCTGACTGGCTGCCGACGGAAGAAGATCGGAAATTTGTCGAAAGCCTCATGGTTGCCTGCACCGAGCCCGGTAAAATGGCCGGTTGGATCGCCGCCCCTGCGCGAGGCATTCAAGGCAAGGAAGCTGACTTCGAATACGTCAAGTTCCACTAATAAACATAAATCAATTCAGTTGAGCCTCAATTGCGTTATATTAAAACGCGATTGGGGCTTAATTGTTTGTGAGCGCCGCTAATTCAGGGAGTTAATCATGTCCGATAATGTTGTTTCAGTCGACAGCTCGACCACGCCTGCCACGCTAAGCTTTTCTGAGAGCTTTAATGTTGCGGTACCGTTTATTGATCGTCATTTGGATGAAGGCAGAGGCGACAAGGTTGCGATCCGCATTCATGGCGGCGGTGAGGTAACCTATGGCACATTGGCGGCACATGTGAACCGGGCCGGTAATGCACTGCTGGAGCTTGGCCTTGGCAAGGGCGAGCGCGTGCTCATGATGATTAAGGACAGCGCTGAATTTTACTATGTGTTTTGGGGAGCCATTAAGGCCGGCATCCTTCCAGTGCCGCTCAACACCCTGCTGCGTGCCAAAGACTATGCCTATATGATTGAAAATTCCGAAGCCGCCGCGGTGATTTACTCCCCTGAATTCGCCGCCGAAGTTGAGCCCGCGTTAGAGGACTCCCCGCATAAGCCAAAAGTGACCCTACTCACCGATGGTGAAGGTGAAACCATCGCCAAACATATGGCATCCGCCTCCCCTGATCTCGCAGCTCTGCCAGCGAAGCCCGAGGATGATTGTTTCTGGCTTTATTCTTCCGGCACCACGGGCGGCCCTAAAGGCGTCGTCCACGCCCACAAAGATATGGTCGTTACGAGCCAGCATTATGCGGTTGGTGTGTTAGGTATTTCAGAAGACGACATCTGTTTTTCAGCAGCCAAATTATTCTTTGCTTATGGGCTCGGTAACGGCATGACTTTCCCGCTTTGGGTTGGCGCGGAAGCTGTGCTGTTCCCAGGACCGCCCACACCCGACGCCTGCCATGAGGTCATCGAGACCTACAAGCCGACAATTTTTTATGGCGTACCGACGCTTTATGCTGCTCAGTTAAAGGCAATGGAAGCCAGTGAGCCTGATCTTTCCTCCATCCGCGTCTGCACGTCTGCTGGTGAAGCCCTGCCGCCGGACCTCCTAAAACGCTGGGTCGACAAAACCGGCATTCCTTTATTAGACGGTATTGGCACGACCGAAATTCTACATATCTTCCTCTCCAATCAAATCGACAATGTGAAACCAGGGGCCAGCGGCCTCGCCGTTCCAGGCTATGAAGGCAGGATCGTCGATGATGAAGGCAATCAAGTACCAACTGGTGAAACTGGCGCTTTGATGATCAAGGGCGACTCGCTCCTAAAACTCTATTGGCGCAACCCGGAAAAAACCGCCGAGTCTTTGAAAGACGGTTGGATGTATACCGGCGATACCTATTATCAGGATGAAGATGGTTTCTTCTTTTGCTGCGGCCGTAGCGATGACATGCTTAAAGTCGGCGGCATTTGGTGCTCGCCGGTTGAAATTGAGAACAAACTGGTTGAGCACCCCAAAGTGTTGGAGGCCGCCATCGTCGGCCGTGAGGATGACGAGCAATTGACCAAACCGGAAGCCTTTATCGTGCTCAATAATGCTGACGATGCGGGTGAAGATTTGGAAGCTGAATTACTCGAACACTGCAAGTCGGGTCTCGCGCGCTACAAATACCCACGCTGGTTTAATTTTGTTGAAGATTTACCAAAAACGGCTACCGGTAAGATACAGCGGTTTAAGCTGCGCTCTGATTAATTAACTGCGTTTCCACAGATAAATTTAAATCCGAGATCAATCGCCACGCCTTGAATTTCCGGCGTTGCCGCACCCAGTAAATAGGGTGTCAGGCGATTGGCGGTAGCTGATTTGCAGAATTTCTCCAAATGCGGCTGAATTTTATCGGCAGGCCACGCTTTGTTTTTCAGATCAAAGCTTACGCCTTGAAAATTACAATTCGCAAATATTGTAAAATCTGTCCAAGCCGGGTTTGGACGGGCAATATAGTCCGGGCTAAACGGATAGATTAAAATGCCCAAATTATCGAGATAATCGATGGAAAATTTAGGCGGGAAATTCATGAGCTCGAACATGACTTGGTCATTATAAGAGTTCAACAATTCACGGCACGAACTGGTCAGCGCACTGGCGACCGGATCAACCGACATAGCCTCAGAATTAACCGGCAAAACAACCTTTGGTTTCTCGCCTTCCAAATTAGATTTATATAGAAATTTCGCAACTTGCTGGATAACACCAACAACATTTTTGGCGAGGAGTTCTTGATCCAGAACACGATCTTCAGCACCTGCGGTCACAAGAGCATCGCCGAAAATTGCTTTACCATCAGCGGATATAAAGGCCGGCGTGCAGTAAAAATATGAATTCTCCGGCTGCTCTAATGAATCAAGCTTCCAGAATTTTGCATCAAACTTCGCTTCACCAGATGGTTGCTGCGCTACGTCATTCATCGACTAAATGTTCCTACACGTTTAACTTTAGTCACTCATATTTGTGATTTGAAGGCCCAATATACAAGCACAATATTAGCTAACCAGAAGATATTATACACCCAAATAGCGATGTTGCAGGTCTTCATCTTGCTTGAGCGCCTCAGAATCACCGGACCACACGACCTTACCTTTTTCGATAATGTAATGACGGTCAGCAATGCGGGTTAAGGCATCAACATTTTTATCAATAACCAAAATAGATTGTCCCGCGGATTTAAGTTCACCCAAAACCCGCCAAATATCGTCTCGGATGAGCGGCGCTAAGCCCTCAGTTGCCTCATCAAGGATCAAAAGATCAGGATTAGTCATCAAGGCACGGGAAACTGCCAGCATTTGTTGCTCACCACCCGATAATTGATTACCGGCATTCGTTTGTCGCTCTGCCAGCGAGGGAAAGAGATCAAAAATCTTCTCGATCGTCCATGGCTCAGCCTTATCCCCGCGATTGGCCGCCGTGGCGACTAAATTTTCATAAACGCTGAGATTGGGAAATATCTGACGACCTTCCGGCACCAAGCCGAGCCCGGCTTGCGCAACTTTGTAGGAAGGTTCAGCGTGAATCGCCTCACCTTTGAAATGAATTTCACCGGCATGCGGTTGCATCAGCCCCATGATCGAGCGGACGGTCGTTGTTTTGCCCATACCGTTGCGACCAAGTAGGGTCACCACTTCGCCGACACCAACTTCAATGGAAATTCCGAACAGCACTTGAGACGCACCGTAGGAGCTTTCAATGTTATCAACACGTAAGAGATCAGCCATTAGTCATCTCCCAAATAAGCGTGGCGAACTTCTTCATTACCACGAATTTCTTCAGGAGTTCCGCAAGCGACCGCCTGGCCATAAACCAACACTGTAATACGATCTGCCAGAGCGAAAACGGCATCCATATCATGCTCAATCAGGAGCATGGTGTATTTACCCTTCATGGATTCAAGATATTTAGTAACCCGTGACGATTCCTCCGGTCCCATGCCGGCCATTGGCTCATCAAGCAGCAACATTTTCGGATCGGTCGCCAGGGCCATGGCGATTTCCAACTGGCGTTGCTCGCCATGAGCAAGGTTGTCAGCCAACACTTCGGCGCGCTCCTCGAGACCCATTTCAACCAGAATTTCCCTGGCCTTACCAGCCAACACTGCATCTTTATTAGCATTTTTCCAAAAGCGGAAGCTGTGGCCTTCACGCGCCTGAATGGACATCGCGACATTATCCAGAACTGAAAAATCTTTGAATATTGAGGTGATTTGGTAGGAGCGCACCATGCCCGCATGACAGCGATTGGCTGAAGACATGTGGCTAATTTCCTGGCCATCAAAATGGATGGTCCCACTATCAGATTCTAGCATACCAGAAAGCTGGTGGATGAGCGTTGTCTTGCCGGCGCCGTTCGGGCCGATAACGGCATGAATTTCGCCCTGCTCGACTTCGATATTCAGCGAATCCGTCGCGACCAAACCACCGAAATGCTTCACCAGATTTTCGACCTTAAGCATAATTTCGGTCATGACTTAGCCTCCGGACTTTTCTCAAATTTGGCCAAGAACCCTTCAACACCACCACGTGCGAAAAGCACGACGAGGATGAGGAATGGTCCAAAAATGAGATGCCACGAATTGGTAATGTTCGATAACACTTCAGACAGCAACAGAAAGATTATGGCGCCCCCTAGAGGCCCCATGATTGTCCCCATACCACCAAGCACAACGATGAAAATTAACTCACCGGAAAAGGTCCAAAACATCATATCCGGGCTGACAAAATCTTCGAAATTAGCTGAAAGCAATCCAGATAAGCCGCACATCATACCGGCAATAACGAAAGCGGTAAGCTTATAGCCATAAGTTGGGTAGCCGATGGTATGCATGCGCTCATCATTTGATTTGGCCGCTCGAATTACCCGGCCAAAACGAGAATTTACCATTTTGCGGGTGATCAGCAGGCAGGCAACCATCAAGACAAAGACCGTAAAGTACATCGTCAGAGCATCATTGAGATCATAAAACGGGATGCCGAAATCACTTCTGGCATCAATTGTCAGACCGTCGTCACTACCATATTTCTCAATACTAACGCTCAAGAAGTAGATCATTTGGGCAAAAGCCAGCGTGATCATAATAAAGTAGACGCCGCGGGTTCTGAGACTTATTGCACCGATAATAAGAGCAAAAAGACCACTCATTAGCAGCCCAACGGGCCATTGAATATAGGCACTTTCAATACCGTGCGATGCAAATATGCCGACGGCGTAGCCACCAATACCAACAAACACAGCATGGCCAAAACTGATCATGCCACCAAAGCCCATGATCAAATTAAGACTAATGGCGGCAATTGCGACAATCATGATGCGTCCGAACACATCTGTGAAAAAATCCTGGCCGATGGCCGGCGCAATCCACGGCATAAAGATGCAAAGCAAAATCAACAGCGAGTTATATATACCGCGAGGGGTTTTTAATATTTCCAAATTCATGACCTAGATCCTCACGCCCCTTTTGGCGGGAACAGGCCGCTCGGCTTAATCGCGAGAATGATCGCCATTAAAATATAAATCATCATCGAAGAAATGGCTGGTCCAGCGGTTTCAGCAGCAACCGTATCCATAATCTGGAGTAACGCAACATCGATAAAAGAGCGCCCCATGGTATCAATTAGTCCGGTCAATATCGCGGCAATAAAAGCCCCTTTGATCGAGCCGATACCACCAATCACGATGACCACGAAAGCTAGGATCAAAATACTTTCTCCCATACCACTATCAGCTTGCGTGATCGGGGTGATGATCATGCCGGCAAAACCAGCCAGTACGGCGCCGAGACCAAACACCAGGGTAAAAAGAAGTTTGATATTAATGCCGAGGGCACCAACCATCTCGCGGTTTGATGCACCAGCTCGGATCAGCATGCCAACTCGCGTTTTCGAGACCAAAACATAAAGCAACAAAGCGACAAGCAGACCACTTGCAATAATCACCATACGATATTCCGGCACAGTTATGCCACCAGGTAATGTTATCGTGCCGGTAAGATAAGGCGGCAAATTGATGCCCGTTCCTTCCGGACCCCAAACAATCAAAAAAAGCTCATTGAAAAATAAGATCAAACCAAAGGTCGCCAACACTTGATCTAAATGGTTCCGCTCATAGAGCGTTCGTAAGATAGAAAATTCAAGCAACAATCCAGCTGCCAGCATAACTGGAAGGGCGAGGATCATCCCAAGGACGAGAGAATCTGTAACCGCAACAAGCGTTGATGCAAAAAAGGCTCCAAACATGTAGAGCGTGCCATGCGCTAAATTGACGAGATCCATAATGCCAAAGATTAGGGTCAGGCCAGCAGCCACCAGGAATAAGATGATCCCCAACTGAAAACCGTTAAAAAATTGCTCAGCAAGAAGAGTGTAATTCATAAATTTTCATCGGATAATTTAAGAGTAAAATAACTGCGGGGACGCTATGGCGCCCCCGCAAAATTATTCCAGAGACCCAGAAATCCTAGAGTTTGCACTCATTAGACATCACGGGTGCATGATCTTCAACAACGGTCTGGCGAACAGAAAGTTGCCACTGACCATTCTTATTGATGACCTGACGCGCATAGAAATTTTGAATTGGGAAATGGTTTTTACCAAATTTGATTTTACCACGGACCGATCCAAAATCTGCTTCCTCCATACCCTTGCGAACAGCATCGGTATTTTTAGCATCACCACCGGCTGCTTTTACGCCAGCCGCAATCAACATCAAACTATCATAAGCTTGAGCTGCGTAATGCGAAGGAATTTGGCCTTTATATTTTTTTGCAAAGTCAGCAACAAAGCGCTTATTAACTGCATTATCCAAATCCGGCGCCCAGAACATTGTATTAAATGTTCCGATCATATGTTTCATTTTACGCTTTTGGTAAACCGGTAGATTAGCGCCATCAACTGAGAACACGCTGTACAAAGGCGTCGTTTTGTCCAATCCAGCCTGTTTATATTGCGTAAAGAACGCTAGACCCCAAGAGCCAGGATAAAATACAAAAACGCCATCTGGCTTAGCCGCTTTTACTTTTGCAATTTCGGCGGACCAATCTTTATGGCTCGTTGGCACCAAATCTTTACCAACGACATTGCCTTTAAACGTGCGCTCAACACCGGTAACCATTTGTTTGCCGGCGGCATAGTTCAGAGACAAAATGTAAAGATTTTTCACACCTCTCTGGTTGAGCATAGTACCCATGGCCATAGAGTTTTGACTATTTTCCCAGGCTGCATTGAAAAAGTTTTTATGGCATTTTTTACCGGCATAGAGTGAATGTCCGGCATTGGCGCTGACGAAGATTTTTCCAGCTTTCAAAGCAACAGGAGCAGAAGCACCCAAAACGTGAGACCAAATATAACCGGTCAAGAAATCAACTTTGTCTTTCTTGACTAATTTTTCGGTTTTTTGTTTCCCGATATTTGGCTTGAGACCATCATCTTCAAAAATCAGCTCGAGTTCTTTGCCACCCATTTTGCCGCCTAAATGATCATAAGCGACTTCATAAGCCGCTTTCATTTGCTTGCCCATGATAGAAGCAGGGGTCGTAAGTGTTAGTACAATTCCAACCTTAATTTTTTCCGCAGCTTCAACGCTCGGCACGGCGAGCATTGCAGCAAGTGGCGCAGCTAATATAAGTTTCTTTAACATCGAATATCCTCCCTTTGGTTTTATTTAACCTAGTTTTAGTACAATTCCGGCCTAATTCACACCGATATTTTCGTTTATCGTCGATATTAATCAGCGATTGGGGCGAAATAAGTGCAAGACCATTTTAGTTCAAGTCTAAATTATTAAGTTACCGAACTTTAGTTCGAAATAAGTGCTGTTGCAATAATAACAATGCAGCCGATTGAATTTTGATGAAAAACTATAGCCCAATTTGAACACCAAATTCTATTGACCGGTAAATTCAATCTCACCATCTGGAAGTAAATAGAGCACCACAGCTGTGCCATCGGTAACTGTCGGACGATGCGCAGTCTCCGGACCATAGACGACCCAGCCTGCTCCATGATTATCAAATTTAGCCGCGCCTTCAATTGGCATAATCAGATCAATCTCACCCTTGGGGTGACGATGATGCGGGCCGACAACGTCTTTCATATGAACGACATCAACACTAAAGCCATCTAGATCTTTGATCACCCGGCCAAATTTAATGCCGCCATATTCCTGATCGCACATCCAACCATCATCAATCGCCGCCTCGCAGGCCGATTGTATATTTTTAACGGCGTCACTACCGGCTGGGAAATTCTCGTTCAACTCAGCCGCCAAGGCTTTATCCAAGGATTTTCCGGCAATCGCCGAAGTGACATTTTGAACCAATTCTTGGAACGCTTCTTTGCTCATACTTCGTTTCCTTTAGTCGTTAGATTTAATTTCACACGCAGCCTGATAGGCTTCTATTTTCTCTCTAATCTCGCCGGAGACACGGATGGGCTCAAATTTATCAGCATCAACAAAACACGAGATTTGCTCGACCTCAAAACAGTGGCGACCATCAGCATTATAGCCGTCTATAACATAATTGATCGAGGCCCCACCAAGTTTTTTGACCGTCAGCGTGATATCTACCCAGTCTCCACAACGAACCGGATATTTAAACTCGCAGCCCATTTTTACCGTCGGCGTGTCGAGTTTTAGGTTCTCTTGCAGCGAAATCCAGTCATGTTCCAGCACCGCAACCAGCCACTCTTCAACGGCCTCAACCGCATAATGAAAGACGCGCGGCGTATAAATAACCCCTGCTGGATCACAGTCGCCCCAAAGAACGCGGCGGCGGGTGGTAAACGGAATACTCATGGCAGTGGTTTAGAGACCTTTTATATTGGAGAGATTAAGGACGAATTTATGACGAAATATGTTGTGTCGGACAAGCTCCTCAAATATATTAAGCAATATTGTTCGAATACCAAACAATATTTGAAATTGGTATAAATTAGGATTTATTTTAATGGATGGTGGCACAGCACTGGCCCGGGTCACAAATAGTGGCGAGCGCTCCTTTACCAAAGAAATTCAGAAACTGACCCTCGGCGCGGGTGAGGAATTTCATGGTGAAGGTATCCTGGCTGTCACCAAAGCCCTACTGCAATCCGGTGTTTCCTACGTCGGCGGCTATCCGGGCGCACCGATGTCACACCTGATCGATGTGCTTGCCGAAGCCAGCGACGAAATATTGGAGCCCATGGGGATCACCTATGAGCAATCGGCCTCTGAAGCAGGAGCGGCATC
>Ga0233429_1002457_pt1 | contig 19092 bp, 13 predicted proteins | sample SI_118_April2016_3_FD_179879 | JGI IMG/M metagenome (GOLD analysis project Ga0233429, IMG submission 179879) | Seawater microbial communities from Saanich Inlet, British Columbia, Canada - SI_118_April2016_135_MG | ecosystem: Environmental > Aquatic > Marine > Inlet | place: Canada: British... | reverse complement strand
AATTCCCGGATGCAGAACGATATGAACTATTCACAGGGCAAAAGAGCAAAAGAAATCTGTACATATACGAGAAGAATGGATATCGAATTTTTAAGAATAAAAGAATATCAGAAAAGTTATCCTTGGTGTTTTTAGAAAAAATAAATTCAATAAAACAGCTACATTAGTCCGGGCAAAGCAAACAAACAAAATTTTGGGGCACTTCACGCATTCATGGAGATTATAAGAAGATTAAAAACCTTGATATTTAAAGGTTTGTTTTGAATTTCTCTTGTGTTAAATGGAAATAGCCCCAATTAAATCATTGGGGCTATTTAATTAATAATTCATTGATTGTTATCATTATGAATCTACAGATAGATTATTTAAGAACTTTTATTGCTTTGACAGAGACAAAGGGGTTCACCAAGGCCGGGATCCAGGTCAACAGATCACAATCCGCCGTTAGTATGCAGATCAAGAGACTTGAAGATGAAATCGGGAAAAAACTGTTTGCAAGAATAGGAAAAACAGTAAAGCTCACTGCTGAAGGTCATATACTTATTAAATATGCCTTGAGAATTGTAAAAGAGCATGATGATGCAGTCCGGGCGTTGTCAAAACCGGACCTGGAGGGATTTATCAGGTTTGGTTCCCCAGAACATTATACCATTGGTTTATTGCCAAAGCTATTGGCTCGATTTTCATCATCCTACCCAGATGTTCTTGTGGAAATGAGATGTGAGAACAGTGATAAAATTAAGGAAGCAGTTGATAAAGGAGAGCTTGATATCGGGATCTGTACGCAGATAAGCCAGGGCGGTCAGGTTATTTATCATGATCCGGTTGTCTGGGTTGCAGAACCGGAATTTATTTTCCAAGCGCATAAACCGTTATCAATTGCTGTTTTTGAAGAAGATTGCATCTTTCGAACCTGGGCACTGGAGGCATTGGAAAAATCCGGACTAAAATATAGGATCGTATACGTCAGTCGAAGCATATCTGGACTCATAGATGCTGTCCGGGCAGGATTTGCAGTGGCTCCAATAATCCGCAGCAATGTCCCATCTGATTTGAAAATTATTGGAATAGCGGATGGGCTACCTGTATTACCAGTCTCAAATATAGTACTTCATAAAACAAAAAAAACGGCATCAGAAATTATAGAATGTTTTTCTGAACATATTATAAAATCCTTTGGAGAAAGATTATAGCCCAAAATTACCGGGATAGAGAGCAACAGGGATTAGTGCAAAGTCGAATAATGAATCCTTGACCCATTGTTTCTATCCACTTATAGTGGCAGGGGAAAATTTGTCAGTCACACTCTGATTATGTTCAGGGTAAAAAAAGGATATCACAGGAAGATGTTTGATTTAATAAAAAAAATTATTGGCAGAGAGAATGGCAAAGCACAGAGAAAACCCGGAAGAGTGAACCGTATCAGGTTTTTCAAAATATAGATCAAACACAGATAAAATATTAAAAAACAGGAACTTAAGAATATGCCTATAATTAAAGAGCCTAAAGGGTCCATAAATTTTATAACTAAAAATTCCAGGACGGTATTGGAGAGAAGGTATCTGAAAAAAGACAAGTCCGGAAAAGTATGCGAATCACCTGAACAGATGTTTAGAAGAGTAGCCTCTCATATTGCCCTGGCTGAAAAAAAATATGATAAAAAAGCAGATATTAAAAAAATGGAAGATCGGTTTTACAGCTTGATGACAGAGTTCAGGTTTTTACCAAATTCCCCTACTTTGATGAATGCAGGAAGATCTTTAGGGCAGCTGGCTGCCTGCTTTGTTCTTCCAGTGGAAGATAGCATTAATGGCATTTTTGAAGCTGTTAAAAATGCTGCTACAATTCACAAGTCTGGTGGCGGGACAGGGTTTTCATTTTCAAGGCTTCGTCCGAAGAACAGCAGAGTAGGTTCCACAGGTGGTGTCGCTTCCGGCCCGGTTTCATTTATGAAAATTTTCAATACAGCAACTGAACAGATCAAGCAGGGCGGTACAAGACGAGGGGCCAACATGGCGGTTCTACGTGTGGATCATCCGGATATCATGGGCTTTATTAAATGCAAGAATAACAAACGGGAGCTGAATAATTTTAATATCTCAGTAGGTATGACAGACAGGTTTATGGAGGCGGTTTCAAAGGAATCCGAGTATGACCTTCTGGATCCCCGGACAAAGAAGCCGTCTGGCAAATTAAATGCACTTGCTGTCTATGAAGAGTTAATCAGTCAGGCATGGGCCACGGGTGATCCCGGCATCATTTTTTTAGATGAGATCAACCGGTATAATACAACGCCGGGTATAGGCGAGATTGAATCTACCAATCCCTGTGGGGAGCAGCCGCTTCTTCCCATGGAGGCCTGTAACCTGGGATCTATAAACCTGACAAAATTTGTTATCTCAGAAAAAGACAAACAAGTCATAGATTATAAAAAGTTAAAGGAAACCATCCATCTTTCAGTTCGGTTCCTGGATAATACAATTGATATGTCAAGGTATCCAATTAAAGAAATAGAACAAATGGTTAAAGGCAATCGCAAAATAGGCCTGGGTATAATGGGATTTGCAGACATGCTCTTTAGAATGAGTATACCCTATGATTCAGATGAGGCCATAGATATTGCCGAGCTTATCATGTCTTTTCTTCAGAAGGAATCTCATGCTGCATCATGTTCATTAGCAGAAGAAAGGGGTGTATTCCCAAATTTTGAGCAAAGCGTATTTAAAACTAAAAAACAAGCCCATATGCGTAATGCAACAACAACTACAATTGCCCCCACAGGAACTCTGAGCATTATTGCCGGGTGTTCCAGTGGGATTGAGCCTGCTTTTGCATTAAGTTTTGTCAGGACTGTAATGGATAACGATAAGCTCTTAGAAGTGAATCCTGTCTTTGAAAAAGTGGCCAGGACCAAGGGGTTTTATAATGAGATATTGATGGAAGAAATTGCTGAGAAAGGAACAGCTCGTGGGAATTCCCAAATTCCTATTGATATAAGAAAGGTGTATGTTACGGCACATGATATCAAGCCTGAAGACCATATCAGGATGCAGGCGGCTTTCCAGCGGCACACAGATAATGCCGTTTCAAAAACAGTGAATCTTCCCCATGATGCTAAAAAGGAAGATGTAAAATTTATCTATGATGAGGCTTTTAGGCTCAAATGTAAAGGAGTGACCATTTACAGAGATGGAAGTAAGGAAAACCAGGTACTTTCTATTTCCGGTAAAGGAGACAAAGAAAATGGTAATGAATTTTTGCATGCCGGAAGAGAGCGTCCGAAAATTCTTGAAGGATTTACCGAAAAGATAAAGACGGGTATGGGATATCTTTATGTAACTGTGTCTGAATTCAATAACAAACCATTTGAGCTTTTCGCAACTATAGGGAAATCCGGTAAATCAACCCAGGCCAAAACAGAAGCTATAGGAAGGCTTATCTCACTGGCTCTGAGATCAGGTGTTGAAGTTGTGGAAATCATAGACCAGATCAAAGGAATCAGGGGAGAACATGCAGTATTTCAGGAGGGTGGTTTGGTGTATTCCATTCCTGATGCAATATCCAAGGTGCTTGAGAAAAGATATTTATCGACGGGTAATGGAGAGAAAGTAAAACCTTTTAAAAACCAGCTCAAATCTAATCTTTGCCCGGAATGCGGGCAGGCTATTACCTTTGAAGAAGGCTGTATGACCTGTCATTCCTGCGGATATACCAAATGCAGCTAATTAGATTTTTTTTTAAGCCAGGATTCAAAATCAAGGGGTATTTCTTTTGCCAAAGAAGGCTTAAGTATTTTTTCCTTTTTTTTATCTTGTCGAGACCTGTGGAATTCAAGAGATTTTTTAATAGCGCTAACTTCTTTTAACAAAGGTGGCTGAAATACTTTTTCCTTGCTTTTATCTGGCCGAGATCCATGGAATTCAATAGATTTTTTGATATCGCTCACTTCTTTTGTCAGGATGGAAAGCCTTGATTTGATCTGGGAAAGGGTTTTATTAATTTCTGAATCATGTTCGTTCTTTTTTTTAGGTCTGACATTTTGGGCAGCAGATTTTTTTTTGGGTTTATGGAGTTTTTGAATAAAAGACAAACAATTGTCCCAGAAAAGTTCTAAAGGCATAGCCCCTGTCCGAACATCTTTGTTTGCAAGTTTTCTGGTAATGCCATTGATACATTTTGAAGCTATGGTTTCGGGAAAAAGTACAAAAAAAGGTGTCCGGGATATGGAGGAAGCCTGTACATTTTTATCCAATGCCACAATCCCCAAAGGTTTGATTTTGATTGGAAGAAATTTATTTACAAGTTCTTTTAGGTGATCATAAGCTTTTTTAGCAACTTTACCTGAGATTGCCTGGTTTATCAAAATTTTTACAGGAAGATCATAATGATACTTTGAAAGTTTTTTTAACATAGAATATGTATTAGTCAGGGATGTGGATTCGCAGGAAGTCACAAGGATGATTTCATTGGATGCCATGCAGAAAGAAAGAACCAGAGATGACATATCGCTGGATGTGTTCAGGATAAAATAATCATAATCCCCAAGGTTTAAAAATGCTCTCGAAAGGGTATGGGACTGTGCAGGTGTCAGGTCAGTGATATTTTTCATTCCTGAATTTCCCGGGATAATATCTATGCCCTGATAATTTTTAATGATTATTTCATTTAAACTAGACCGACCCAAAATTACTGATTCAAGATTTTTTTCAGGGTAAATACCTGTGAAAATATTGACCTTGGAAAGGGTAAAATCAGCATCAAACAAGCAAACTTTAAATCCTGTAGCTGCCAGAGACAAGGAAAGGTTTAAACTGACACTGGTTTTTCCAACACCATCTTTTCCACTTGTAATCGTAATAATTTTCGCCATAAGACTTACCTATATTTTTGGAAATGCAATTATTTTTACATCCCTGTTTTCCCTTTTAAAAGAAAATTTTACAATTTGATTATTATATTCTTGGGTAATTTTTTTATGGGTTTGTATAACAAATTGGTTAAATTCATTTTGAAGGTCGGTTCGTTTTGGATTTCCAATCAATTGACGAAGCAATTCATATCTCTCATACATCGTTTGGATGGAATCATTTTGTTTTTCAGGGTCTTTTATGAATGTCTTGAAATTTAGGAGTAAAGAAAGGTCCAAAGGTTTTTTTACAGGCAAGGCTGTTTTGCTATCGCTTTTATATAATTTATCATGCAGTTTTGAAAAATGCGCAAAAGAAATAAAAACTGTTTTGAACCGGTATTGTGGAAATAGATCATTGGATTTTCGCAGGGATAAAATATTTTCAGGATCCGTAATGCCGAATAGTATTGTATTATTCTTTAGAATCAATGGAATACTCTTATTTTCCAGGGACTTTTGTTTATCCATCACTTGAATCAATATGGTTGAGTCTTGTTCATTATAGGTAAAATCATTGATAAATTTGAATGGAATATGGAATAAATTAAACAATAAAGATTTCATTTGCATGGTTGAAACAAGCCCTGTATTAATAAGACTGCTGATTAAGGGAATATCTTGTTCTTGTGAGTCTTTTTCAGCTTTTTGTATCAACTCATTGGTCAGAATTTTTTTTGAAATCAGGGTCCATTGAATGGATTGCAATTTATTATATTTATGAAGAACATAATAATTATCCCAGGGTGTGATCAAATTCTGCTCGCATAATATCATCCCAAAAAGGCGATGTTCTTCCCGGGGCGAAGATTCCTCTACCTTTTTCTGAAGCACAAGGGCCTCATGAATATTTTCCTGGCTTATGAATCCTTCTTTGGCAAGGAGTTCGCCGGTTTTCATGGGTTCAACCATTTTTAAGAATTTTTTATTTTGATTTTGCAATGGTTTAAGCCCTTATTCTTTTTTTAATGAACTTACCGGCAGGGTGACAATAAAACTGGTTCCCTTGCCCCGGTTTGATTCGCATCTGATTTGTCCATTCAATTCTTTAACAATGGAATGGACAATTGAAAGCCCAAGACCAGAGTTGGAAGATCCTATTTTTGTTGTGGTATATGGTTCAAACAGAGTCTCTTTAAGGTTCTCATCAATCCCGGGTCCATTGTCTGAAATTATGAGTTCAATATTTCCCGGGATTTGTTTTTTTTCATCAATCAGGATTTTTTGGGATTCAGATAAAAAACGTGTGGTAAGGGTGATTTTACCACCTTTGTCCATGGCTTCCGCTGAATTTTTTATAAGATTGATCAGGACCTGTTTTAATCCGTTCAGATCTGTCTTGGCTTCAGGTATGTCAGGATCGATATTAATGGAAGCTTCAATCTGTCTTGGGAGCAGGATCGATTTTTTTAAAAGTTCCAATATACTTTGGCAGACCCGGTTAATATCCACGGATTCGAATCCATCGATTTTAGGTCTTGAAAAACTTCTAAGCTGATCCAGTAATCCTGCAACCCGGTTCATTTCCTCACCAATAAACAATAATTCATCCTGGGCAGGATGTTTGTCAGGCAGTTTTAGCCCCAGGGTCTCTATATAGTTTTTAATAATTGAAATAGGGTTATTAATTTCATGAATCACTTTGTCTGTCAGTGTGGAATACGCTTCCATTTTCTTTTCGTGAATATCAATGGCATATTCTTTATAAAACCTGACACCCTGAATACAGACTCCTGTTTGTTTTGAAAAAAGTTTCACCAGGCCTTTGTTGTCTTCAAGATTTTTAGCTCCTGTTTCATCAACACCTAAAACCATAACACCGGAAGCTTTTTCTGATGAATATATGGGAATACAATATATTCCTTTTGATTTTAGTAATCGAATAATCTGAGTGTCTGATATGGCAAGTTTTTCACTATCTTTTGTTTTTAAACTGTTTTGGACCTTTAATTCTTTTAAACATTTTATTAGAAGACTTGTCTGGTTTGATAAGGGCAGGGCAATACTTTTTATAATTTTATACGATTTATCGTAACTACTACAAAATCCTGTTAAAATATTTTTTTTCTCGTCCAGAAGAAAATAAAAGACCCGGGGAATATTAAAGACAATTTTAAATCCATTGTGTACGATATCAAGAACAGTATCTATATCCCTTGCATGCATAAGATTTTGAAGGGTCCCGTAAAATAAAGACAAATTTTTAATTTCTGTTTTTAAGGAGTCCTCATAAAAAGTATCCTGCGCCTCTCCCAGTTTTATATCCAGCCTTTTGGCCATCTCCAGAACTTGTTTTTCAGCTTCAATGACAATCTGCTCTAATCTTGTGGGGGGGACATCAGTCAGTGAAATAATTTCAGGAATTTTTTCCAGGGCATCATGCCTGGCAAGAAAGTTTGAAATAAACACAACTTTTACATGGGAAAGGGCACCTTCAATCTGCTGAATGCTTTCATTGATAAAGAATACAGCATCTGAAATAAGGGGATTTAAATTCCATTGACTGAAAAGCCAGGCACTTATCTGTGGCGTATCTGCACCAAACAATTCCATTTCAGCCAAAATTGTCTGTTTCTCGTTAGACGATGTTTGAAGAATTGCTTTATAATCTTCCGGGAAATTTTGTAAAAGTACCAGACGGCCTATATCATGCAACAGTCCTGCCAGAAAAAATTCGTCCGGGTTGGGGAAATTATTTTCTTCTGCAATTTTTTTTGCAATAACACCGCATTTGTAGGAGTGATACCAGATTTTACCGATCACAGATTCAGGTGCAGATTTTGAAAAATTGAAAAATCGCATGGCAGAAGTGCTGACGGCAATATTTCGGATAGTATCTTTCCCAAGGTAAACTACGGCAGTCTTTATGTTATTCACCGTTTTGGGTAAATTCATATATTTTGAACCGAGAATCTGCATAAGGCGGGAAGTAAGAGACGGGTCAGTAGAAATAATTTCTGTCAGCTCCTCAATACTTGTCTTTTCACTGTTACAGGCTTTAATGAGCCTTAACATGACATGTGGAAGCTGGGGAAACATATTCGATTGTTTTATTTTTTTAAAAATATATTTTTCCGACATGACCCAACACTTTAATAAGTGGTTAAAAAAATTAAAAATCCTTTGAATCTAAAGGGCTTCTTATTTTTATAAAGATTTATTGCATATAAATCAATACTTTTGGGCAATTAAATAGAAAATTTAATATATTTTTACATAATTTTCACTAAAAAGGATTTTTTATTGACCGGGAAACTCCTTTTTAGTGAAGATTATAATTTAGCAGCTTTTCACAATTTATCCGATATTACAGACAATTCTTCGCAGCTTTGCCATGAATATCTCAGTGCTTGATACGAATTTTTCTTGAAAGAAAATAATCTCATTGATATGAATAAGGAGGGTAATTTAAACTGGATACCCTTTTATTCATATCTTTATTTTGAGGATTTAAAAATGAAAACCATTGAAGTAAACATTAAAGCCGAATTTATTATCCCTGATGACTGGGAAGTCACGGATCATGTCCCCGACCCAAATTTTCCCAATGATAAATTGAAGGTATTAAAAATTTGCGATAATCACTATGACTTTTTTCCTGAATGTCTGATGAAAATGGAAGATACCAAAAAGGTATACTGGTCTGCAGATGAAGGGAAAACAGAAGAGATTATTGATTGTATGAGTACATTTAATGTAAGGATTATAGAAAAATAATCCATGGAACTCAAGTGGCTTGGAACAGCAGGTTTTGAAATTAAAACAGGGAGCCATGTGTTTCTTATTGATCCCTATCTGTCCAGAAGCAAGAGATCCTTTCCAAAACAGGATATTAAGCCCTGTGATATTAAGAAGGCCTCACGGATTTTTATCTCCCATGGTCATTTTGATCATGTTCAGGATGTTCCCCAGATAGCTGAGCAGACAGGTGCAGATATTTATTGCTCAGATATCGTAGCAGCCTTCTTTAAAAATCATCAGATAGGTACACAACAGATCCAACCCGTTTTAAGCGATAAAAAAAAATTTAATTTTCAAGGGTATACTGCCCAGGCTTTTTTTAGTGAACACGTTCAGTTTGATAAAAAGCTTATCATTGAAACACTTTTTAAAATAAATATTAATTTATTCAAATATCTTCCCCTCTTCAAAAAGTTTCCCTGTGGTCAGGTTTTAAGCTGGCGGTTTTATATTGAAGATAAAATTATTCAGTTTTTCGGCAGTGCCGGGTCATCTTTAAAAGAGCTTAAAGAGATGGGGCACAAGCCTATCGATATTCTGCTTTTGCCACTTCAGGGACACTCGGATATCTGTGGAATCGGTTTGAATTATGTAAAACATCTTAAACCCAAAATCGTCATTCCTCATCACCAGGACGATTTTTTTCCTCCGATATCAAAACAAGTTGATATCAGTCCATTTGTTGACACAATAAAAAAAGAGTATAGGGATACAAAGGTCGTTATTCCAAAGATGAATGAGACCTTAATTTTTTAGATAAACGCTTCAAGGCTTTCCCAAAGGGTAAATTTTTTACCCGTTCAGGACAGTTTGCCTTTTCGTTGCTTAAGGTTACACCCGCAAGAGCCTGTATCAAAATGTCCCCAAATGCTCATCCAAGGCAAACTGTCCTGAGTTAGTTTTTGTACCGGTTTGATTTATGTTAAAATTAAGATGCCAGATCACGTCGATCCGACATATCCACAAGGGTTCGTTCCCTTGCCTTGTCAATTCCGAGTTCTTTTCGTTTTTTGTCAATATGGGCGATCATCATCCTGGCAATTTCAATCGGATCAGACGCCGTCCCCCATTTTCCATATCCTTGTTTTTCAAGGCCGTCAAACAGAAGATTATGGAATTTTGTATCTTTGATGGATGGGAATCCAATGCCAAAAACAGTATATACGCCCGAGGATACAAAATACTGACCAATGGCCAGGGCTTTTTCGCTCATCCACTCGGGTGCACATCCGGCAACGGGAAGATCTGCAAGGCTGTTTCCAAGCCCCCCGGCTTTAACCATGGCTGATGCCGCAATGAGAATCCTTGTGTTATCCACACAGGAGCCAAGACCCAGGACAGGCGGCATGCCGACTGTTTCACAGACCTCTGAAAGTCCCGGACCGGCAAGGGGTGCAGCTTCAGGAACAAGAAATCCTGCCTTTGCAAGTGATATCTGTGAGCACCCTGTCTGGAGTACCAGGACATCATTTTTAATCAATTCTCTTACCAGTTCAATATGGATGGAATCCTGTTTAACCTTTGGATTTGTACAGCCCACAACACCGGCCACGCCACGGATTCTTCCATTAATGATATTGTCATTCAAAGGAGAATAACTGCCCCTGAAGGTTCCGCCCAGCATATACTCAATATATTCATGGGTAAATCCGTGAACACCGACCTGGGTTTTTTGGGGAATCTCTACGGGCATACTCCTTGAGGCATATCTGGCAATAGCCTTTGAAAGAACAGCATCCGTGCATTGCCTTGGATTACGTTCCTCAAACTCAATATGGGTGGCTCCTTCAATATGCGCCCTTGGGTTTGTGGTAATCAAGTGAGTATCATAACACTTTGCCACGGCTGAAAGCCCCTGTTTAATGCACTGAATATCAACCACCATGGCATCAACTGCACCTGTAACAATAACTGCTTCCGTTGATCCAAAGCTGCCGGCATGGGGAACCCCGTGCCGGGACATCATTTCCGCACCGGAACAACACATTCCCACGAGATTAATCCCTTTGGCACCCTTGGCTTCTGCCTCTTTTATGAAAAACGGATCATTTACGGCCATGAGCATACCTTCAAACATGGCAGGTTCATGACCATGGACAATAATATTCACATGGTCTTCCTTTAAAACTCCCATATTTACGTCTGCAAGGGTGGGCGAGGGCGTTCCAAACATGATATCGGAAAGCTCGGTTGCTACCATGGAACCTCCCCATCCGTCGGCAAGGGCTGTCCTTGCGATCTGCTTCATTAAATTATTATAATCCTGATCACATCCAATATGTGTCCGGCTCATCAATTCCATCACTTCGACCATTGCCCCTCTGGGCATTATACCATCTTTCCTCCACTGCTCCTGGGTTGCCTCGGGTGCCCGTCTTACAAAGGGCATTTCACCTTCCACATTGGAAAATGTTTTTTCAAGCTCATCGTGGAGTTCTTTTGCAACCTCCAGGACCTCTTTACCCTCAACCTCCAGACCAAGGGATTTGGCGACTCTTTCAAGCTTGATGGTATCGTCAATGGTAAAGTCTTTGACCGACCCCTCAATAATCCCCTTAAACAATCCAAGCATATGTCTTCCGTGATCATTGTGGGAAGCTGACCCCGCTGCCACGTTCCGTCCGAAATTTCGTGCAGCGATCGTATCAATGGTTGCTCCGCAAACCCCTACTTTTTTATAGGGATCTCTCGGGTTTAACCTGCAGGGCCCCATATAACAATGTTTGCAACAGGCAGATTCCACACCGATGGGACAGGGCTTCATTTCATGCCCGCGGTCAAGATCCAGTTTGACACCATCTCTCCTGGCTTTTTCAAGCATCTGCTGAGTGGCTTCACACATGGTTCGATCCTCGACACTCGCCATTATTTTTACGCTTTTTTCTTTCCCCATATGGCTCTCCTTATTTTTATATTTTCTTATGGTTGCAGCTATTATGGAACACACAAAATTTTATCGGTGCCCGAACAAAAACAGCCGGTTTCTTGGATGACTGAATATTTTAATCCTCAAAATATTTAATGTCTTCTTCCGGTTAAAATTATTGCCCGTCTTGTACAATATTCGCAGGGGGGAGTTGGCTTTCAGAGTTTTCAGGTTTCCGGGCAAGCCCTATCCAATATCTTATATAATAACACATTGTGGTACCTTGTAAAGTTTTAAATAATATTGGGTTTTCTTTTCAACAGATTCTGAACACCACTTCTGGTGAAGTCCAGGTTCGATGGTTAAGCCTATTTGGCCTTTGATGTATCGCGGTAGATGGGCCAAAAGGCAAGCTATTTCGTTTAAGTTATAAAATTTGCGGTCCTAAGTTCATATAATTTATTTTGAATTCAGGTTTTCGGTCAGGCACTAACTATGCGGTTGAAGGCCAGATGGGGATTTTTGAAGGGAAAAACGCAGTGGTCCAGAATCAACTATTGTTACTGAAACACTGCGCTGTTGCATGATTTTATATTAAACAGGTCTATCAGGCGGGTTTCATGGTACTCATGTAGGTGCGCAATTTTTTTCCAATCTGTTCGATACGGGTGGAACGGATAGCTTCATTAACTTTGATGAGCTCTATATTGTCCACGCCATTGTTTTCAAGATCAAGTCCTTTGCCTATTACATCCACATCAAGTTTTTCCATGAAATCTGCAAGCAATGGCAAGGCTTTATGGTTAAAAAGATAACAGCCGTACTCAGCCGTATCTGAAATGACTACGTTCATTTCGTACAACTTTTTTCTGGCAACAAGATTTGAGATCAAGGGAAGCTCATGAAGTGATTCATAATAGGCTGATTCTTCACCGATACCGGTTGAAACCATTGTGTCAAAGGCTAATTCCACACCTGCCTTAACAAAGGCAACCATGAGAATACCTTTATCAAAATACTCTTGTTCAAGGATGTCATGATCTGTAGATGTTGATTGTTCAAATGCTGTTTGAGAGGTTTCTTCCCTCCATTTCAAGAGATCAGCGTCATCATTTACCCAGTCTTCCATCATGGTTTTTGAAAATTTTCCAGACATGATGTCATCCATATGCTGGTGAAACATGGGTTCAAGAAGGGATTTTAATTTATTGGAAAGTTTTTGGGCCACAAGTTTTGCAGGGTTGTCAAGCCGGTCCATCATATGGGTGACTCCACCGTGCTTTAACGCCTGGGTAATGGTTTCCCATCCATATTGAACCAGTTTTGAGGCAAATTGAGGAGCAATCCCTTTTTGAATCATTTTGTCATAGCACAAAAGTGATCCTGTTTGGAGAATACCGCATAGGATGGTTTGTTCTCCCATCAGATCAGATTTTACTTCAGCCACAAAAGAAGAATGAAGAACACCTGCGCGGTCTCCTCCCGTACCACAGGTATAGGCTTTAGCAATTTCCATTCCCTCATTTTTAGGATCATTTTCTTTGTGAACAGCAATTAGTGTTGGAACTCCAAATCCCCTTTTATATTCTTCCCGGACTTCTGTTCCCGGGGCTTTTGGTGCCACCATTATAACAGTGAGATCTTTTCTGATCTGCATGCCTTCTTCAACAATATTAAATCCATGGGAATAGGAGAGACAAGAATCATTTTTCATGAGAGGCATGACAGATTCAATAACGTTGGTATGCTGTTTGTCCGGGGTCAGGTTGATCAATAGATCTGCTTTGGGAATCAGGTCTTCATAATTTCCTACGTAAAATCCATTTTCCGTTGCATTTTTCCAGGATTGTCGTTTCTCTTCAATGGCAGCATCCCGCAGGGCATATGATACAGAAAGGCCACTATCGCGCAGATTCAAACCCTGATGAAGTCCCTGGGCTCCACACCCCACAATGACAATTTTTTTTCCTTTAAGTACTTCAACACCGTTGAAATCCGATGAACCCATAAAGCGGCACTGGGACAATTCTTCTAATTGCCGTCTCAATGGCAGGGTATTAAAATAATTCTCGCCCATGATAATCTCCTCATTATTTGAATTTAAATTAAGCTATTGTATTAATGAACTAAATTTATCGTTGCGTCAAATGAATCATTTGCAATATTATATTTCAAATATTGCAATATAATATGTAATTTTAACGTTGCAAATATTGATTTAAAATTTATGATTTGTTGCGTAATATGAAATATAGTGATAGATTTTCGGATAAATTAAGATCATAATTAAGGGAAACCCTATCATTAGGGTCAATGATGGATATTCGAAATTTAAAACTTTTCAGACATCTTGCAGGAACTTTGCATTTTTCAAGAACCAGCCAGGCTTGCTATATAACTCCTTCAGCGTTGACAAGGGTGATCCAGCGGCTTGAATCAGAACTTGGCAAAAAGCTTTTTATCCGTGACAACCGTTCTGTGGAACTGACACCGGCAGGAATTGCATTTAAGAAATATAGCGACGATGTTCTTGGGCGGTGGGTCAGGCTCCATGACGAGCTGTCTGCAGAAGATATTCTAGAAGGAGAGCTTTCATTGTATTGCTCTGTAACTGCAGCATACGGAATCCTCCCTGATATTATGGCAAAGTATCGAAAGGCCCATCCCAGGGTCCGGATACTCCTTGAAACAGGGGATGCAGCTAAAGCGCTTGCCAGGCTTTCAACCCAGGATACAGATATGGCCATTGCAGCCCTGCCTGATTTTTTGTCTAAAGATTTTGTCTTTAAAGCCCTGTCCGAAACACCATTAGTATTTATTGCCCCCCTGCAATATCCTGAGATTCTTATAAAGAAAGCAGGCAGGATAGACTGGGAGCAAACCCCTTTAATTATACCGGATTACGGGTTGAGCCGGGACCGAATTGATCAATGGCTGACCAAGGAAAATTTTCTTCCCAATATTTATTCCCAGGTAGCTGGAAATGAGGCCATCATTGTAATGGTCAGCCTTGGCTGCGGTATAGGTCTTATTCCCAGAATGGTGCTTGAAAAAAGTCCTTTCTTTGACAGAGTAAGAATCCTGGAACAAACCCCTGAAATGCCTCCTTTTGTCATTGGTCTTTGCACCCGGAAAAAAAATCTTGCCAATCCCAGAGTTAAATCCTTATGGAGCATTGCAAATGAAAAATAACCATACATATTATTGGCTCCACGGTCATGATTCAATGATTTACTATTATTTGTGCCTTAAAGGGTGTTGTGATTACTGAAGAGGCCAGTGCCGGGCAAGGGAAGATGCCGGTATTACCCATACAAAAGCATATTCCAGAGATTAAAAATGCGCTTCAAACCCACAGATGTGCTGTAATTAAAGCTCCACCGGGCGCAGGTAAAACAACCCGGGTGCCTTTGGCTCTACTGGATGAACCATGGCTTGTTAATAAAAAAATTATTCTGCTTGAACCAAGACGTCTGGCAGCTATATCCTGTGCAAGCCATATGGCACATCTTTTCAAAGAAAAACTTGGGCAGACCATTGGGTATCAGATCAGGCTGGATAGGAAAATCAGTAAAAAAACCAGGATAGAAGTTATAACCGAGGGTATCTTCACCCGGAAAATTCAGAATGATCCTTCTTTGGAAAATGTCGGACTTGTGGTCTTTGATGAATTTCATGAAAGAAATATTCATAGTGACCTTGGACTTGCCCTCTGCCTGGATTGCTTTGAGGCATTACGAAATGATTTACGTATTCTTGTAATGTCTGCCACAATGAATGTTTGGGCTGTGTCAACTCTCATTGGGAACGCGCCTGTTATCGTTTCCAAGGGGAAAACTTTTCCAGTGGAAACAATTTATATCCCTACTTTAGACCGGGGGAAAAAAGTGCTTCCATTGGCAATTGCCTGCTCACTGGCAATAAAAAGAGCTTTATCAGAATTTCATGGAGATATGCTGGTCTTTCTGCCCGGTGTAAAGGAAATTCAAGGCCTGTATTCAATACTTCAAGATAATTTGGATTCAAAGATTCATGTCTACACTTTATATGGTAATTTGTCCCAGGAAAAACAGGCCAGGGCTTTTCGTCCATCAAGTCTTAGTGAACGAAAAATTGTGCTTGCCACATCCATTGCTGAGACCTCCATCACCATAGAAGGCGTAAACATTGTAATTGATGCAGGCCTCATGCGTATCCCGATGTTTTCTCCACAAACTGGCATGAGTATTCTGTCAACTATGAAAGTTTCAAAAGCCTCTGCTGACCAGAGAAGGGGACGGGCAGGGAGGACAGCACCCGGCAGGTGTTACAGGTTGTGGTCTGAATATGATCATCAAATGCTCCAACCATTCACAAAGCCTGAAATCTTAAGCGTTGATCTTGCCCCTGTTGTATTAGAGCTGGCTGCCTGGGGTGTGTCAGATCCAGAACAATTAAAATGGATTGATTTGCCGGATAAAAATTCCTTTGAACAGGCAAAAATTCTGCTTAAAACCCTGGGTGCCCTTGATGAGAATGGACAGATAACATTGCATGGAAAAAAAATGGGATCTGCTGGTCTGCATCCAAGGCTTGCCCACATGATCATTAAGGCAGATGAAAAGGGCCAGGGCCTTTTGGCCTGCAGGATTGCAGCTATCCTCAGTGAACGAGATATTATTCATTTTGGTCAAACCAGATTCGATCCGGATATACGGCTTCGCCTTGAAATTATGGAGACATTGATAAATAAAGAAAAGATATGGCAAAAAGATTTTAAAGTTAATAAAGCAATTGTTAGAAGTGTCCTTGCATCTGAGAAAAAGACGGCAAAGGATTTTGGTATTAAACACTCAAAGATAGACATTGAAAAAGCTGGCGCTCTGCTTGCTCACGCATATCCCGACAGGATCGCCAGGAGAAGAAACAAGCAGACTAATACTTTTTTACTGGCCTCGGGTAAAGGGGCATTTTTTAATGAAACAAACTATGTTTCCATAAACGAATATATTATTGCAATTCATCTTGACGGGAATCCTAAAAATGCAAAAATTTTTCTTGCTGCACCATACTCAAAAAAGAATCTTGAGCATGATTTTTGTGACTCTTTTAAAACCATGCGAACTCTTTCATGGGATAAAAAAAGTCTTTGTATAAAAGCAAAAGAAAGCACTATTTTAGGAGAGCTTGTGATTGAACAGCACACAATATCAGATATTGATCAGGATCTATCCTGTGATATTCTTATCACTCAAATTCAAAAGACAGGGCTTGGCCTGTTACCCTGGACTAAAAAATTGATGAGTCTTAAAGAACGAATCCAATTTCTTAAGAGCACAGGCCTACTTCCGGATTTACCAGATGTTTCAGATAAGGCCCTTAAAAAGCAGATGGGAAAATGGCTAAAACCATTTCTTTCAGGAGTTTTATCCTTTAAACAACTTGAAAAAATAGACCTATACGCGGCTTTTGTATCAATGATTACATGGGAACAGGAGAAGACCATAGAAAAAATGGCACCAACTCATATTGTAGTTCCATCCGGGTCTAAAAAACCATTAAAGTACAGCAGAAAAAATGGTCTTCTTGACTCGCCTGTTCTTGAAGTCCGGCTCCAGGAAATGTTTGGCCTTTGTTCAACCCCGAAAATTGCCGGGGGAACCATTTGGGTTACTCTTCATCTTTTATCACCGGCAGGCAGGCCGGTTCAGGTAACAAAGGATCTTGAAAGCTTTTGGAAGAAGACCTACAAAGATGTGAAAAAAGATTTGATGGGCCGGTATCCTAAACATTTCTGGCCCGATGATCCCCTTTATGCCAGGCCGACAAGCCGGGTGAAACCAAAGAGACGGGCACAATGACCCAAATCTTCTTGCTCCCAGTACTTAAACAGGCTATTATTAACAGAAAAATAGGGAATAAGACTCTTATTTAACTCGTTTTCGTGGACAAATAAAGAGCCTTCTCAAGCAAGGAGAAATAACGATTTATGGATATTAAATTTTGCACTGCCTGCGGGTCCCCAACTGAACAGAAAATTCCAATTGATGATGATCATGTCCGGTCTATATGTACAAATTGTGCCCAGATTCATTATAATAATCCTAAAATGGTAGTGGGGAGTATCCCTGAATTGAACAAACAAATTTTGCTGTGTAAAAGAAATATTGAACCCTGCAAAGGCAAATGGACCCTTCCGGCAGGATATCTTGAAAATGGGGAATCTGTTCAGGACGGTGCCATGCGGGAAACCTTTGAGGAAACAATGGCCGAGGTTGAAATCATCGAACCCTATCGCCTTTTTAATATAGTTTTTGTTGATCAGATATATTTCATGTTCAGGGCAGATCTCATGTCTGATAAATTCGGCCCTACAAATGAAAGCACAGATGTTCGTCTTTTTGATGAAAAAGATATTCCCTGGAAAGAAATTGCCTTTGAAGTGATCAAACAAACTCTTGCGCATTATTTCAAGGATAGGAAAAAAGGAATGTTTCCATTCAAGATTTTTGATCTTAATTGATTTGTTTTATCAACCAGCCTTGATATGTGGTATAATATTAATATAATAAAAAATTAATGTAATTTTTCAGCTCTTGCGCTTGAATTCGCCCTGTCTGATGGATATTTGTTTCGAGGCTATTCGCTTAATCTCCTGCAAATATCAGTCAGACAGGGCTTTGGGGGTAATTTTTTTTAACGGGGTGAACAATTACAAATTAATTTATTTTTTGGACCGTCCAGGTAAAGGATGATTTTATTGGGCCCCAAAGTTTAATTTTGTGTTTAAAAGGAAGGTTTTTATGGAAATGTTAAAATCTAAAGCAATTATAATTTTTTTCATGGTGATAACGGCCATATATGTTACAGGTTGCGCTTCAAGTAGATCCGGACAGGTATATTCAAGGGATCATGCAAGACAGGTTCAGACCGTTGAAGATGGGATAGTTGAATCAGTAAAGGAAGTAACGATTGAAGGGACCAAAACCCCCATTGGAACAGTTGCAGGTGGCGTGGTGGGTGGTGTCCTGGGCAGTAATGTGGGAGGCGGGTCCGGCAGGAAAATAGCCACTGTCATCGGCGCCCTTGCCGGTGCTGCGGCAGGAACAGCAGCTGAGGAAGGAATAACTCGAAAACCAGGACTTGAAATTATTGTAAAAAAAGACAGCGGTCAGACCATTGTTATTGTACAGGAAGCCGATGTCATATTTGTTGCCGGAGACCGGGTGAGGATTATTGCGGCACCTGACGGTACAACCCGGGTGTCAAAGTAATAATAGTTGCCTTTTTTATTTTCATGGTTATATTCCCCGCCTGTGAATAAACACGGGATATTAATGACCAAAAATAACATTACTTGAACGCAAATTCTTTTCAATTTATAAAATTTTCGATCCCAACAGGAGAATCATGAAAAAAAATACAGAATATAATAATAAATTAAGAAACGTTGCCATCATTGCCCATGTTGACCATGGCAAGACCACCCTTGTTGATGCAATGTTTCAGCAGAGCGGGCTTTTCAGGGAAGGCCAGGAGGTTGATGAGCGCCTCATGGACAGCATGGACCTTGAAAAAGAACGCGGTATCACCATTGCAG
>Ga0233429_1002449_pt1 | contig 19138 bp, 10 predicted proteins | sample SI_118_April2016_3_FD_179879 | JGI IMG/M metagenome (GOLD analysis project Ga0233429, IMG submission 179879) | Seawater microbial communities from Saanich Inlet, British Columbia, Canada - SI_118_April2016_135_MG | ecosystem: Environmental > Aquatic > Marine > Inlet | place: Canada: British... | reverse complement strand
GCAGTGCGCCTGAGTCGATGGGGGCGTCGTCGAGATGCAGAAGGCAGTCGACGTATGCGGTGCCATTGTGTGGGTAGAAGGGGTAGTCCTGGTGCATCGGAAAAGGTGTGCCCATCTCGGGTGGTTTGGCGTGCAGCACCGTGTGATGCCACTGAACGCTGTCGCCGATCAGGTCCGTCACGCAGGAGAGCATCTTCTCATGAAAGATGACTCGACCCCAAACACCGGAATAGTGCTGCGGATTGTGCAGGAAGACGGCCTTTGTATTCTGGCGCTCTTCGTCGGCCAGGTAGCGATCGCGCCATGGGCCTTTCCAGCCGATCGTCTCCTCGCCCCATTCCTCAATGATCCGAACCATGTCACCACCAAGGGCAGCGACTTCGTCGGGGGAAAAGAGACTGTCCACTTTGACATAGCCATCACGTTGGTACGTATCGATCTGTTCCTTGCTCAGCATGCTCTCTATTTCTCCGCAGGCACGGCGATGCCGCGCATGATTGTGCGTTGCGTGACGAGGAAGATGGTCATGGTTGGTACGCTGACGATGAGGATCGACGCGAAGACGGCGGCAGAGGGTGCCTCCTGCTGGAATTCGCTCAACCACACGGCCAACACGTGCATGCTCGGATCAGGACACACGAGCAGGGGATACAGGAACATGAGCCAGGCGATGTTGAAGGTCTGCAAGGCCACGACCGCAAGAATCGGCTTACTCAGCGACATGGTGACATCCCAGAACATGCGCAGCTCAGAGGCGCCATCGATCAGTGCCGCCTCATAGAGATGGCGCGGCAGGGAATCGAAGAATCCCTTCAGCAGAAAGATCAGATAGCCATTCACGACGACGGGCAACACGAGAGCGATGAAGGTGTTGAGCAGATCGAGTTGGCGGAGGATGAGAAACTGCGGGATCATGCCTACCATCGGCGGGAATGCCATGGTTGCCATAAACAGCAGAATCAACTTCCACATACCCGGTGGTTGAAAGCGCGACAAGGCGTAGGCGGCCAGAGGTTGCAGCGTCAGGGAAAGCACCAGCGCGAGCACGACAAAAATGACCGTGTTGAGGAAGGCGCGGCCCTGGATGAACAGCTCGTAGAAAACATTGGCGAAATTGACGGAGACGAAATCCCAGCGTAGTTCACGCTGGTTCGCCAACACATAGGCGACTTCCGCTTGTGCCGTCGGTACGGGGATATCGTCCCAGGATGCATAACCGCTCTCGTAACGCGCATTGAGGGACGCCAGATCGCCGTAGGACGCCAGCAACCAATCCTGCCAGGCATATTCGGGTGAAACGAGGTAAAGACTCTCATCGGGCAATTGCTCGAGGAAAGCGGCGTAGTCCTGTCGGGCAGTGCCCGAGACCCACTCGCGCTCGGCGGGCAGGTCGACCTGGGCAAAGTCGGAGAAGCTAGATAGCCAGCGTTCATTGAGCGCATCAATCGTGCCGTATTGCCGGGCCAGATAGGTGCGGTAGTCGTCATCGCTGGCATCTGAGCGAATGAAGCTGACATTGAGGATCTCCCGTACAAAGAGTCGCCACTCTTCACGCAGCGTTGGCTGTGACCTGTCAGGAAGATGCCGAGGCAGGACGAAATCCTCGAAGCGCTCGATCGGTTGAACGTGCGCCTCATTGTATGAGTCGACGCGATCTGTGCCGTAGGCGGGTGAGACGATGTTCAGCAGGAAGGCACCCGTTACCGAACTGAAAGCACGTTCAGCCAGGGGGCGCTCGTTCAGAAGTCTGAAATACTGGTCGTAGAGGGTCCCGCGGGGATAGTCGTAACGGGCCGTCGTCCATTCGGGGATATTCAGCGTCAGTTGTGACCACGTCTTCAGAGGCGCTCCAAGCTCCTGGCCAAAGGAAACCAAGTCGCCATCGTGGGCCTCATATACGTAGGCTCGTAGTCGGCGCAGATTGGCGGACGAGATCCGCTTCAGCAGCTTGCTGCCACCCAGGATCCACCAGTGCCGTGGAATCTCCTCTTGCTCGGCGAAGTCATGCAGGTCGTGCACACGTGCCGCAATGACACTTTCGGGAAGACTCGCCAGTTCGAAGCTGAGATCCTGATAGCCGCGTAGGCGGTTCATAGATCCCACGTCATGGCAGTATTTCATCTCGAGAAACTTGCGCACCAAGACGTCGTCATCGGTCAGGTATTGGGGGACGACGTCCATCTGTGCGACATCCATTTCGCTGCGTACGGAGCCCGAAAGCATGAGCAGAAAGGGGTAGATCATCGTGACGCCACCGAGGGTCAAGGCGATGGTTACCACCGTCTGCAGGACGATGCCCCGTGTCGATTTTGCTTCGACGCGTGTCAGAACCGGCATAGTGTCATTTCGTATCCGCCGTCGAGAATTCGGCCTCGGACATGCGCTTGAGCTGATAGGCAGTGAGGACGATCACCATGGCTCCCAGGACCCATGCCATGGCCGCACCGAGTCCGTAGTGAAGTTCAAGGAACGTGCGCTCGAAGATGTCGAGACCCAGCACGCGGGTGGCGCCATTTGGCCCACCACCGGTCATGGCGAGGATGAAATTCGTGCCGCCCTTGAAGGAGCCCACAATGGCGCCGACGAGCTGAATCAGGATGAGAAATTTCACGCGTGGCAGAGTGATGTAGGCGAGGCGCTGCATGATGCCGGCGCCATCCATCGTCGCTGCTTCGATGAGTTCCTCGGGCACTGTCTTGAGTGCAGCGAGGTAGATGATGCATCCAGGGCCAGCTGTGGCCCACACGGTGGGCAGCACGACGCAGAGCATGGCCAGATCGGGATCATCGACCCAGGACAGAGGCTCAATCGAAAAGGAGCCCACGAGGCCTCCGAGAAAGCCGGCAACACCGGACCAACCGGTGACTTGATCCGCGTCCAGACCACGGGCGAGGATCGCCAATTCTCCTGGGCCAATCCAAGCTGACCACACAGGCATACATGAGGCGATGAGCAGGCCACTGCCAAAGGCGGTGATCGTCGCGCGCACAGGCCACGTCAATTCGCGCAACTGATAGGCCATAGAAAACACGAGGCCGATCAGAGACAACCACAAGCCGACACCGAGGAGTTTGACCATCGTCCCCGCAATAGGGCCCAGATCGTTCAGCAACATCAACAGCTGATTGAAGAAGCCTGATTCTGATGGCTCATAGAGCTGCCGCCAGAGGAAGACCATGATGACACCACTCACGACGGTGGGTAGATAGAAGATCGTGCGGAAAAGATACTTGAGTGTTGCAGTGGGTACTTCGTCGAGCAGGATCGCGACAAAGATCGGCGGCCAGAAGCCGAGACCCACCGTGAGCAGCACCCAGTAGAATGTGCGTCCGAGGGAAGACCAGAAGCGCGTGTCGTAAAGGATGGTGGCAAAGTTGTCGATGCCAACGAAGGTGGATTCGATGACGAGTTCGTAGTCGAACAGTGCCAGTGGGGCGCCCATAAGTAAGGGCAAATACTGCCAGAATAGTACGATGGCCAGGGCGGGCGTGATCATCAGATAGGCCTGGCGATAGGCCCACCAGGAACGTTGACCCGAACGCTCGGCTTCGGCGGCGGTGAAGATGCGCCAGACCCAGATGAGGGATCCGGAGAAGACGATGACGATGAAGAGCAACACGGATACACCCACCGTGCGTCGTTGTGCCCATTCTTCTTCGGTCAGTTCACCAAGGAGGAATTTGTCTACGCGTTCGGCATAGATGTCGAGTCCTTCGGAGATCCTCGCCAGGGCATCTGCCTCGGGTAGTTCAAGCAAAGGCTGCTGCAAGGCCCAGTTGATCGGTTCGGAGACCTTGTTGTAGATAAACTGTGTGTTCTTGCCGTAGGGCTCCGGTACGCCGTGTTCCAACGCTTGCTGGTAGGTCTCCTGCCAACCCTTGGGGACACGTCGCAGGATATCGTGATAGCCAAACTGCTCCAGCAGATCGGGGCGGACGAAACGACCATAGCCATTTTCGATGAAGACGCGAGCACGAATCTTCTGCGCTTCTTCACTGGCGACGAACCAGATATACCGCATGACGGCCAGCTTCTGTGCCGGGGATGTCTCGCGAAAGACGCCGAGCATGCGGGCATTGAGCTCGCCACCACCAGTTCTTCGTGGTGAATCCGGAATCGGCGCGATTCCTACTAGCTCAGGATTGATAGAGGCGAGCATCTCGTCTTCGAGTACGGTGAACTGCATGCCCACCTGCCCGCGTTCCCACTTCAGATTCGCATCGTTACCTGGTAAACCGATGTAGGCAATCCCGTGATAGGTCTTGCCGTCCACTTCGAAGGGCTCGTGCACGAGACGCAGGAGGAAGTAGATCGCCTCCGCCATCTCAGGTGTGTTGAAGGAGGCGCGCCAGTCGCCATGGTCGTCGCGCGCCATGAAGGTGGCGCCGCTGGAGGCAAGGAAGGAGTAAGCGCCATAGCTGATGTGGGGGCCGCCACCGAAGGTGATACCGAACTTGCCTGCCACTGACTTGATCTGGCGCCCGTATTGGAGCAGTTCGTCCCAATTCTTCGGTGGTTTGCGTGGATCCAGACCGGCCTGTTGAAAGACGTCCTTGCGATAGACCATGGCCTTGGCCAGGACCGTCGTCGGCATGGCCCAGATATGACGGCCCTGAGGTATGCCCATCTTGTCCGTATCGGCGTCGCGATAGATGACAGGCCACACCGGCTCAGGTACATGATCGAGGATCGCCTGAAGGGCTGTCTCGACCTCCGCCGCTGTCGGATCTGCGATCCACTCGTCGTCTTCAGTCCACTGGCGGACGCGTTCATTGTCGCTCAGGAGTCGGGCGAGCAGGGTCTCGAGTGGTTCGAGGAAGCCGTGACTGATGTAGGTGGAGGATTGGCGGAAGTTGACGTAGATCGCATGCGGTGGGTTGCCCGACGAGATGCCCATCAAGGGCGCCGTGTCCATCGCCTGCCCCTGAATCCGAGGCATGACGAAGGGCTTGAAGACGTAGTTTGGATGTTTGTGTAGAAAGGCGCGCAGAACGGCGCGCTGAGCCAGTGCACCGGCGCTGACATTGTCTGGTAGGGGCAGGTCGCCCGAACGTACGACGACGATTTCTTCCCCCGAAGCGACTATTTCGTCGCCCGAATCAGGGAGCTTATCGACAGCAGCGGTGGGCGTTGTAACCAGCAGCAGGCTGAGGGCGAGTAGACACAGCAAGCGGCCCGTAGCGATGTGACCCATGGTTCCTGACAGGTGACGATTTCGCATGACTCGGATGGTACAGGGCGCCGCCTGTGGCGGCAACCCTAGACGGCGTCAAACGAGCCTTGGCTGGCTGCGGCGTCCAAGGGTGACGAGTTTAGACGACATGACAAGAATCGATCCACGCGCGATGCAGAAGATGATGGTGCGGAAAAATTTCCTCTTCAAGCATCAGATGGCCAATGGTCTCGGCATCAGTTACGAGCGGCTTACGGCGATCCTCGTCAACGGCGAAGACGACGTAGAGGAAGAGCTCATTGCCCGGATCTGCGAGTTTCTCGAGTGTGAGCGACAAGATCTTCTGCATCAGGATGAGACCTGAAAGGATCGCGACGGGTCCACGGTCACACGCGCACGCAAGGCCTGGCGTCCCAGCAACAGACGGAAACCCATGCTGGCGCGATCGGTCAGGGTGATGTCGATGAGCCAGGATGTCGTGCCGATGGTGACGGGCGTACGAATGACAGGACGCACTTCAACATTTCCAGTTGATCTGCGCACACTGCGTTCGTCTACGACCTCGGCGTCGCACAGGACGTTGGTCGTCGAGTCGCGCTGATTCGGATAGACGCGAAAGCGGATTCGGAGAACGCCTTCATCGAAATACTGTTCACATTCGACAGCATGCAGGGCTGACGTTCTGGCGCCCGTATCGATCTTACCTTTGATCCGCTCGATGCCCAACTCGGGCAGGCCGACCCATTCGCGCCAACCGATGAGCACCCTGCTTGTCTGATCGACGATGGCGTCCTGAGCCTTTCCGCTACAAATTGTGGGTCCACAGCAGTGTCACAAAGATATACGCTCAGCCGAGGAGAGCAGGATGAGTACGAATGGCTATGGTCATATGGTGCACGACGACTTCGTTGAACGCGTCCGTCGCATGCGATCCGAGCGCCAGGATCGTCTCGCCGCCATTCGCACCCCAGCTCAGGCGCACGCCTACCAGCGTCGTGTGCGTAAGTCCATCCGCCAGGCCTTCGGGCCCAAGCCTGCCAAGACGCCGCTGAATACGCAGGTGACGGGGGTCATCGAGACGCGCCACTATCGACTTGAGAAGTTGACCTTCGAATCTCGTCCCGGTTGCCTGGTCACGGCACACCTCTATGTGCCCAAGCAGTTGGACAGCAAGGCACCTGCCGTGCTCGGAACGTGTGGTCACAGCGACAATGGCAAACTCGAACCGAAATACCAGGGCTTCTGCCAGCGGCTGGCACGCAACGGCTATGTCGTGCTGATCTACGATCCCTTCAACCAGGGCGAGCGTGACCAATACGCCGACCTGCCGGATCGTACTGCTGTCAGCAACTGCTGTCACGCCCATAATATGATGGGCAAGCAACTGGAGTTGGTAGGCGAGTGGTTTGGGATGTGGCGCACATGGGATGGTATCCGCGCCCTCGACGTGCTGCTCGCTCGACCGGAAGTCGATCGCCATCGTGTCGGGCTGACAGGGAACTCCGGTGGGGGCACGATGACATCGTGGCTGTGGGCGATGGAGCCGCGTTTCACCATGGCCGCACCGAGTTGCTTTGTCACCACCTTCCTCAGCAATCTGGAAAATGAGCTACCTGCTGACTGCGAGCAGTATCCGCCCGGTGTGCTCGGGGCAGGATTGGAATTGGCGGATTTTTACATTGCCAGGGCGCCAGATCCGGTCATGTTGCTGGGACAGCAGTATTGCTTCTTCGACCGTCGTGGTCTGCAGGAGTCCTATGACGAGTTGCGTGCCTTCTACGACGTGCTGGGAGCTCCTGCCAACTCGACGGAACTCTTCGTGGGTGGTCACGGACACGGGTTCTTCGAGGACAATCAGGAGGCGATGGTTGGCTTTTTTGGGGAACACGCGCAGACGACGGCAAAGAAGCTTCGCACCATCGTCGAAGTCGATGCACAAGAGGCGCAGGTGACACCCACAGGTAACACCATCGAGGCGGGGGCGACGCCTATTTACGAATTAATCGCCACGCAGGCTCAGAGTATTTCTTCCACACGACCACGTCTGTCTGTCGGCGATCTGCGCAAGGTTGTAGCGCAATCTCTGCACCTGCCTAAACGACAGCAGACGCCACACTTCCGCATTCTGCGATCAAAGAGTGCCAGCGGCCAACGGCTTGCCAGATACGCTGTGGAAAGTGGCCCCGGTGACATTCGGTCCATTCTCCACAAGCCGATGCCGGATGCCTCTCGCGTGCACACACTGGATGTCGAGTCGGCCGTGCACCTGCATCTTCCGCACGTGGCCTCGCTTGAGGAAAACACGGATCGCTGGGTCACCACCACCGCGGGGGGCAGAGAGATCTATCTGCTTGATGTCAGAGGGTTAGGAGAAACGCGAGCAGATGAGGCGGGTGAGTTCTTTCATCCCTATGGCATGGACTACATGTTTCACGGGCATGAATTGCTTTTCGGCGAGAGTTGGCTCGGCAAACGAGTTCACGACGTATTGTCCACGATCGATCTGTTGGTGGCTGAAGGGGCAAAACGTGTCACGCTGAGTGGCCGTGGGCAGGGGGCCGTCCTTGCAGCGTATGCTGCACTGCTGCACGAGCGCGTTCAACAGGTGACCTTGCGAGGCGCCCCCTTGTCCTACCAAGCGATGGCGGAAGCCCCACTCGTGTCCTGGCCTGCGGCAAATTTTGTCCGCGATGTACTGTCGCACTTCGATCTACCCGATATCTACACGGCGCTGGGCAAGCGACTGAGTTTAGACGAACCATGGGACGTGCAGATGCAACCCCTGCGTGGGGCCCGCCTGCGACGCGCTCTGCAAGCGGCCGGGCTGGCAAAGCGCTAAGGAGCTGTATTGAAATCAGCTCGCCGTGAGCGTGAATTCCGCTTGGCCATCGAGACCGGCGATGACGGGAAAAGACCTCTGCGTCGGTTGTCCTTCTTTGGGTGCATAACGGACGACAGGTGAGAAGTAGGCATAGAGTGCTGTATTTCTCGGATGGGGAGACTGATTTGCTCCAGAGCCATGAACCATCAAGCTGTGAAAGCACACGGCACTTCCGGCTCTTAAAGGGACATCGATTCTCTTGCTGACATCGATGTCATCACGAGAAGTGATTGCATCATCAGTGCGTGTAATCAGGCCCCACTCCTGCAGGCCCCATTTGTGGCTACCGGGGATGACTTGGATGCAGCCATTCTCCGCGGTCGCTTCATTGAGGGCGATGCTGACGGTGACCAGTGTCGGTGGCTCCATCGGCCAATACGCTGAGTCCTGATGCAGGGCGTGGGCTGAACCGTGGTGGGCAGGTTTGAGCATCAGTGTCGACCGATAGAGAAGCAGATCGGGGCCGATCAACTGTTGGATCACAGGAATGAGTCGGTCGTGCGTGGACAGCGTGCGGAAGGGTTCGGAGAATTGGCCCGTGTTCTCTACCTTGCGCAGTAGTGGCAGGCCATCGTCTTGATGCGTCGCCTCAGCGTGAGGTTCACGCTGAAATTGTCGGGCCTCCGGTTTGCCTGTCGCCTCCAGATCGGCGGCGAGCACATGGAGGCGTTCAATTTCGCTACGGCACATGTCCAGTTCATCCGACGATAACAGGTCGTCGATGATGAGATATCCGTGTTCTTCAAAAAAGTCTCGCTGCGATTCAGCGGGCATGCTCTTCTCTCGGGAAGGAAGGATCGTAAGTACATGAGAATCATCGATGCCCATGTGCACACGCTGGAGGACTATCCCTCCATGACACCATTTCAGGATATGGGACGAGTCGATCGCCTGCTCTATCACATGCAGGATGCGGGTGTCGACAAAGCCCTGATGTTACCCGTTGTGGCGGACTCTTCGCCGCAGAACAACGCTGATTGTGGACGCTGGGCCAAGGAGCATCCTGAGCAGTTAGCCGCCATGACAGATGTTCCCCTCGACGCACCGGATGCGCCAGAGCGGATCGCTGCAGCGCGCGCTCAGTTCGGCTCTGTCGCGATCAGTTGTTATCCAAGAACACCAGACCTGGAGTGGATGACAACGACTGAGCACGAGGCGATCTGGATCGCCTTTCAGGTGAGTGGCCTCGTATGCAATCTTCAGGTCACGCCGCCTAATTATGCTCACATTATTGAATTGGCACGTCGCTACCCGAGTGTGCGTTTCGTGATGAACCACTTTGGTCTGCCCAAAGGGGGCGGGATCGCAGCGGACGACGAGAATTTTGGCGGTCTTGATGCGGCGGCGGCAGCGGACAACCTCTTCGTCAAAGTGTCCGCCTTCTACAGCGTCGCCGACACAGCCTGGGATTTTCACTGTCCTACGGCACTGGCGTATCTGTATCGGCTACGGGACGTACTGGGCGCAGATCGATTGATGTTCGGCAGCGACTGGCCCCCTGCAGGGCGCCAACTTACCTATCGACAGATTGTAGAGATCGTGCGCACACAGGCAGTCGATCTGAGTGAGCAGGAGCGAGCTGCGATTCTCGGTGGAACAGCAGCAGGAGTGTATGGTGTCTGAGGCTCAGGCCGATTCCGCGTTGGCCCAGCCACGCAGGCGGTCGATGACCTCGGGGAACTGACTGATCATCGTCTGCACACCGGTAATGTCGAACTGCCGGCTACTGTCGGCGAGGGTTTCCCCCCACTGTTGCAGAGGCGCACACCCGTGGGACGCAGCCATTTGCCCGATGTCTTCGGCGAATCCTTCGGCCTCGGTGATGTCCATCGTGGAGGCAAGTCGCGTCCAACGAGGATTGAGTGCGTCGAGCTCAGTGACGAGCTGGGAGAGTTGGGCTCGGGCAGGGGGGGCCAAGGCATCGATGCTCCACTGATCCGGTGATTCGATGGTGGTTGCCGCGGTGCCTTCAGTGGCTGGCAGGACCTGTAGCAAGGCCTGGCGAGCCTCTTCAAAACAGTCCTTCATCTGTACGAGCAAGTCAGGAACATCGGTCAGGTTGGCGTCACGTCCCCGATCTTCTACCCATTGGCAGATCGCTTCCAGCTTCTTCGCACCCAGGTAGCCGGCACTGCCTTTCAGGGAGTGTGCTTCCAATTGCAGTCGATCCGTATCGGACGCCTCAAGTGCTTCATGGAGGATCGGCAGGATCCGTTCACCATTGTCAACGAAGAGGGTGAACATGCGGTCGACGGAGATGGCGCCACGTCCTTCCATGCGCTGAAGATTGTCCAGCGCCGTCGGATCGAGGACGTCCACATTGAGTGACGTTGTGTCGAGACTGGCTTCCGTCTCGAATGCCTTTGCCGACGGGGGCGCTACGATCTCGTTGGGATCGATGACGACTCCAGTGATCTCCAACTCGACGATCGCCTCACGCAATGCTGCCCAGCGCACCGGTTTTGGCACGTATTCATCCATGCCCGCCTCGATACACGCTTCGCGGTCACCGAGCATCGCGTTGGCCGTGAGTCCGATGATGGGTATATGGCCACCCTCGCTGGCTTCCTGTTGACGAATTGTGCCGGTCGCTTCATAGCCATCCATCTCCGGCATTTGCACATCCATCAGGATGAGGTCGAAAGTCGATTCTGCCAGCGCCTCCAGCACGCGGCGGCCATTCTCGGCCTGGGTAACTCGATGCCCCTGCTCTTCAAGCATGCTCGTGGCGACGTAGAGATTCGTCTCGTTGTCGTCGGCAAGCAGGATCGCCAATGGTGGCAGGCGTTCCTCTGCCTCTATCGAATCACTGCGCCCCTGGAGGCCAACGGCAGGTCCGAGACAACTCACGACGCCATCAAGCAGGTCGGATTGGGTGATGGGTTTACGCAACGTGTGTTCAACACCGACGGCGCGGAAGCGGTCGATCTCCTCCTGCCCGTCCAGCGACGTGAGCAACATCATCACATGCTCAACCACACCAGGTTGACGTCGAATCTCGCGCGCCATCTCAATTCCATCCATCGGTATCGCATGGGCATCCAGCAGGGCAAGGTTGTAGGGTCTGTTCTGCGCATGCGCTCGTCGCAGCTCCACCAGGCCCTCTTCCCCTGAGGCGAAAGCCGTCGCCTCAAGATTCCAGCTGGCAAACATCTCTTCAAGGACCTGTCGGGTGGAGGCATTTGTCTCGACGACGAGGATGCGTGACTCGTGCAGCTTCTTCCATGGCTCGGCAGCGATCTCGTCGGAGCGAATATCAGAGACAGAAAAGTGCGCGTTGAACTGGAACGTACTACCCACGCCCTCTTCACTCTCGATCCAGATATGTCCGCCCATAAGCTCGGAGAGCTGGCGCGAAATGTTGAGACCCAAACCGGTGCCACCAAATTGGCGGGTTGTGGAACTGTCCGCTTGTGAGAAGGCTTCGAAGATCAGTGCCTGCTTGTCGGCGGGAATGCCAATTCCCGTGTCACGCACAGCAAAGCGAAGTTCGATGGCATCCGCTTCCCGTGACATGATCTCGACATCGACGACGACCTCACCTTCGGCGGTGAACTTGATCGCATTGCCGACGAGATTCACCACAACCTGACGCAAGCGTGTCGGATCACCGACCAATCCCTCCGGCACGTCCTGGGCGATGCGGCAGACCAGCTCAAGGCCTTTCTCGTGGGCGCGCATGGCCATCAGATTCATGACCCCCTCCAGCACCTCCCAGAGGACGAAGTCAGTGCGCTCCAACTCCATGCTGCCCGCCTCGATCTTCGACAGGTCGAGGATGTCGTTGATTAGCTCGAGCAAGGCATCGGCTGAGGTGTCGATGACGGACAGATAGTCGGCCTGGTTCTTCTCCAGCGACGTACGCCGCAACATGTCGACCATGCCGACGATGCCATTCATCGGTGTGCGGATTTCATGCGACATGCTGGCGAGGAAGGTGCTCTTCGCGTCGTTCGCCGCATCCGCCTCCAGCCGTGCTTCGTCCGCCTCAGCACGTGCTACTTCTGCTGTGTCGAGTGAGGCAGACAATTCATCACGCGCCACACCAAGTCGCCGATTGCGCTGTACGATCTGGCCCCCGGACCAAACCAGGCCAAGCAGAACTGTCACCAGACTCGCATACAAGACGATGTCACCGTAGGGTGGGTGCACTCGTACTGCGACCCGCACAGGGCTGGCAGAAGCGGTCAAGTCACGGTCGATCGCCTCAACGACGAAGGTGTAGTCTCCCAATGGCAGGTCGACATACTCGACCCGGGGAACACCGGTCAGACGCCACTCTTCGTCGAGTCCCTGGAGTCGATAGCGATAGAGTAACGCCCCAGGGCGAGTCTTGAAGCTGATCCCTTCGAACTCGAAGGCGAGATAATCCTGCGCCGCGGAAATCGAAAGTGTGTCGACTGGACCGTAACGACCGTCGGCGACGACATCCACAAGATGAATCGGTGGTGGCGCAACGCGCGGACGATGCAGAGTGAGGCCACGCGACGTGGCGATCCACACATCACCGGACTGATCTTGTAACAGAGCATGGACGACATTGTCCTGCAGGCCATCGCGAACCAGCACGTCCTGCAGAACTTCACCATCGAAGAGGGTGATGCCGCCACCGTCTGTGCCGAACCAAAAGCGTCCCCGATCGTCCAGCAGGATAGAGCTGACATGGTCTGAGGAAAGTCCGTCCTTCGCTGTAAGCGTTGTCAGTTGCTCATCTTCATAACGACTCACACCATTATCGGTGGCGAACCACATCACACCGTCTTCATCTTCGGCGATAGCCCATACCCAGTTCGCCGCCAGTCCATCATCGCTGGTAAGGCGCATGAACTGATCGTCGTCCAGACGTGTGACGCCACCACCCTTGGTGCCGAACCAAAGACGAGAGAATCCATCTTCATAGATGGTGTTAATCCAGTCGTGACCGACGCCTGCGGTGGCATCGTAGGTGACGAAGGTTTCACCATCGAACCGACTGGCACCGCCACCCCAGGTACCTATCCACAGATCATTGTTCGATGCGACGAGTACAGCATTCACCCAATCATGGGCGAGTCCGTCTGCCGTCGTGAAGGTCGTGAAGCTCCGCTTCCCCTCGTATCGACTCAGTCCACCCTGGGTGCCGATCCAGAGTCTGCCCTCTTTGTCCTCCGTGATGGCATTGATTGCGTCATGGGCGAGACCATCTTCCGTCGAGTAGCGATGCATGTGACTGCCATCGTATCGATAGAGACCGTCATCTGTACCGACCCACACCTGCCCCTGGCCGTCTTCCCACAGGGCTTGACCTGAGCCAGACAGGATTGTGTTGTTGAAGTGGATGAAATTGGCGCCATCGAAGCGGCTGATGCCTCCACCCCATGTTCCGAACCACAGGTGGCCATCTGTGTCCGCCGTGATGACACTGACCTCGTCGTGCGAGAGACCGTCTGCGCTGGTGTAGGTTGCGAAGTGATCGCCATTGAGACGACTCACACCCGCTTCCCACGTGCCGATCCAGAGAGTCCCATGACTGTCGAACGCGAGAGAACTGGCACCATCATGGGCGAGTCCATCGGCCTCGGTGAAACTTTGGAAGACACCGTCCTTGTAGTGGCTGACACCGCCTTGCGTGGCAAGCCAGAGACTGCCATCCGCATCAACCGCTATGTCATTGATCTCGTCATGTGCGAGACCATCGGCGCTCGTGTAGGTGGTAAATCGGGTTCCGTCGAAGTGACTGATCCCACCACCCCAGGTGCCGAACCACATGTCGCCGGTAGCCGTTTCGGCGATGGCTCCGACCTGTTTGTGCGGCAGACCGTCGCGGACGGAATAGGCGACCAATTGCCCCTTGTCGAGACGGTTGAGACCTGATTGAGTACCGATCCACAGGCGCCCCTGAGCATCTGCATGCAGAGCCAATACTACATCGTCGGTCAGACCGTCGGCCGTCGTGTAGGTCGTGAAGGTGTCGCCATCGTAACGACTCAGGCCCCCACCCCAAGTGCCGAACCACAATACACCATCTGAGTCCTCGGCGATGGCACTTACGCCATTGTATGCGAGTCCCTCATCAATCGTGTAGGTCGTGAAATCGGCGCCGTCATACCGACTGATGCCGCCCTGGGTGCCGAACCATAGATAGCCGTCGGTGTCCTGAAAGATGGCGTCGATGATCGTAGAACCAAGCCCGTCGGGTAGACCATAGGTGCGCCACAAACCTTGTTGAATACCAAAACTTGCCTCAACAGGTGTGCCCTCACCGGCTGCGATGACCGTACCAGATCCCAGCCTTCCGACGACCATCGTGGACTGTAGCACGACGTCGAGATTCAAGCCATCAGCGCCCAGCTCACCGGTGACGTTGCCATCGTGAGTCGCGGTTGGGCGCACATCATAACGCCCGTATGGCAGTCGCAAGGCGAATTGGCCCTGGCGATCTGCTTGAAGATCCCAGGACCAATTGCTGAATTGCGTCGACGATACGCGCACACTGCCTCGTGCGACGGGCGTGGCATCGCGTCGAATCGTGCCGGTCAGAGTGGCTGTGCCCAAGTCTGGTGGAAGCAATAACACCTGTCCCAACCCGGTGGCGCTCTGACCGGGCATGCCCCACATGGCCGTGGTGAATCCTTGACGATCTCGATCATTCACGGCGATATCAAAGCCCAACAGGGCACCCGCCGTGATGTCGAGTCCATGGGCTTTGGCATCTATACGCCATTCGAGCCATCGCTTCCCATCCGACTCTGTCTGCTCCATGGAGACACCCCTGTTTCCACCCACAAGTCGATCACCCCACAACGCGACCTGTGTAGTCGCTGTCTCCCGTTCGCCAAATGTCTGCAGGAAGAGTTCAAGACCGTCCTGACTGCGCCAGTCGCCGCCGCTCTGGGCAATGACGTGTTCCTGATCGGTGATCTCAACGGCGACGTAGAGACCTCCCTGATTATCCCAAGCGAGACGGAAGTTTCCCGACAAATCCCGAGCATCAGTGGGCTCGTCGCCATGGGTGACTCGCTTGAGTGGATAGACTGCGGCACTGGCAGGCCAATCGTCGAACCGACCGTCGACGATGATCTGGGAAGAGGATAGGGCGATGGCGACACGGCTGTCTGCCAGCAAGGGGGACCCAGAACAGAGCAACAGGGCAGAAGCGGTCAGGCCCCATGTGTGACGTACCTGTTGCCAGAGATTTCGAAGCTTACAGGTGATAGGTCAGACTCACGGACAATCGGCGCCCAAGCCCTGGAATATCGAAATCACGGAATCCCGGATAGTAGTGCTCTTGATCGAGTACGTTACCGATCTTCCACTTCAGCCTCGCGCCACGGCCGACACTGAGAATCCGGGAACTAAGTGTCAGATCAAACACTAAGTAGTCGTCGAGAGTGTATTCTTCGAGATTGATCGGATCGTGATTCTTGATGTTCTGTTCGCTGGCAATGCGCTCGCCGATGTACATCCCCGCGAGACTTAGCTCTGCCGGCCACCGAAGAAGCTGCCGGCTGCCGCCGAATTTGATCGTCGTCGTCGGGTATAGATTGGTGTCGCCCTCAAGGACTCCTCGCAGGCGATCGACGCGGCGCTCAATACTGCGTTGATACGAGAAGTTCAGATACGCCGTCGAACGTTTGCCGCGGTAGAATGTCTCCTGCTCGAAACCACGCGAGGTGATCTTTGCCACATTCTCTGCCTGCGTATTGGCGCCGGAGGGGACGAGTTCCACCTTGTCAGTCACGTCAGATGAGAAGCCGACGATTTTAGTCGTGAGGCCCTCCGTAAGCCGGCCACCCAGAGCCGCTTCCCAGGTGCGGGCTTCCTCGGGACGCAGCTGGGGATTGCCTAAAACGCCTTGAGGAACAATCAGAGTCGTGTAGAGCTGTGCCGGCGAGGGGGCTTTGAATGACGTGCCATACAGCACCTTTGCATACCAATCATCAGACAACGGATACGCCGCCGCGACACGATAGTTGGTAATGTCATCGTAGATGTTGTGTTGGTCGTAGCGCAATCCGGACGTGAAGCCCAGGTCAGTCAATCCTGGCACGTGGAGCGTGCGAAAGGGGTAGAGGACGGCCTGCACATAGGCACCCGTGTTCACAAAGGCTGTGTCGCCCTGGGTTAGACCTGTCGGCTGCGAGTCCTGGTTGAAATAGTGACGGACATAGGTCTGCAGATCCTGCTGGTCACGACTGTAATCGACACCGGCTGTCAGAATATTGCCCGAGTCGGACTCAAAAAGCAGTTCAGAGGCCAGGTCGATGCCGCTGTAACCGACCTCGCGTGTGATCCAGTCACCAACGCCGGCCTGGTTGATGGCCAGGAATTCGTCTTCGGAGGGGTCACCCTGCGAATAGGCAGCTGTCACATTCGCATCGACACCGAACAGCTTGCGATCGTAACGAGCCCTCACGAACATGTTGCTCAGGCTCACGCGATTGACACCCGTGAGCACTCCCCAATCCTGAAATTCACCAAAGCTGTCGAGGCGCTGCAGGCTCAGATCCAGGGCGAGCTGGCTCTCATTGGCGCCTTCTAGGGCGGCCCTCACATAAACAGACGCGGGGCGGGTCACATCATTGCGACTCGAAAAGCCTGCGTCTCCATAGCGACCTTCTCCTGGGAGATCCCTTGGTCGAAGGCCGGAGCGATCTGCAAACTGCCCACGGACAGAGACGAGATAGTCGACTCGTCCGATCTTCTTCCCCCAAAGCAAACCCAGATCATAGGAGGGATGCCCCTGAACGAGACCCAGCCCCGTCCTCAATTCGATGCCATCAATGCGCTCGCCACGGCGTGGAATCACATTGATGACGCCGAGATAGGCATTGGCACCATAGAGAGCGGATGAAGGGCCCCGCACGACCTCTATGCGTTCCACGGCCTGCATCGGCATTAACTCACCGCCCAGGAAGTTCTCAGAATTCGGGCGGAATGCGACAGACTGTCCCTCGATCATCACCTTGACGATCCGTGACCATCCACGCATGCCGGCATTGATGCCACGCACGCCAAGATTGTACTGCAACTGATCGTGCAGGATGTCCAGACCAGAAAGACTCGACAGAGCTTCTCCCACAGACTCGAATCCGTACTGCTCGATCTGGCGGGCAGTGATCAATGAGATGATCGCGGGTGCCTCGCCGATTTTCTGTTCGCGCTTGGTAGCAGTCACGACCGCCTGCTGCGTCGGGTCGAGCCACGACGCGCGGATCAGATCGAGCAGACGAGCGAACTTTGGCGAGTCGAGAAAGGACGCCTCGTAGTCGGGCCGCAGACGCAGGAGTGACTCTGCCAGTTGCCCCGCTTGATCGTATCGTTCCGTCGCCATCCGAGCCAACACCAGGATTCGATACGCCTCCACTCGCTCCTCTCGCGCCGCTCGCGCTTCCAGGCAGGGCTCCAGCTTGCCGTCGAGTTCGTCGAACAGGCCCTTGCGTAGCAGTTCCTGCGCCTCGACTAACACTGGACCACATGCGGTCTGTGCTGAACTGGGCACAGTACTGCACAGCAGCAGCAGACCGATGGACAGGAGGCGACGAAGGTCGTTGGCGTTAAGGTGCATGGCTGTCAGGGGAAGGAGATGTTTTCAATATCGACGAACCTGCCATTCTGTATTTCCCAGACACTGAAGTTGCCACTGACCACATCGCCATTGGCATTGAGATCGACGGGGCCGGAGGCGCCGACATAGTCGATGTCGCTACCAGCAGTGATCAGCTCTCGTGCACGAGAGAATTCATTGCCAAGAATGGTTGCCCCTGAGACCGAGACAGACTGCAGATTCGCGCCGATCGCCAGGGAGGTAGAGAAAGTTCCCTGCTCGATGGCCAGGGCCAGCAGATAGATACAGTCATAGACGCTATCTGCGAACAATGTCGGATCGATCCCGTAGGCAGCCTGCAGACGCGAGGCATAACCCAAAAATGCTGCCGTCTCAACGGCGGGGGCTGCGAGAATTCCTCGCATTCCTTCTGTCACCGTCGGGTCGGCGTTGGTCAGCCAGTCATCGGAGCGATTGGCAGAGGTCAGCAACTGTGCGTGATAGTCCTCATTGAAGACGCTCTGCAGGCCAATACTGATCTTGTCATTGGCCGATTCGCGAGTGGCGATGAATAACACGTCTGGTTTGTCGGCTGTGACAATGTCGATGTGCTCGCGATAGTCGTAGGCTGCCACATCGGCGGAGGCAAGATCGGGCAGGGCTTCACGGGCGAGGATCTGTCCACCGCGGGCGACGAAATCGGCCTCAAAGGCGGCGGCCAATCCGAGGCCGAAGATATTGTCCAGGAAGAGAATCCCTGCCGTCTGGTTGCCCATGGTGTCATGGGCATAGGCGCCAGCGACTGAGCCGGTCAGTGCGTCGGAGGCGATCGTGCGCCAGATCAATCCGTCCCCTTCAAGGTCGGACACGGCGGCACTGGTCACGGAGGGTGAGATCAGCAGCATATTCGCTGGAATGCTCACGTCCTGAGCCACTACAAGGAAGAATTCTGAGAAGGTGGGCCCGACAATGGCGACGACATCGCTATCGATCAATGTCCGGGCATTGGCCTTGACGGCGTCAGCGTCCGTTGTGGAATGCAGAGAGACAAGCTCCAACTGCCGCCCCAATACACCGCCACTTGCATTGATTTCGCTGATGGCAAGTTGCGCCGAACGCTCGAAGGGGAGACCGAATGGCTCCCACAGATCAGCGAGCTCTGTCAGCAGGCCGATGCGAATCGTCTGTGTCTGTGGATCCGGGCCTGTGGATTTGTCCCCGTCACTGTCACCGCAGCCAAGGACCAGCGCAACGAGCCCGAGACTGGCAATCCATCGAGTATTCATCATCTGTGTCGCCCTTACGGGAAGATGCCTCTAGGGGAAGGTAATCGTCGTCACATCGGCGAAAGCGGCGTTCTCGATCTTCCAAACGCGGAATGTGCCACTCGTAACGTCACCATTGCTGTCAAAGCCGATGGCTCCCGACGCACCTTCGTAGTCGATATCAGTGCCATTGCCAATCAGCGACCGAGCACGAGAAAAGTCAGCGACATTGACGGCGGCGCCACCCCTCGAGACCGACTGCAGGTTTGCGGTGATGACCGCAGCATCCGTCG
>Ga0233429_1002446_pt1 | contig 19157 bp, 18 predicted proteins | sample SI_118_April2016_3_FD_179879 | JGI IMG/M metagenome (GOLD analysis project Ga0233429, IMG submission 179879) | Seawater microbial communities from Saanich Inlet, British Columbia, Canada - SI_118_April2016_135_MG | ecosystem: Environmental > Aquatic > Marine > Inlet | place: Canada: British... | reverse complement strand
TTTGCATGATTTGTGAATCTGATTTACGTGTTGTCTTCATTTGAATCTCCTTATGTTTTTATTATAAGAAAATTCTACTTTTACTGAGTGTTAATTTTTGGGAGGATTACACTTAGAGGCGGTTGGAAATCAGAAACTAGTGCAATGAGATACCTTCAAAGTTGGAATGATAGCAACTGGTTGCTTATTAATTGACTACAGGAAAGCTCATAACTCAATTTAATATCACAACCATCTTTACTAGTGACTCACACCATCGCGCTTCATAACCTTTAAGAAAGTCATCCATAGAATTTTCATATCAAACCAGAAGGATTGACGATTTAAATACTCAGCATCTAAAGCTACCTTATCAGGAATTGACAGGTCATCTCTGCCATTAACTTGCGCCCAGCCTGTAATACCAGGTAGTAATTTATCCACGCCTTTTTCAGCGCGCAAAGCAATTAAATCACTTTGATTAAACAGGGCAGGCCTCGGCCCTACAAAGCTCATATCGCCTTTTAAAACTGAAAATAACTGTGGAAGTTCATCCAAACTAGTTGAACGTAAAAATCCGCCAATTGGTGACAAATACGCACCCGGATTATCTAATAGGTGGGTTGCTACAGCAGGAGTACCTGTCAACATTGATCGAAACTTAGGCATTTTAAAAATGCTATTATTTTTACCGATGCGATCAGAATAATAAAGAGCTGAACCCTTAGAGGTGGTAATAACTAAAATAGTTGCTAATAAAAGCGGGATTAATAACAACAAAAATAGAGAAGCTGCTAATATTAGGTCAAATACTCTTTTCATGCTCTGTAATTTTACACAACTGTTCATCCATTGTTGTAACAGGGTGCCAATCTAATAAATCTCTCGCCTTATTACTGTCAACAATAAGTGAAGAAAACAAGCGTACCGCGTCAGCTTCTTTACCTAATAATTTTGCCACAAAAATCATCCAACTGACGGGAATAGGAAGTAACAATGCTTTTTTATTGAATGCCGTAGCAATTTTTTTTAATAGTTGTGTTGTCGAAAGATTGTCATCATCAGAAATTATAAAAATCTCATTAGCAGCCTTGGGGTGCAGGGTGCAAGTAATAATGAAACTCACTAAATTATCAATAGCTATTAACGATCTGATATTATTCACAGCACCCAATGGCAATGGCAATATAATTTTAGCTCCCGCCCATTGAATCAATCTACCAAAGTTACCAGGGGCATTATTTCCATATACCAATGGTGGACGAATAATCACCACCTCTAAACTACTATTTTTAGCCAATTTTAACAAGCCTTGTTCTGCTTCATATTTACTGATTGCATACGGTTCTTGTGGATTAGGAGTATCATTTTCCAAAAATGAATGATTATTTTGATTACCATTCACACCAATTGAACTTAAAAATATAAATCTTTCAACGCCAGCTACTACAGCCTGTTTTGCCAAATTAAGTGTTAATTCAGTATTAATTTTACGAAATTCATCTAAAGCCGTCGCTTTAGATTTATCAAGTACATGCGCCTTGCCTGCCAAATGAATGATACAATCAACCTCAACAAGACTAGCAGAAAAATCAGGTTTACTTCCAAAATCCCCCACTATAAACTGTTTAACTTTATCAGGAAATAGGTTGGTTTTTTGACGAACGGCAATTGATATATTAAAGTTCTGCTGTATAAGTTCTGCAATCAATGCCTTTCCAATAAAGCCTGTTACACCTGTCAATAATATTCTCATTAAAATATTTGAAAAATAATCACAAATAATAAGATTATGGCATCTCTTGGTCTGCGCCTCAAATTCCAAAAATTTTTTATTAAAAAAGACTTCTTTAAAGAAAAATCTTTTTCGCAGGCTCTATTTAATAGATCGGTAACTTTTTGCACCTCATTACGATACCACCTTGTTCTAATTTTGAAAAAACGACCCAAATAGGCCTTTAATCCATAATTCAGGCCGAATTGATTATGATCATGCTGACGATAACGCATTAAAGGCTTATCGTCTATCTTCCACTTCATTCTTTGAGAGCGAAAATAAGCATAAATCATCCAATCATGCAATTCAACTAAATTAACCTTAGTCCAGTTTTTAATAAGGAATTTTTTAAACTTTTGTATAGCCTGCTGTTTGAAAACATAAGTACAACCTGGGCCAGCTGCTTCAAAATAATAATCAAATTTTTTTTGAGGAAAAGATTTTTTTACTAGCCTTTCTCGTCCATCTTCCCAAAAAGCAGTAACGTTACTAGAATAACCTCTCGCATTTTCAGCTTCAAGACTTATAGTGGCAAGAAATAGCTTATCATAATGCCATACATCGTCCTGATCAGACAAGGAAACATAATCAAAATCAGAAAAACTAACATCTTTAATTAATCTATAAAAATTTTTTGCCGCACCACCAAAAATATTACCATATGGTAATATTATTATCGACTCATTCTCTCTTTCAAGTTTGGAACAAATTTGATATGTGTCATCATTAGAAAAATCTATACTTATAAATATTTTTACAATAACATTCTTTTGATGCAATATAGTTTCTACTTGCTCTTGTATCCAATCTTGTCCATTATATGCTGCCAACAACACTGCAATTTTAGCCTGAGGCTTAATATCAAAATTATCCTTCATAACCTACAATTTTCTTACAAGCATTGTATTTCAATTTTCTATTAGACATGTCCGCCTTCGCACTCCAAAAAATTAACCCTACTAAAAAAAATACGAGGTGACCACTTTTTACGCTAACCAGGCCTTCGTTAACCAGGCTATATATTGCTACAAACATAATAGGAGATATTATTTCAACGAAATTTAATTTAATAAGATGGGAGTTATTAATAAGCAAAGTAGCAACTACCACTATGAATAAGATAAATGATATAAGCCCAAAATCACTTAACATTTTTAGATACAATGAGTCGAGAGGTCCAGGCTTTCCAAATTGAATGGAGTAATCCATGTGAGATAATACACCACCGCCCAGCCACATAGTTTGAGCTGACTCCCACCATTGAGTCATGGCGTTAAAATTATCAACTCTCATTAAAAGACTAGGATCTTGGGAAACTTTATCAATTGTTAAAGTTAAAAAAGAAAGTGCTTTCAAATAGGAGTCTATAAAAAATAATGAAAAATATGCGAATGTCGCCAATAACATAAACCAAATTTTATATCTAGATAGCACCACCATAGTTAATATGAAGGCTCCTGCTCCTATTCTAGATTCGCTAAATAACAAGGCAGATAACAATACAAACTTCTCTACTTTTGTGATTCTAAACTTACCCATTAGTGTGATAATGGTGTAACAGCCTAAAACAAGAGCAAATGGAGAGGGAATTTCAAAAAATCCATAGGCCAAGTCCCCTATTCTTTCATTTCCAAACACTCTCCAATTAATAGTGTCAGTTAAATGCATTAATGCATTAATATTTATGAAAATCCTTACAAAATAGATGGCCTTCTCAAAAGAAAAATTAATCACTAATTTTTGAGATAAAAAAAATGCAAATAACATTGTCATGTACCAAAAAATTTGAAAAATTGCATATATACTATTTCTGCTTACTAGTATATAAATTATAGATATGTATATAAGCAAAATATAAACCAACCAAGTTACGCTGACTTTCTTAGCTCTTATAAAATTACTAAAATTTATAAAAAAATACAATGCTCCAAAAAATAACATTGTAATAATATCAAGCCTTAAGTCTGATGTAGAGCCCGGTATTTGAAAAAAATGAATTCTAGGGGAGAATATAAATAATATAAAAAAGAAATATTGATAAAATATTTCTTTTTTATAAAGCAAAAGATATCTCATGTAATTATTATTGAGTGACTAATTTAACTGTGTAAAAAATCGAAATTTCAATATCCAAAATCAACCTTCAATTAGAAAAAACTTTTAGCCAGTATTAAATCTTCATATGTATCAATGTTTACCGACCTTTCAGATGGCATAATATAGGCGCGACTATCTTTCCCAGTAAAGCTATCTTCAATCATCAAAGTATTTCGGATAGTTGCATATATCGCACCATTTCGAATATATACTGGAGGCAGATCCTGCCGTGGTCTCATATCCTCATGCCCTTGATCTATATAATTAATTAGACGACCATCAATCACCCTTTTCATCCTTAATGGATGATGACCCTCAACCTCAACAACACTAATTACAGAATCTGCATTAGCATCCAGTAATAAACTTATTGAATCATCAATGTCTTCCACTCTCCTCAATGGTGTTGTTGGTTGCAGCATAACTATTACATCATATTGATAACCATGTAAAGATTCCATAAATTCAACAGCATGTTGCATTACAGGGAGGGACAATGCCGTGTCATTTGAAAGGTGTTCTGGCCTTATAAATGGTACTAAAGCGCCGAGTGATTTTGCCACATCAGAAATTTTATCGCTATCTGTAGATACGACGCAATGCGTCAACATTGTTGACTTTATTGCCGCATCAATTGTATATTTAATTAGTGGACTACCACCAACATCTGCAATATTTTTATTTGGAATACCTTTTGACCCGCCTCTCGCGGGAATGACGGCTAATATTTTCTTATTACTCATCTTTCATGTACTCCTAGGAATCATATCTACAATATTATGCATTAGCTCGTTATCACATTCCAGATAATGCTTTAAGTTTTGCATAAATAAGTCAGCCTGCCTATCCCAGTAACCTTTACTTAATCCAGCCACATGAGGGGATAAAATTACACTCTCCATACCCCATAGTGGAGAATCTTTTGCTAATGGCTCTTGAGAGAAAACATCCAAGCCAGCTCCTGCTATTTTTTCACTTTCCAAGGCTAAAACTAAAGATTCTTCATCTACCGTCTCACCACGGCCAATATTTATAAAAAATGCACTAGGCTTCATTCTATTAAAAACTTGCCGTGTAAAAACTTTTTCAGTTTCAGTATTTAATGGCAATAGATTTACAACATAATCTGCATCAGATACTGCATCAGATAATTGATCCAATGTAAAAAAATCGTCGAGTGAATCATGCTTATCTATTGACCTGCCAACAATAGAAACATTCATCTCCAATGCTTTGCATACTTTAGCCAACCTATTTCCAACATCGCCAAACCCAACTATCAGGCAACGCTCACCTGATAATTCATGAATTTGATCAAAGTGATTATCAAAACTCTCGCGATTCATTTTGCCTTGATTACGCAATATCTGACTGTAATGTATTCCTCTAGCTAAATTAGTAATAAATGCCGTTGCTGTAGCTACCATAGAAGAAATTACAAGCCCTTTACTACTTGTAACCAAAATATTCCTTTTGGACACTTCCTCTGCATTCGCCCTATTAACACCAACAGAGCCGAAGTGGATCCATTCTAATCTTGGCATATTCCTTATAATTTCAGATGTGATTCGATTACCCCAATACACTGTCGCCTCTTCAGTGGTTAAGGGGTTCTCAGGTGTATTTACGGGAATAATTTTTACATTAGGGAAGGCGATTTTCAAACGATCTTGCAGCCAGTCTGGTAGATGGTACAAGCGCAAAGATAGGAATAAGTCACATGCAATCACAGCCTCTTTATTTGAAATAATAATATCACTCTTATCTATCATGATGGTAGCTTATAACCGCTATTAGGCTGAAGTTTATATTTATGCATTAACGAATCATCTAGTACCACACCCAAGCCTGGCACATCAGAAGCGTGCCATACACTATTCTTTATCTTTGGTTGCTCTACCCACATCTTTTCAGTTAATTCTAAAGACACCATAGGAATTTCAAGAATACTTATAGATGGCTCGGCAAGAGCAATTTGAGCATTAGCCGCTATAGCTATCGCACTACCCCAGACATGCAAAGCGCTATCTAATTTCATTGCTTCAGCTTTTTTAGCCAACTTAATACAAGCAAGCATACCGCCGGAATGAGTGGCATCAAATTGTAGAACATTCACCGCTTGTAAATCCAGTATTGACTGGTATTCTCCACTTCCACTATATGCCTCGCCTGCTGCAATAGGTATTAATCCACTATGGCAAACTTCTGCCAAGCCTTTTATATTTTGAGGGTGTACAGGCTCTTCTAGCCATCTAAGATTAAAATCTACAAGGTCTTTTGCACGACTTATTGCTTTATCTGAATTCCATGCAGGTCGAAGTGTTCCCATAATTGCATCCACCATTATGTCATTATCGCTAAATACACTTCTTGCACTCTCCACTCTTTTTATATCAGTTGCCCAATCTTGATAACCTACTCTCATTTTGTAAGCCGTATAGCCAAGATTTGAAATATTCTCTATATCCTTTATAATTTCATTAGGGGAAAAAATAACTGTACCACTACTTGCATACAGTGGGATTTCTTTTCTACAGTTATTGCTCATTAATTGACTACTTGGCACTTCCAAAATCTTACCTCTAGCATCCCATACGGCTATTTCAATGGCGCTAAATACACTTTGTAAGATGCCATTACCTCCAATAAATGGGATATTTTTTATATCATCAAATATTAAATCATCTCCGATCGAACGACCCACAAAATATTGCTCTAAAAAACCCACTATTGGTCGTATCAACTCTGGCGCATAAACTCCAGAATATGTCTCACCTAATCCGTAAACACCTGACTCAGTGTAAATCTTTACTATTCCCACTGACTTTACGCCCAACGGCTGGCCAAGTGACTCCCCCTTTCCATAAGGAGAAGATAAAGCAAAACCTTCTACTTTTTCAATACATTCGTCAATTTGTTTATACACTTTATTCCCCTTTGTTGGTGTATTCAATACCACTTAGAATAATTTCAATGGGTGTTTCATCATCCAAACGCAAAGCATATAGTAAGCTGCTCAACGGCAGAATTCCCACCTTATCTCCAACCAAGCGCCCCGTACGCACAAATGACGTTAACGTTGCACACCCAACACCATAAAGAGCACGATGCAAAGGATGTTTTTTCGCTCTTGGTATTAGCGAATCTCCAACTTGTGTATAGACATTATCCAACCCTTCCTTCCAATAATTCCCAAAATCAACATAACTAGAGAATACAGAATCCAACCCCTCATATTGCAATTCAAAAATCAATTTATCAATCAGTTGGACAGGACGGAAAGGGTGCAGGTAATTTATATACACTAATGCCTCCGGAAAAACACCCAATGCCTCAACACACTCTAAAGAATATTGCATTACTTTCTCTAGCGGTATGTCTGGATCATTCATAGAATCGGGACGATCTATGACCCCAACCTTATTTTTAGCCGCTAAATCTTTAACTGATTTATTGTTAGTCAATATATAAATACTATTAAGATATTCAGCTTCCTTTAAATAATCTATAGTTCGCTGCAAAAAATCAATGTCGCCCACCACTTGACTATCCCCAAGCACAGGCAAAATTGCGACGAAATTAGCGTTTTCAGGCCTTAAAGACTTAGGAATATTTTTGACACTATCTTTGTCTAATTTAGACAATATAGTAGCAATGCCTTTCGCCCTATTTGACGAGTTTCCATGCTGATGCAACCCATGGTAATGGTAAACTGAAGCACTTGGGTCGTAAGCAATTTCATACCCTGCCCCTATAACTTCTTTACCCCAGACTCTATCTTCGATATTGGTTACTTCTTCATCAAAAGGGAATTTATCCCAAACATCTCTTGAGAACATGCTATTTGCATTGTGAAAAAAATAGTCTTTAACTTGTACTTTCCTATCTTGCCCAAAGGTGATCAGCAAGTCTCTCTTATCTGCATCGCTAGTATAAGATAATGGTAGCTGACGCCCATAGACGCCTGCTATTTTTTGATTGTCTTCAAAATTACTATATAAGTTGTTAAGCCACTGATCGTCCTTAGGAATACAATGTGCTGAGATGCATACAATATAATCACCTGTTGAAACACGAATACCGTCATTTATTGCCTTTCCCGGAATAAATTTATCAATATTAATTATAGATTTCACAGGATATCGTCTTACTATCTCGACTGTATGATCGGTGCTGTTGTTATCAACTATTATTACTTCAAAGTTATTAAAATCTTGACTAAAAATTGCTTCTAAGCAATGTGTAATCCAGCGCTCCTCATTGTGCGTGCGGACAATTATTGAAATTTTAGAGACGCTTAACTTCATGCAAACATATCAAAACTTAATAACTCATCTTCTGCTATATTTTCTACAGCTTTTTTGCCAATAATTTTGTATGCGTCTTTAGCTGGAATTCCCGTTCCTGGATTGCGATATGAAACCATGTCAATAGTTAATTCGTCACCTTTTGAAAGACTTTGTGACGATGCCATAGACACATGGTATTTATTTCTCGTAATCCACTCCGTTTCACTGACACTTTTTTCACCTGTACCCTTGATTTTTTCAATATTTCTAATGTTCTTAACCATGGCAATAAAATCCTCTGGATTGAGTGACATCTTATGATCGAAGCCTGTCATGCTATTATCTAGAGTGTAATGCCTTTCAATAGCTACGGCACCCATAGAAACAGCTGTCAGTGTTGGCAGGTAGCCTAACTCATGTCCAGAATAACCTGTCGGTAGGCCAAAATTTTCTTTAAGGACATTAATCATATTTAAATTACACTCATCAAGAGGCGTTGGATAAGCCGATACACAGTGCAATAATAATAAAGGTGTTTTATGTTTCTCAAAAATTTTAACTGCTGTTTCAATTTCTTGCATATCAGCCATGCCTGTAGACATTATTGACTTCTTGCCTGTTTCAGCCAAATGCTCTAACAATTCAATATTTGTTGCACTGTGACTTGCCAACTTGTAAATTTCAATACCCAACTCTTCGAGAAAATCCGCTGCCTCAGGATCAAAAGCTGTACACAAGAAATCCAACCCTTGATCCTCGGCGTGTTTCTTAATTTCTTTGTATTGAGCCATGTCAAATTCAAGAAATTCTCGAATCTCTCTATAAGTTTTTCCAAATTCTGGGAATCTATCATCAGGCGCATCTAATGTTGATTTAACTGCCAATTTGTCAACTGTTCGTTTCTGAAACTTAACTGCATCAGCACCTGCCGCAACAGCCAAGTCAATTAATTGCTTTGCAATTCTAACAGAGCCATTATGATTCAATCCTGCCTCCGCGATAACATATGTATGTGTATTGTTAGTAGTAAATATATTTTTTTTCATAAGAATTTATTAGTTATAGAAAGATAAAAATTTTGCGATGTGAATAAAGATGATGATTTAACCACCGATTCGGATATCTTGAGATATTCTTCTGTGTTATTAATCATTTTACAGATTATAGTGTCAAAATCATCTACATTTTTAATTATAGAAATATTTTTCTCAACATTGTATTCATCCATTCCAGGGTTGTGATAGGCAATAGGAACCACACCTAAAGCCATAGCCTCAATTAGAGGCAAGCCAAAACCCTCAAATACTGAAGTACTAAGAAAAAAATGACAGTTTTTAAGTGTCTCTACATATTCATCATCTGAATCAGGCTTTACATGCGTAACGTTTTCCAACTTAGAATTTAAATTATCCTGAGATATTACCGTATAACACACACCTTCCAGCCTAGAGTGCTTTGCAATTTCTAAAAATTCCCTGTAACCCTTTCTGGGATGATTATTAGTAACAACACATACTTTAATTAAGTCTTCATTGGGATGATCTATAACATCTTTCTTATGCCCTATAGTAAAGACCGCAGGGTGGGCAATATTTTTCTCAGAGTAATTTTTATTATTTAAGCTGTCATTGTAGGAATTTAATGAATATTTAGAATTAAAAACAACTGAATGATAAGAGTATTTTTGACTAACCCTGAATAGATATTTGTAAATTAAATTAAAAACCTTTCCGCCTTTTGAATTACTATCAAATAATAAGTAATCATTAGATTGCACAAATCTAGTAATTTTTTTATTAGCATATATGATTGAAAAAATTGATAAAATTGGGTCTGACACTATTACACTATCAACCGACTTATCTAAGCGCACCTTGAACGAAAGAATAATTGAAAAAAATACAATAGATAAAACCCCATCACCGAATACTTTTTGGGAAATACTGTTCGAAAAAGGGTTGTCAAAAACCTCCCCCTTGCGATCTAAATAAAATAATTTACACTTTTTTTGATCATTAACCGCCTCACGCGCAAACTGCAATGAAACTCTATTTCCACCTCCGACCTTCAATGAAGGCATTAACACAGCATAAGAATTAGGCATAATAATTAAAATATGCTGTGTTTAATACTACGATCTAACAATATTTTTTTAATAATATCGACTCTCTCTTTCTCATGGACAGATTTGCTTGGTATATATGATACAACACCCTGGATTCCGTTTAATTGTTCTAAATATGCAGAAATTATGATTGTACTGTTTATTGGATTAGCAATATAATTTATATTTTTATTAGCAACAAGTAATTCAGATGGAATATTATGGTATGTCAAAATTAGCCCAATTTTCCTATAAAACTCATCGTTGCTATTTTTCTCAGTTGGATGTTTAGATAGGTAGACATCCATTGCACCAGCCTCCTTTAATTTTAAATACACTGCCTCAATTAGTTTTTGGTATTGCTGCCGTGTCATTCTTTTACTTTCTACAGAATGCGTAGACATTAATATTGCCGATTGAGAATTGATGATACTTAGACAATTCAAGCTAATTTTTTTAAAATTTTTGGAAACACAGTTAGAAATATCGACTATTTTCTTATCTTTAATCCCAATTATATTTTTTGGGTTAATTGATGTATAAATCTTTTTAAATCTATAATCAGAAAATAACCTATATTTTGATGGAAAATGATAAAAATTATGCATCAAATAAATTATAAGCCTTAAAAATCTATATCTGTTTATCTCTACTATTTCATTGGCTAAGCCATCATCAAACTGAACAATATCATCATCATCCACTAAAAGTGTTGACTTTAACAATTCAAAATACATTCCAGATGCGTATGAGGTTAGTATTTGGATTTTTCTAAAAGGAGTGTAAATTGATCGACAAATACTTCTAATCTTTCTTATATTGTTGAAATTTAATATTAAAGACTTATCCTGAGAGTTTATATCCAAAATATAATGATCCTCTGGGATGTCAATAAGTTCTGATGCTTTTATTAAATCTGACTCTTTTCCTTTCCAGATTAATATGATTTTTTTTTCAAAAAACAAATGACCGACTACTGAATGCATATAAAGTAATTGTGTTATCGACCTTACATCCAACACAACCATTGCATTCTCACTAAAATCAATATTATCTATCGTTGGCAAATGCCTCACTATAGCTCCCCAGATTTATTATTTGATTATTTTGTAGTTTATAAATCTTATTGCAATTTTTTAATGTAGATGTTCTGTGCGCAACCATGATAATAGTCTTTTCGTCACTTATTGAATTAATTGATTGAATTATTTTTTCCTCTGTCTTTTCATCAAGTGCACTTGTAGATTCATCTAATATATATATATCAGAATTTTTATACATTGCTCTTGCTAATCCTATACGCTGTTTTTGTCCTCCGGATATTTTGTCACCCATCTCACCAACTGTAGTTTTCAACCCGTTCGGTAATTTATTTATGAAATAATCTAATTGAGAGTCTTCTATTGCCTTCGAAATCAAACTACTGTCTATCACCTTCTGATTAAAAAAAGTAATGTTATTTTCAATACTATCATCAGTCATGAATACCGATTGAGGCACATGCGAAATATTTGAACGCCATTGTATTATATTATTACTATCAATTTTTTTTCCATCAACAATTAACCTTCCTTGTGTTGGAAGTAATAAGCCCATTAAAATATCAAGGATTGTGCTTTTTCCACAGCCAGAATCTCCAATTAAACCAATACAATCACCTTTTTCAATTGTTAAGTTAATACCCGAAAAAATACCGACCTTAGACCCTTTATAACTAAAACTTACATCTTCTAATTTTATATGGTGATTGAATTTTAAAGGCTTCACCTGGGAGGAATCTATATAATTTTTAGATGGCTTTCTCAATAACTCTAGCACATCATTCAATGACGATTTCACACCTCTTATTGAACTTATCCCAAAATATATTTGCTGCAATAAAGGCAACAACCTTTGAGCAGACAAAGCCATTACGCCCAAGATCGGAATAAATTGATCCATACCTTCATCTTTCTGAGATAGAAAATAAGCAATAAATGCGATCAAAGCCATTCCAATAGACTCCATTAAATATTTTGGACTTTGGCCTATAAATAAATTATTTCCCTCAGATCTTTGCAATGCAATATCAACATCTTTAAATTTTTTATGCACCTTAATATGCGAAGAATCAATAATAATATCACGTATCCCCCCCAAACTCTCTTGCACATAGTTAATTAATTTTGTGGAATTTTTTGCTATTTTCTCGCTATTATTTAATAAATTTTTTCTTGTTAATTTAACAATAAGTACATAAGTTAGTCCAAACACTAATGCTGACATTAAAGAAACTAAAGGATCGACCAATAACAACAATAGCAAAATAACTGAAGCTATAAAAATTGAAGTAATAACTGTCAATAGAGGATAAATAACCCCCGTCACCACAAGTCTTGTTTTGGTAATTATTACATTAATTAATTGACTGCTTGAGCTCGATACATGTGTTTCATAATCCTGGCCTAGAGCTTTTTGATAAATATCAATATTTAAATCAGCTCCAGTAGCATAAGATAGTCTTGCAATAGACCAAAGTATCAACACTCTAAGCATGCCAGAAAAAATTGCAAATGCAGCAAACAAGACGACAAAAGGCAATAGCATCTCATCCTCTGAAACTATATTAAAATACTGTAAAAATGGCTGAACATAATGATTAGTAAATATCACTTCTGGATTAGTCATCGCCCCTAGAAATGGTATTATCAATCCTATGCTAATAAATTCTGAAAAAGATCCTAAAATCATCAAAAGAAATAAAGCGAAAAACTGCCTCTTTCTACTTAATGATAAATAGCTCCATAGTTCCTTAATCGATCTTATCTCTATTTTCATATACTCTTCTTAAATATCAAAATATTTTAACGGGCCATTCTTTGGATCATGGTTATAAAAATCATCTAACAGGCTTTTGCTATTTTTATGTTGTTTTGCATAACTCCGCCTTGCCACAGTATTTAAATTAGATGAAAAATCATAATGCATTAATTTAGACAAGATAACTATTGCTTTATTTACCCTTCCACCCTTGTTAACAAAACTATCACCACCAAATAAACACTTAGAAAGGCTATATTCAAACTTCCATTTTGTTTTCCATACTGACAAATGATCAAATCTCCCGTAAAGTTTTTTAACCAACCTTATGCTACTATTAGGTGAGCTTACAGGTATTTTGTGTTTTATTTTTAAACTCTGATCATGTCCAAAAGATAGATTTGGAATAACTATATTGTAAATATTTTGTGATAAAAATTGAAATGCGATATCATCCCAAGAATGAAAGAAATTAAAATTATCATCAATATTAATATATTTATTAAATTGATGATAATTAATTAATGCTGTGCTCCACATGACCGATTCTACAACAAACGGTTTAAATTCAAATTTCTTATAATCCACCCTAGACTCTATCCGTCCATTGTAATATCCATTCCCGAGCTCAAGAGGCGCTCTTGCAGTCGTCATCAGCTGCTGCTCTCCAGGGTTAAATTGCTTTAGATCAAACTGATCATGATATATATTAAAACCTACCACTCCGGTATTTTTAATTTTTTCCGAATTTAATAAAATATCATTTAATTTGCTGAGTGTGTCATCTAACATTGGATATGCATCATGATGCATATACAAAACCCACTCAATACCATGTTTTTCATAAAAATATTGAAGTGCTTGATCAAGATTATCTTGCATTGCTGTGCTATTACAGTCTATAAATTCTATTTTATATTTTTTGCAAATTCCCTGCCCTTTAAACCTTAACTCTTTTTCACTTTGTAAATCTATATTTAATATAGGAATTCCAGAATAATCATGCATCTCCCTCCACTCCTCAACCATAGAGTAAGTATTTTTAGTGGTTATTAAAATCCCAAATTTATTGTTCATCATAATCTTGTAATTCTTTTAATTATTATTTTGCGTATTTATAAGGTGCTTGATTGATTCTTTCCAGAACGGGATGATTATACTAAATTTAGTAGATATTTTATCTTTATCCATTAAGGTATTTCTAGGCCTCTGAGCAGGCGTTGGATACTGTTCTGTTGCTATTGGATTAACCTTGCAATCTACCTTTGACAATTTAAATATTTCTTTAGTAAAATCATACCAACTAATCTCACCCTCACTAGAATAGTGATAAATTTCAGTTGATTGTTTTTTATCTTGATAGTCTTTATTATTAATTATATTTAATATTACTTCTGCTAAATTAGTTGCATAAGTAGGCGATCCTATTTGGTCGCTTACCACATTTATTTCATCTCTTTCTTTTCCTAGCCTTAGTATAGTTTTTACAAAGTTATCACCATATTCTGAAAATACCCAGCTGGTCCTAATGATGATTGCATCAGTTGGCATGATTTCTTTCAGTACCTGCTCTCCAGCCAGCTTAGTCTTGCCATAAATATTAACAGGATTAGTGGTATCTGTTTCTGTGTAAGGCTTGTCACTTTCTCCATCAAATACATAATCGGTAGAAATGTGAATTAATTTAGCTTGTTGCGTTTTAGCAATCTGGGCCAATTGTGCTACTGCTAAGTGATTGATCTGATTAGCAAACACTGCTTCTTCTTCTGCCTTATCGACAGCAGTATGAGCCGCGCAATTGATAATGATATCAAAATTGTTATGGCTAAAGTAACTAGCAATACTATCAGTAATACTTAAGTCTACATCTTCTCTGCCAACAAAAACAAACTCGTTGGTTTGTTCATTATTAGTAACAATTTTATGAATAGATTTGCCTAATTGGCCATTTTTACCGGTAACAAGTATTCTCATAATTCTTGACTATTCAAACAGATCTTTAGCATTCGCTAAAGTTGGATGGGTTTTATCTTTATCTGAGAGTTGCAGTATTTCTAGTGGTAATTGCCAATCAATAGCTAAATCTTTATCATCAAATGCAATACCTCGATCATGCTCTGGCGCATAATAGTTATCAACTTTATAGGCAAATGTCGCACTATCACTAAGCACAACAAAACCATGGGCAAAACCATGCGGCACAAAGAGTTGGTGCTTATTCTCTGCTGTGAGTTCTGCAGTTACATACTGACCAAAAGTGGAGCTAGACTTGCGTATGTCGACAGCCACATCTAATACACTACCTTCAATGACTCTTACCAGTTTGGCTTGAGCGCAGGGTGATAGTTGATAATGCAGCCCTCTTAATACACCCTTGGTAGATTTTGATTCATTGTCTTGAATAAAACCAACTTGATAGCCCACTGCTACTTCAAACAGATCTTGCCTGAAGGTTTCTATGAAGTAGCCACGGTTATCGCCATGCACAGTGGGTTCGATCAGAACTACATCGGGGATTGACTGAGGTGTAAACTTCAAATCACTTCCTCTGCGCGTCGAAGCAAGTACTGCCCATATTGATTCTTATCAAGCGGCTGTGCCAATTCTATGAGTTGTTCTTTGCTGATATAACCTTGTTCAAAAGCTATTTCTTCAATACAAGCTACTTTTAAGCCTTGCCTTCTCTCTATGGTTTCAATAAAGGTCGAAGCTTCCAATAAACTCTCGTGTGTGCCTGTATCTAACCAAGCATAACCCCTCCCCATAAGTTCAACAGTTAGGCGCTCTTCACTTAGATACATTTGGTTCACAGTAGTGATTTCCAACTCACCCCTGTCAGAGGGAGCAACTACAGCAGCTTTTTTAACCACATCATTCGGATAGAAATATAATCCTGTTACTGCGTAATTACTTTTAGGGTTTTCCGGTTTTTCTTCAATGCTAAGTGCTTTGCCAGTCTGATCAAAATCAACCACACCATAACGTTCAGGGTCATGTACGTGGTAGCCAAATACTGTTGCCATGTTTTTATCTTTAGCATTTGATACAGCATTAGACAGCATATCGGTGATGCCGTGACCATAGTAAATATTATCACCTAGTATTAAGCAAACATCGTCATCACCAATAAAATCTTTACCTAAGATAAATGCCTGAGCAAGGCCATCAGGAGAGGGTTGTACAATGTATTCAAACTTCATGCCAATATCAGAGCCATCACCTAATAATTGCTCAAACCTTGGCAGGTCTTCAGGAGTGGAAATAATAAGCACTTCTTGAATACCAGCAAGCATCAGCACTGACAATGGGTAATAAATCATCGGCTTATCGTAAATTGGCATAAGCTGTTTTGATACGCCTTTAGTAAGAGGGTATAGACGCGTTCCTGAGCCACCTGCTAGAATAATTCCTTTCATGATTTAACCACTCCTAATCTTTCACCTTGATAACTACCATCCTTAACCCGGTCGCACCAAACAGTGTTTTCTAAATACCACTCAACAGTTTTCTTAATGCCTGTTGCAAAAGTCTCATCTGGAGTCCAGTTCAACTCTTTATCAATCTTAGTAGCGTCAATTGCATATCTAACGTCATGCCCTGCTCTATCACCCACATAAGTAATAAGCTGTTCATATTGGTCTATACCATCAAGTTTGTTTGGCACCAACTTATCCAAAATACTGCAAACAGTTTTTACTACCTCAATATTTTGCAATTCGTTATGTCCACCAATATTATAAGTTTCGCTAATCTCGCCAGTAAGCGCTACATGGAGTAGTGCTCTTGCATGGTCATCGACATATAGCCAATCGCGTATTTGTTTGCCATTGCCATAGATTGGCAAATCCTTACCTTCCAATGCATTAAGAATAATAAGCGGAATAAGCTTCTCAGGGAACTGGTAAGGACCATAATTATTCGAACAATTGGTAATCAATGTTGGGAATTTAAAAGTACGTTGCCATGCACGCACCAAATGGTCAGAACTTGCCTTTGCTGCTGAGTAAGGTGAACTTGGTGCATAGGATGTCTCTTCAGTGAATAGATCATCCGTACCTTCAAGATCACCATAGACTTCATCAGTAGACACATGATGGAATCTAAAGCTATCTTTTTTATCGCCTTCTAAGCTAGACCAATAGCCTCTAGCCTCTTCAAGCAATACATAAGTGCCAACAATATTTGTTTGGATAAACTCACCAGGGCCATCAATTGACCTATCAACGTGAGATTCAGCAGCCAGATGCATAACAATATCTGGCTGATGCTCATTAAATACACGCCTAATCCCGGCTGCATCGCAAATGTCTACTTGCTCAAAATCGTATCTTATATTATTTTCAATAGAGGCTAAAGACTCTAAATTGCTCGCATAAGTAAGCTTATCAACATTCACAACACTGTGGTCGGTATTATTAATAATATGACGAATAACGGCAGAGCCTATGAAGCCCGCACCACCGGTGATAAGAAATTTTTTAGAAATTTTGATACTCCTTATACCAAACCGCAAAATTCTCCACACCCTGCTTAACACTCATGCTCGGCTTGTAGTCAAACTGCTCTACTAGATCATCAACATCTGCATAGGTGTCTGGCACATCTCCAGGCTGGAGTGGTAGCAGCTCTTTTTCTGCTTTCTTGCCTAATGAGGTCTCTAATGCTTCAATGTAATCCATAAGCTCTACTGGATTGTTATTACCAATATTATAAACTCTGTATGGTGCGCTAGAGGTTGCAGGATCTGGATTATTACTATTCCAGTCTGGGTTAGGTGTTGCTGGTCTGTCTAGTATTCTGATAATGCCTTCAACAATATCATCAATGTAAGTGAAGTCTCTACGGTGTTTACCGTAGTTAAACACCGTAATAGGCTCATCATTCATAATTGCTCTTGTGAACTTCTGCAGGGCCATATCTGGTCTGTCATACGGGCCGTAAACAGTAAAGAATCTTAAGCCTGTAGTCGGTAGACCATAAAGGTGTGAGTAAGTATGTGCCATTAACTCATTAGCTTTCTTGGTGGCTGCATATAGACTTACTGGATGATTAACTGCGTCATGGGTTGAGAATGGTTGTTTGGTATTAAGACCATAAGTAGAGCTTGATGAGGCGTACACAAGGTGTCCTACTTTATTATGTCTACAGCCTTCTAGTATGTGTGCAAAGCCTACTAAATTAGTATCAATATAAGCTAGTGGATTCTCAATAGAATATCTAACCCCTGCTTGTGCGGCAAGATTAACCACGCCTTCAAATTGATGATCTTTGAAGAGCTTGGCCATCGCTTCGCGATCTTCAAGATTCATTCTAATGTGCGTGTAGTTTGGATGATCAGCATGTCTTGCTAGACGTGCTTCTTTTAAAGCTGGATCGTAATAGTCATTATGATTATCAATACCAATAACGGTATCACCTCTATCAAGCAGTCTAATTGAGAGTGCTGAACCGATAAAACCTGCTGAGCCTGTTACTAATACTTTCATTTAATAAGTCTTATTTTTTAATTTATTATTTAATTGCTTGCTTAACTAGTCTGAGTTAAACAAATCTCTTGTATAAACCTTGTCTTTTACATCTTGTAATTCATCCACCATTCTATTAGCAACAATGACATCACTTATTTGCTTAAACTCTTCTAGGCTATCAATTACTTTTGAGTGGAAGAACTTATTCTCACCTTGTTCAATTAAGACTGGCTCATAAATTACCACTTCAATGCCTTTAGCTTTAATACGCTTCATAATACCTTGAATGGATGATGCTCTAAAGTTATCAGAGCCCGTCTTCATGATAAGTCTATGTACACCAACAACCTTCGGTTGTTTATTGATAATAGAGTCTGCAATAAAGTCTTTACGCATTGAGTTAGCATCAACAATGGCACTGATTAAAGCATTGGGTACATCTTTATAGTTAACTTTAAGTTGTTTGGTGTCTTTAGGTAAGCAGTAACCACCATAACCAAAGGATGGGTTATTGTAGTGTGATCCAATTCTTGGATCAAGACCCACACCTTCAATGATTTGTTTAGAGTCTAGGTTATGCGCTTCAGCATAAGAGTCTAGCTCATTAAAGTAAGAGACTCTCATGGCAAGGTAAGTATTACTAA
>Ga0233429_1002433_pt1 | contig 19226 bp, 16 predicted proteins | sample SI_118_April2016_3_FD_179879 | JGI IMG/M metagenome (GOLD analysis project Ga0233429, IMG submission 179879) | Seawater microbial communities from Saanich Inlet, British Columbia, Canada - SI_118_April2016_135_MG | ecosystem: Environmental > Aquatic > Marine > Inlet | place: Canada: British... | reverse complement strand
TACTCGCCAATGAAGTCATCTTTGTTAGCGAGCATATATGTCGTCAACTCGTCAGCCAGTTGTTGCGCCAACTCAGCATCCCCGTCTGTTACGACGATGGCGGATGAGCCCATCTCCTCCACATCCGAATAGGGGAATCCGAGATTGATGCTGTTGGACAGCACCGCCGGCTGTGACAACTGACTATTCGCCAGTTCATAGAGCGGCAGACAGGGCCACAGGGACGTGCCCTGGCGCTCAATGTTGATACCGAAGGGAGGGAACGAGGCCCGCTGCACGGGTCGTACTTCGCCTTGCAGTGTACGCGCCATCAGATTCGCCGCTTCAAGGCCACGCTCCTTCTGATCCAGATGTGGATTGGAGCGGTAGGCGATCGTCGCATCACAAGCGGAAATCATCCGCTCTGAGACATTGGCATGTGGATCGATGACGCAGATAATGGGCACATCTGCACCGACCTGTCGCCGCAGTTTCGTCAGCCAAAACCCATCCAGGTCGCGATAGTACGGCCCGTCACCTGCATTGGCGCCGTGGGGCGAGACCAGAAATCCATCGAGTTCACCGGCACCAGCGAGGGCCTCGAACATGAGTTCGATCAGATCTTCGCAGGTCTGCTTCGTAATCGTTCCTGCAGGATTCGTCGAGGTATGAAAAATCGGCACCGCGACCATGTCGGCTGCGGCGAGTCCATCGAAGAAACCGGTGATCTGATGCAGACCCCCTGCAAACTCCGTGCGGATCTCCTCCCCGAAGAACATTCCGTCACGACGGAACAGATCCGTCGTTGTTGGCGTCACGGCGAATGTGTTCGACTCGTGAATGAGTCCAATGATTCCCACTCGTTTTGCTGTCATCTGTTCTCGTACTCTCCTCAATAGCTGTGAATCTGGCGAGCCTCGACTACTTGCAGGTAATCCCGCCATCGACGACCAGTTCAGTACCTGTGATATATTGCGCCTCATCAGAGGCCAGAAAAAGTGCTGCATAGGCGACATCCCACGCTGTGCCCATGCGCTTCATCGGCACCAGATCGTGACGCTTGCGAATCATCTCTTCCTTGTCACCACCATAGCCAGATGTGACGTAGTGCTCAATCTGGGGCGTGTGCATGAGTCCCGGCAGAATGCAATTGGCACGGATTCCCTGCGCCGCATATTCCATCGCAATCTGCTGTGTCAACTGATTCACTGCCCCCTTCGTGGAGGCATAGGAAATGCAGGGATAGCCGATGGCACGAATCGACGCGATGGAAGAGATATTGACGATCGCAGCTGCTCCCTGCTCAACCATCTGCGGCAGACACGTGCGACAGGTGAGGAACATGCTTTTCACATTCACGGCGAATTGTTGATCCCAGACCTCTGCGGAGATCTCCCCGGTACCACCGACAATGGGGATTCCCACATTGTTGTGCAGGATGTCGATGCGCCCAAAGTCGCGGATGCATTGTTCAACCATCTGTGCCACATCCTCTTCACTGGTCACGTCCGCCTCCATCGCCACACAGCGACCGCCTTCGGCAGTGATGAGGTCCACCGTCTGCTGCGCAGCACTCAGATCACGATCGACGGCGATCACCTGCGCCCCTTCGCGGGCATACACCACAGCGGATGCCTTGCCATTTCCCCATCCCGGTCCGATGGAACCAGCTCCGGTGACAATGGCCGTTTTGTCTTTGACGCGATCAGTCATAAACAATCCTCGAGAATGCCGCAGATTAGCGGGGTTTGAATACCAGATGCGGACGCAGATCAGACGTTGGCCCTGACGCGTCCAGACTCTCACGTGACGCGTCCAAAGTGACGTCATCGAAATCCACAAGCAGAGGGAGTCCGATTTTGATGTCCTCTGGGTGACTCGCGTCGACGCCATCGATGCGGGCCACAACACGTGGCCCCTCATCCAACTCGACGACACCCGTGCAATAGGGATGTTGTCGGTCAAAGCCCTGCTGAGCCATCCATGGTGGGCCAATGAAGATGGACGTGAAAGCCATCAGCTTTCCCGTGCCCACCATGGGGATCCATTCCATGTCGCCCATGTGACAGTCAGGGCACAGGGCACGTGGTGGCACCCAGATCGCCGCACACCCGACACATCTGACACCCATCAGTCGACCTTCAGCCAGATACTGTTCAAAAGCGTGATCACTCACGATCGACTCCGACATAGACTACCGCCTTTCCAGGATCGTCACGGCACATGTGCCACCTGTGCCGCCAATCGATTGAGTGGCACCTATCTGCAGATTGCGATTTGGGATCTGTCGCTCTCCCGCAGTCTGTCGTAGTTGGTGCCAGACCTCAATCATCTGTGCCACACCCGTTGCCCCGACCGGGTGTCCCTTGCATTTGAGACCACCTGAGGTGTTGATCGGCTTGGAACCATCTCGTCGCGTCAGCCCTTCTGCCGCCGCCTTGTGTCCGGTTCCAGCGGCGAAGAAGCCAAGGTCTTCCGTGTGCATGATTTCAGCGATGGAAAAGCAATCATGCACCTCGGCAAATTGAATATCACCTGCGTCGACACCAGCCATCTGATAGGCTTCCTGTGCAGCGGCGCGTGTCGCCTCGAAGGAGGTCAGTTCATCTGCCGCATGCAGGGCCCGACCACTTCCCTGACCGATACCGCGAACGTGAATCGGTGTATCTGTGAAAGACGTCGCCAACTCTTCAGCGACGAGCAACATACACGCGGCACCATCACTGATCGGGCTGCAGTCAAAAAGATGCATAGGCCAGGCAATGGGCGGATTGGCTTGTGCATCGGCGAGAAAGTCCTTCTCCGTCTCCCACGCCGGTACGGGACCACCCTTTGCCTGTGCTCGTTTGCGGCGCGACTCCATGATCTGGCGAATCGAGCGCTGATGCTGTGCCTTGGGATTGAAGCGGGCATTATCGTGGCTCTTGATGGTGACATCCATCAGGTGTTCTCGCGTCGCACCATAGCGCTCAAAATACGCCGTCGCCATCGCGCCAAAGACACCGGGAAAGGTGAAACCCGCCGCTCCCTCATATGGACTCGACGCCAGCGCCAGCCCTTCCGTCACTTCTTCTGTCGTGCGCTTCGACATGTCCTCGAAGCCACCAACGAGCACGACGTCGTAGAAGCCTGAGGCAATAGCGAACACCGCCTCGCGAAAAGCCAGGGCACTCGACGCACAGGCCCCTTCGGTTCTGGTCGCCGGTTTGGGTATCAGACCAAGGGCATCTGCGAGCACGGCCCCCCAATGCGACTGTTTGACGAAGAGATCATTCGTAAAATTGCCCACATAGAGCGCATCGATCGCATTGGCATCGAACCCCTTGTCGACAGAACCGCGCATCTCTTCAAATGCGTCGACGAAGAGATTCTTTGAATCTCTGTCACTGAACATGCCAAAATCGGACATGCCCGCTCCGGCGATCGCCACATTGCGACCCAATGTCCGCTTCCTTGTCATCGTTACCCGTTCACGTGAGAATCGTCGGCTGTAGATCGGGGATGTCCAGATCCGCTGGAAAATACGGTCTTGCCAGCTTCTTGAACTCTACATGTTTCAGCGTCGCCGGTGTAGGACCCGGCGTGTCGAGGATGATCATCTCCCTGGCCAACTCGCCATAGGCGAGGCGAAAGTTCATCGGATTCTTGGCGACAATGAACTTCATCTGCGCCGGCTCGAGATGCACGCTGCGGAGTTGCTCATCAGCCCAGTCATAGGTAGCACGTGATGTGATCATGACGCGCACGGCACCGACGGCAAAGATCGCCGTCTTCCCCATCTGCTCGTTGTGTCCTTCGAACTGGCCTCCTGTGTAGACAAACCTGCCATCGCTGAGACTCTCGACAGTGCCAGTGAATCGCCGCGCCGATCCCCAGCGCGGATCAAGCTTGTGGCCTATCTCCAGCGTCAACTGCTTCCCAACACCGGCATCATAGCAGGTCTGCGCAGCCTCCGGGTCAACGACGGGCACAACCGAGGAGACCTCCGTGCCACTGTCTACGAGAGCCGACAACGTGGCAATACTGTCCCCCGCGGCACCACCACCGCAACAGTCTGAGGTTTCCACGAGAATCACAGGACCACCGTCAACCTGCAACCCCTTGGCGATCGCTGCTGCGGGTGTGAGGGTCACCGGCTCCAGATCAAAACGGCGATCCCAGTATCGACGCGCGATGTCCTGAGCGAGGGACTTGGCAAGTGCTGGATCATTGTCCGTCACAACCAATCCCCCACTGCCCATACCTACACAATCCATGTAGGGGTGGATGAGAAACAGACTCGTCGACAACACGCCTTGTTGCTGCTCGAGAGATTTTGTGTGCCGCATCAGATCGGCAAAAGGGTCGTTACCGAGCGTCGAACCATGGATCGCACTCGTGACCACCGGCACCTTACCCATCGCCATCGTCGGTTTGCACTCACCTCTCAGCATCTGCATCAGCAGGGCGACGGCGCGCTCCCCTGTCTGATACTGATCAGAATGCGGATAGGTTTCCCATGCCAGCAGCGCGTCAGCGTGTTCTACCATGGCCGGCGTGATATGCGCGTGCAAATCGAGCGTGGCAATCACCGGAACATCAGGGCCAACCAGCGTACGGGCGACTTGGATCATTTCACCTTCCGGATCATCGATCCCCTCCGCCAGGGCGGACCCGTGCAGTGGTAGCAGCACCCCATCCACTGGCCACGCCTGCTCAAGTCGTTCAAACCACTCACCTCGCAGTTGCTCATAGCAGGCTTTCGTGATGGCCCCACCCGCGCAGGCCGACGCATAGATCAGCGGCGCCGGCTCGGCGCCTGCCGCTCGAAGCGCATGCAGCATGCCCCCGACGATGCTCGTGTCGAGTTGCAGAACCTGCTCGTCTCTGAACAATTCGGAAGCTTCGTACACGGACAGGTCGATGGGCAGACCACCGAGATGATTGCACTCCGTCAGGATTCCACCGACGGCGATACGAGGTGCTGACATGCTTGATCCTGAGTTAGGGCCCACGACGAATAGCTATCTGCACTGTTCTCTGTACTCCCACGATGGTACTCTCCAGGGGCGGGGGCAATAGCGCTGCTTCTCTATTGAGCCGTCAGTCCACCATCGATGGGCACCAGAGCGCCGGTCATGAAGGATGACGTGGGCTGACTCAGGAAGAAGACGACCTCGGCGATCTCATCAGGTTCAGCAACGCGGCCAATAGGAAGCATCTGGGCTTCCGCCGCCCACGCTGCGTTGACATCGCCATCGAAATGTTTGTCTGCCAGCCAGGAGAATACGTGATCGGTCAGAGGCGTCTTGACCGTCGCCGGACAGACGGCATTGACGCGGATCTTGTGTGCACTCAGAGCCAGCGCGAGACTCTTTGCCATCTGCGCCACACCTGCTTTCGTCGCTCCATAGACGATGGACCCCTCTTTTCCCACCAACGCCTGATCTGATGCCATCAGCACGATCGTTCCACCCTTGCCGGCGTCACGCATCAATGCTGCCGCCTCAGCCACCGTGTAGAGTGTGCCCTTGAGATTGACATCGATGATCAAATCGATGTCAGCATCCTCCATTTCGAAGATGCCTTGTAATTTCTGCACCCCGGCATTCACAAAGAGGGCATCCGGAGCCCCCAGCTTCTCACCTGCCGCAGCAATCGACGTGCGTACTGCCTGGCGATTGCGCACGTCAGTCGCGAAGAAGTGAACGGATCCGGTGTCGATCTCGGCCGAGATTTTGGCCACGTCCTCGCCATTGATATCGAAGACGGCTACGTCGAATCCGTGCGTCGCAAACTTGCGAACCGTGGCAGCGCCAATACCGGTGGCGCCGCCCGTGATGTAGACTGTTGGCAATGCAGCTGCTCCTCGTTGCCCGGCCCTGTCGTCCGGGAGTGTTTTTTTGACGCACTTGCTCAGGAGAGTACGGTAATGGCGGATCGAAGCAAGATTCTGGTCACCAGCACGATGGACGGCACTGATCAACCATCCTATTTGACCTTGCCTGCAAACTTCGATGCACACAGCAAACCTGCGGGTCTCGTCGTCTCTCTCCATCCGTGGAGTTCAGGCCTGGAAGGAGGTCGTAGCGAGGATCTGGAAGCACTGGTGTATGCAAGAGGATGGATCTACCTGTGGCCACACTTTCGCGGCTGCAATAATACACCACAGGCTCTTGGATCACACTTTGCCCAGCAGGACATCCTCGATGCGTTGGCATCGGTGCAGGCCCAATACCCCATCGACACAAAGCGAATCTTTCTGACGGGGATTTCGGGTGGCGGCCATATGACGATGCTCATGGCTAGCCGCTACCCGGACCAATGGACCGCTGCTGCTGCCTGGGTTGGAATCAGTGATCTCACCGATTGGTATGCAACACACAAGGACGGGAAATATGGCGAGATGATGCGCCAATGCCTCGGTGGCGCCCCCGGTGACAGTGAGGCGATCGATGTCCAATTGCAGGCACGGTCCCCAATCACGCACTTGGCCAACGCCAAAGATGTTGCTCTGGAGATCGCGGCGGGTCGTCACGATGGCTTCACAGGCTCTGTGCCCATTCGGCAGTCTCTGCACGCCTTCAATGTGATTGCAGCTGCCGCCGGAGCAGAACTCATCAGCGATGCCGAGATCGAGCAGATGAGTCGCCCTGACGCCCATCTGGACAATCCTACCCCCTCTGACCAGATCACGGACGCATCTTACGCGACACAGATCTTCCTGCGACGCCAGGCAGCACGGGCGCGGGTGACCATCTTCGAAGGCGGTCATGAGGGAATCGCCACGGCGACGATGGCCTGGTTCCAGAAAAATGGTGGGGCCCGTGGATCTTGAGTGATCTGCTGCGCGGCTATTCTCTGAGTGAATACAACGAGAACGTCCGCCGCTTTTTTCTCTTCGGCATCCCGCTGTTCGCCGGGATGATGATCCAGTCGCTCCTCTACAATCTGTATCTGACGCGACTCGGATTTCAAGAGGACTTCATCGGACAGATGGCGGGCCTGGCTCCTCTTGCGTCCGGCATCTTCGCCATACCCACTGGTATCATCAGTGATCGCGTCGGTCGTAAACCTTTCTTGATCGCGTCAGCGGCGGTGATGGCCGTCACCCAGATCGGTCTGTGCACCGTCACCGATCGCTCACTGCTGCTGGTGCTGGCCTTTGTCGCCGGCACATCGGGCGCCTTCATCTGGGTCAACCACGTGCCGTTCCTCAGTGAGAATGCGGCGCCACAACGGCGGGCACAGTCGATTGCTATCTGGATGAGCATCCAGGGAGTCACACGCATGGCACTGAGCCTGGTCGGTGGCTCCCTGCCGGATCTGATGAGTTATCTGACGGGATACGGAATCGACGAAGCCGAGCCCTTTCGCTACGCCCTCTTTGTCGGGTCGTTCCTCTGTTTTATCGCCATGCTGCCGTTGCTCGGTGTACATACGACCACCTCGCGCAACCGGGCACAGGAACGAGAGGATCCAGTGCCCTTTCCGCTGCGCACCTTCGTTGCCTTTGGCATCACCAGTGCCTGCCGCGGCGCGTCGATGGGGTTTTCCTTCCCTTTCTTCAACGTCTTCTTCCAGCAGGCCTTGGGGTTGTCGACACCGATGATTGGCCTCGTGTTCTTTCTCAGCCAGGTCGTGGCCGTGCCCTCGATCGTTCTGGCACCTGCGATTGCACGCAAGTTAGGCGCCATCAAGACCATCGTACCCGCGCGTATCTTCGGCTCCCTGGCGTTGGTGTGCCTCGGCCTCACAGACCATCTGGGTCTGGGCATGCTCCTGTTTCTGATCTCGGCCATCGTCGAAGCAATTACGACACCGACAGAGATGACCTACGCGACGCAGATCATCCCCAGCAGATACTGGGCGCGTATGCAGAGTCTGCGCGTCACCGGCTTTCAGATCCCTGCAGGGCTTGCAAGTCTCATTGCCGGCTTCATCATCGTCGACTACGGCTACTGGGCTACCTTCGCCATTGCCGGGTCGGCGCGTCTGACGAGTGCCCTGGTCCTGCTGGTGGTCTTTGCAGGGAAAGAGCTTGAGAAGGCCCAGGGATACAACGTCGGGCCGGACACACAGGGATCTCAGTCCGGATAATAGAGACCGAAGAGAATCATCATTTCGTCTGTACTGAGCAGCCCGAAGGCCACGTCGCGAACGCGTGTATTGTCATAGGTAGCGATCAGGCGGAAACCTTCACCTGACTCAAGCACCATCGGTGGATCGTATTCAACGATCGGTGGGTGTTCCCAATCGTTGGAGAAATACACCTCTTCTCCGTCACGCGCGCCACCAGCGATTTCGACGCGGAATTGCGTATTCAATTCGTGCGCGTGCGAAAACAACTGAAACACATTCGCCCTCTCATCGAAGGTGAACACCTGCTCCAGCGTCGTCGTCTGCCCCGCCGGCAGACTGAAATCCGTGTTGTTGAAATCGATCACTTCCGCCACGTGTTCGATACTACCCGGATCGGCGTAGTGCAGATTGACGAAGACCTCACCCGTCGCGGCACTCGTTGACCGATTCACATAGTGTGCATTCATGTCAAAGGCGAAATTGGCGGGAATCTTCAGCGCCACCCCTTCTGGCATATCCATGTTGAAGGCCGGCCACTGGGTCCCTACGAAGAATTGATGGAAGGGCATGGCGAGATAGTTGGCCAGAATGGGTGTTCCCTCATCATCGCGCAGGTCGCGGAAAACTCCTTCGACGGGAGTCACCCAGTCCGGCGTGCGCTCACTGAATCCATACAGAATGAAGTGATGACTGCCCTGGCGCATGGCGATTTCAACACGGTCGATATAGACAGGCTCGTCATTCTCCAGGGCCTGATAGTAGAAAAACTCCCGCTCTCCCTGTGAGAACACTTCGAAGGGACCCAGGTGCAATTGGGTGCCCCTCACCGGTGGTGAAAGGGCCACAAAATCTTCTGCGCCATACGTATAGCGATCAACATTCTCGAGCAACGCCACATCGGCGACCTCGCCCGTCTCAGGTGCGCCGGCGAAGATCCACTTGCGAATCAGTTCCAGTTCGCCATAGGTCAGCGGGCGCTGAGGTGGCGGCGGCATGAGCGTACCATATTCGGGATGGTCGTTGGCAAAGTGATCTTCGTTGGGTGCGTTGATCTTCTCCCACAGGAGACTCGTCGGCAGACTGACAGGGCCATCCGCCCCAACCCGCAGAAGTCCATCCGCCAGGGCAGCCGGATTCTTGGGAGCCTGCCCGACGAGCTGTGCGTAGGCGACATCGTCGGTCAGGATCAGTCCTGATTGCCGGGCCTGTGACGTGCCCTGTGTGTGACAGCTCGTGCAATTTGTCTCGAAGATCTGCTGCACCTGCAACCAGGTGGATCCCTGCACGACGGTCGAGTTGATCGTCCGATCATCATCGCCACAGCTGGTCGTCATCGCTGCGATTGAGCCCAGCCAGATCACCTTAGCGATAAGACGTCTCATCCTCGACAGCACGTTCATTCCAGTCATTTGCATAGGTCGACTGTACGAATGCGCCAGGTGCTCCGCCACCAGAGGTAGGATCTTTGGCCCCGGTGGCACAGGTCGCTCGTGTCGGGTATTTTGCGACAGAACTCTCACGCGAAGACCATCGAAAGACCCCATGCCTGAACCTCACAAGAATGTCCTGCTCCTGATCGCCGATGACTGGAGTCCTCTCGCCGGTTGTTATGGCAGTCCTGTGATCAAGACACCGAATGTCGACGCCCTGGCACGCCGCGCCACACGCTTCACCAACGCCTATTGCACGTCTCCTTCATGTGCAGCAAGTCGTGCCAACATTCTCACGGGGCACTACAGCCATACCCACGGTCAGTATGGCCACTCACACTCGATCCACAACTTCCACACAGCCGCGTCGATGCCATCGGTTCCACGACAGTTGGGCGACGTGAAGTATGCGACGGGAATCATTGGCAAGCTGCACGTACAGCCACAGAGTGTGTATCCGTGGACCCACGACATGCAGAAGGTACCCGGCAGTCCGCGCAATGTTGCACAGATGGCATCGATGGCGCGAGAATTCTTCGCCGACATTGGCGACAAGCCCTTTTACCTGCATATGGGATTTACTGATCCGCACCGGGATTTCGGCAATCAGCGTGCGTATGAGGGTGTAGAGGAAATTCGCTACAACGCCGCGGATGTACCCGTCCCCGACTTTCTACCCGATCATCCCAATGTGCGTGCGGAGCTGGCAGATTACTATCAGTCCATCTCTCGACTAGACACAGGGATCGGCCTGGCCATCGAGGCACTGCATGAGGCGGGTCGAGCGGATGATACGATGATCATCGTCATGAGCGACCATGGCATGCCCTTTCCAGGAGCGAAGGCCTCTTCCTTCGACTCGGGTCACCACTGCCCACTACTGATCGCTCGTCCCGACGCGGCTGAGCTGGAATGCGACGGCCTCGTCAACTGGTCGAATATTGCGCCAACCATCTTTGATTGGTGTGGTGTTGATACGCCAGAGGGTCTACCTGAGCGATCCATGCTGCCGATTCTGAATCAACCACACCCAGCAGGGTGGGACGAGACCTTCACATCCCACACCTTTCACGAGGTGACCAACTACTACCCCTATCGGGCTCTGCGTGGACGGCAATACAAATACGTGCGCAACCTGTATCCGGAATTGGCGCGACCTCTTCCCAGCGACCTGTGGGCATCGCCGACGTGGCAAGCCGTGACCCAGGAGGATCTGTCGATGATGGGCCAACGCCCTACGCATGAATTTCTGCATCAACGGGCTGAAGCACTCTTCGACATAGAGGCCGACCCAGTCGAAGCAAACAATCTCATCGACGAACCAGCCCTGGCCGATGTGGCCAAGCAGATGCGCACCAAGGTGCGTCAGTTTCGCGTGGCGACGAAAGATCCGTGGGTACTGGCATCGCGACAGGCAGGTGAGGAGGGCTTGGAAGGTACTGCGAGCCCCGTCTGAGATACGACATCAAAGAACGGACGTGGCTATAGGGGCAGCACCAACCCGTCGTAGGCCAGGGTGATCCCCTTCTTCGCCTGCACTTGAGCGACCTCGTCATAGGCGTCGATACTGGCAGAGCTTAGGTGGGCGGCAACGACGACTGTGTCCTCGTCTACACAGCCAGCCTCGCGTAGCTCATTGAGCGTCTCGTCCAGCATGGCCCAGTTCAGATGGCCTGATAAGGCCGGGTCGATCTCCCGGGGGCCGAAGGTGGCGTCTAGGATCGCCAGGTTCAGATGTGTACCCGCCAGTGCGGCGAGGGTCTGCGGCATCAGATACGAGGAATCCAGGCCATAGAAAATGGATTTGCGCTCTGTTTCAATGAGATAGTTGAAAACCTGTTGCTCCATGATACAGTAGGGCTTGTTCATGAAGTGATTGCCGAGCATCGGTGTCACGTGAGGTCCGCCCACGGCCTGTCGAGTATTCAACTCGAGTTTCGTCGTTTCGATATTGTAGGAATCATGACGGGTCACGAATCGCCCCGATACCTCGTCGAAGACATGATCACGACACAACTCCAATGCATCGATGACCATGCTGTTGCCATAGATATTGAGAGGCTGTGGCAAGCTGGCGGCGAAACGGATGATTTCAAGTGGCTGAAAGTGATCGAAGTGGCCATGGCTGATGAGGAGCGTGTCGATCTCCTCTGTAGCGATGCCATAGTCGACGAGAGCAGCCGCTGTATGGTTGTTAAAGTCGATCAACATGTTGGGGGCAAGGAAGTTGCAGGTGTATCGGCGTCTGTCCTTCGGCGCGACAGTATTCGGAGCGGCAGAATCGAAATTCGCATCCCCTGCCCCCGTTCCGAGAAGCTGCAAATACGTAGAATCCATCATATCTCCAAGGGTTGCGGCTCCCAGGATCCACAGGCCATCGCGGTTCAGGCCTCCGGCGTGATAGGCGCGACCCAGTAAGCTATATTGGCAACCACGTCCCAACACAAGCCGGCGCACCACCGGCACTAACGATAAAGCCCACGAGGCAAGCAAGTGCCCTATCTGAGCGTAGAGGACAAGCAGTCTTTCAAAGAGAATGGCTATCTGATCCGCAATGACCTGCTCGACGACGAACATATCCAGGCAGCGCGCGATGCCATCTGGGAAGGTCTTGATGCAGATCGCACTGATCCCGCCACCTGGATCGGCGCCGGTCCACGTGTACCAGTCCCCGGCAGCCATCCCGCCATTCGCGGTACCGTCATGGATTCCCGCGTCTTCAGTGTCGCCGAAGAACTCGTCGGCAAAGATCAGCTCAACCCGGGTGGCCCTGGACCTCACCTTGTCTTTCCCACTGGCGATGACGATTGGATGCCGGCGTCCGGTGGCCATCTCGATGGTTACTACACACCGACCAATGGCGTCCCCGAAGGCACCGTCGGTCTGTTCCATGTGGGCGTTACGATTTACGTGGAAGACATAGAGCCACGCGGCGGTGGTTTCACAGTGTGGCCAGGATCGCATCGCCATGCGGCGACATATTTCCGCGACCACTCCTTTCTCAGCATCAGCGGCGGTAGTTCGCGGGATGTCTTCGACCTGCCAGAGCAGGTAGAAGTCACGGGCCCGGCGGGGACGGTCTGTTTCTGGCACGGCCAGACCGTGCATTCAGGTTCGAAGAATTGTGCACGCAATATTCGTATGGCGCTGATCGCGCGTCTGTCACGCAAGGATCTCAACGACATCCGCTTCGAGACGCCCGACGACATGTGGACCTACTGGGAGGGTATTGAGTAATGGCGCGTAACAAGACGGCGAACTATGTCTTGTCCGCCGAAGCGCAACCTGAGCTGGAACTAGCCGCCCTCCTTGCAGCTGTGCAGAAAGACGGCTTGGGCGGGGTTGAACTGTTTCGCCACCGCACAAGCAGCAGTGTTGTACGAGATGATCTGTCCGTCCGCGGCATCCGTGACGCACTGGCTGCGTCGCAGGTAAAGCTGGCGGCGTACGAAATCCGTCCGCTCACCGGTCGCAAAGCTGACTCGGATGAGCGTAATCTTGCCTACAATCTGCGCCAACTCGAATGGGACACACACCTGGGTCGCGCCCTGGGTATCCGGACGATCAGCGTCCGCGGTGGCACGACCTCGGGCCCGGAACAGGCGCAGGAAGCACGCGCCGATCTGCTGGAGGGACTCGGTCAGTTGGTCGAGCGCATACCGGATGTCACCTTCGCCGTGGGACCCGCCGTCGATAGTGTCTTGCAGACAGCAGCAGACTTCGATGAGCTGTTGTCCGGCATCGATGGTGTTGGCGTGATTCTTGATGTGCCGCCACTACGGGCGGCTGCCGTCGACCTTGCCGCCTTCGCCCGCCAATGGTCTCGACGGGTGCGTCTGGTGCGCCTGAATGATGGCGACGTCCCTGTTGACGAAATCGCCGCCGCACTGACGGCTGCCGATTTTGACGGCCCGATCGTGCTCGAATCTCGAGACCCCGAATTGCGCCAGCGAGTGCAGACCAGCTTCGGATAGAAGCAACAAAGTGTGGACCCGCCCTCGCTGCTCAGGCCACATGCCCTCTTAGTCGATCGGATGAGCGGCGATCCACTCCCAGTCGAAATCCCAGCCTAGGCCCGGCGTATCAGCAATGGTGACATTGCCTTCATCGTCCAGCGGATCCGCGATCGAATGCAGATGCGGAGGCGGCGTTTCGTAGTCGACGAAGGGATGCAGGAGACCGCGTTCGTAGTATTCTCCGGGAATCTGCATAGCACACAGAGCAGCCAGATTGCCCGGCCCCCCACCGTGAATCTCACAACGCACACCGTGTGACTCACACAGATGAATCGTCTTCATCAATGGCGTGAGTCCACCCACGTCGCCTACGCCTGCACGAGAGATATCGGCCGCATTCTGTACGATCCACTCGGCGCGCGTGAAGTGCTTGCCTTCCATGGTCTCGGGCCCCACAACGGGAATCAGTAGCTGATCCGTCAGCCACTTGTAGGACGACATCGATTGTTCGTCCATGGGCTCCTCGATCCAATAGTAGTCGAGCTTCTCCAGTTCGCGCCCGATCCAGCAGGCATCCTGGCGATCGTAAAAATGGAAGGGATCGAGCATGAGTCGCATATCGGGCCCCACTGCGTCACGCACAGCGGCACACGCAGCTACATCCATCTTCGGATCCGGCGCCCATTCGATCGGCGGTTGCCACGTGTGCAGTTTGAAGGCTGAGTAGCCTTTGTCCTGACAGGCCTTGGCGAAGGCGCCGTATTCCTCGGGGGTGCTTAAGCCACCCGGTAGTTCATCTCCACACATGGTCGACGCATAGGCGGGCACTTTCGAACGCGTCGCTCCGAGCAGTTTGTATACGGGCTGGTGGGTCGCTTTACCTGCCAGATCCCACAAAGCCAGATCAACGGCACAGATCAACTTGTCCGACAGGGTTCCCTTGTGCAACCGCTGACGCTCATTCAGCAGATGCCAGATCTGCTCTCGGTAGAAAGGGTCGCGGCCAATGAGCAGTGGCTTCACAATGCTCTCTACAAGCGCCGCATTTCCACCCACCGTTACACCTTCTACACCCTCGTCCGTGTGGATCCGCATGACGGACGACGTCGTCTCATAGGGCTCGGGAGCCGGGTGTCCATGCCCATCGGCATCGGCAACCGTACGGCTTGTGGTCTTGAATCGATCGATGGTGATGTCTGTGATCTTCACGTCAGGTCCCTAGTCTCGCCTTAACACCTCTTCAGCAATCGACACATTCTCTTCCACCATGTCATCCTTGTCGCCGCGATGCATACCGACGTTAACGACGTCCGTCGGTTTGATATGGTCGAAGGTGTATTCGAAGGCCATACGTGGGTCGATGCGCCCGGCGCCCATGATTTTGTAGGCAATGACGGGTTTCTGAATCGTCCGGATGCATTGAGTCGCCGGGGCCACATCTTTCAGTTGGAACTTGTGTCCGCGCCCATCATGCAGTGACCCGCAGTTGAAGAAGGGTACCGCGTGAAAGTCGACGACATCTAGACTGTCCACCCACAAATGCACCTCGGGCGCGTGAGCAGCGACACCAACAATGGTGCCCCTCGACTTGGCGTGCTCCGCCCAGGCGCGCAGTGTGTCGGCATCTTGATCGACATACAGCTGATCGATACGTCCGCCGTGGAAATACAGGGCCTTGCAGCCCACATCGACGACATGATCCACAGCATCCGTCATCTCAGGCTCCGTGCGATTGTTCACCTGTGCGATCCACTGCAGTGAACCGCCAGCAGACAGATACTCTTCCACCGACTGCATAACTCGCGGCGTTTCGTTGTTCGTGATCATCGTGTTGATGCCCGCTGCTTCCGCACGATGCCAGGTCTCGAAGATCTGCTCTTTCGTGTGGAAGGCGACCATCTCAGCATCACGCGATTTGCTCTGATGTGAATAGCCACCAAATGGATTGGCGCCCACGATCAAACGACGGATGGTCAGACCACAGAAATCGACGGATGGCAGCATGATGTTTTTCCCTTGGGGTAGGCCCTGTTGATGAAGCAAAACATAACGAGAACCACAGGCTGTCGTCACCTGCCTGATACGTATAAGGCCCTAGGTGACGTTGACTGTCGACTCAGGAGGAGCTCGATCGCGTCAGCGCCTCGCTCGCACGATCACGGATCTGTGCCAGAAATTCGTCGATCAATTCGGCTGGCATCCCAAAATTCATCACATGCACACCTGCCGCCCCATGTTCAGTGACGCCTTCGGCGATATCGAAGGCCCACTCCAGAGCGGCCCGTTGAAAGTCTTCCTTTTCCATAATAGCGTGCAGGGTCGGATCAACATACACCCCTGGTAGCCGACACATCACCTCAAAAGCACGATGACTGCCTACAAGGGGAACCGACGGTATCGTCAGTCGCGCCTCTTGTTCTCTTCCCTTGCGCAAGCCCGCATACCAACGAGCGAAGGTGTCGACCTTCGTAATCGCCTGCGTCTGGCTGAAACGCGCCCCTGCATACCGTTTGTTATGCAGCCGCTGTAAACTGACTTCCATGGGTGTGGAGAAGGGATTGGAAGCACAACCGATATAGGGTACGACCCCCAGGCGTTGCTCAAAGTCTTGCAGTCGCTGATTCACTTCGTGGATCATCTGCAGACTGTCCATGGGAAACCAGCTCTGTTGATCCACCTCACGGTCGACACCAGGCAACCAATCGCCCGTGAGCAGAAGGAAGTTGCGGTAACCCATGCCGATTGCTCGTTCCAGCTCTGCGATCAGTTCGGCCGGATGATGATCGCGACCACAGAACTGGATGACGGGTTCAACATCATGAGCCATCACGACAGTTGCCGTCTCCATCGAATGCAGCGATGGCACGCCCCCTGCGTTGGTGGTCGTATTCACGGCATCCACATGCTTGGCAACGCGCTTCATGATTCGTTCGACGCGCGACAGCCCCCTCTTCGTCAAGGGGGAAGCAATCTCGAGGGTTACGACGAATTCTCCCCGGAACATCTTCTGCGACAACTGGGAACTCGCCTGTATTCGGAGTGTATCAAGCACCGGCTGCGGGAGACGAGTCTGGCGATCCTTGCCATTGATGAGATTTACATAACTTGCCGTGTTATAGAGCGACGCATCCGTCGGCAGATGAACCGTGTCGGGAGCGATCGGCTTGCGATCGTCGATCCGCATCCACACACAGTCCTTTTCGGGGATCACTTCACACTTGCCGTCGAGGGTCCCACCGCAAGGGCCATTGCGTAGGCCCTTGGGACAATTCATCGGACAGATGAGGGCAGTGTGCGACAGAACACACTGGCCACACGACTGACAGTCGAACAGCCTCTCCTTCACCCACGTTTCGATTTCGTAAATCATATCGACGAAGGAACCTGATCCTACTCGGGGACCGGGCGTGATGTGTGAATGACAGCCCGCACGTGTGTTTGCACATGGCGTTCGACAACAGGCTTCGAAGAGCCACCATCCTCTTCACCCCACACGACCACGACCTCGCTGCCATCGACTGCGTGCGCCGTATCGACCATGGCCAGTGAAAACCAGGCGCGCACGTTGGTCGTATACACATTGTATGTCGACAGTCCCACCATCTCACCGTCAAGTAGCACTTTGTCAAAGGGAAGGGTCGAATAGTGTGAGCCCGGCATCTCCAGATACTTGTAACGCTCGCCATCACCCAGCATGCTGGCGAAAATGCGTGTCACATCCTCGTTATTCCAAACGAGCCAGACCTTGTCGCGATGCGGTCGGTCTGCCATCTGCTCGAGGGCATCACGGCCGATGAAATCGTGATCGAACTTTACGTGTCGACCGTAGCCAAGATCCCAGGGCGTTTGATAGTAGTCTTCGATGTTGTCCGAATAGAAGCTTCCGCCCAGAGAGGCATTCGCCTCAAAACCATCGGCAGGAAGCCACTGGCGATAGGCTTTCATGGAGTCGGAGAAAATCGCCGGCATCGGCGAAGGCACCCAGCCAGATTCTGGCGATACCGTCGAATAGGCGCGTGCGCCCGCCTCCTTCAGACCGAAAGCCTCACCCGCTGCGACAATGGCGCTGCGTACGACCTCGGCATCCTGCGCCGGCCCCCACAGCTCAAGCCCCTGCGTCCGTGCCATGCCATGATTGAGGGCATTCACTTGCCTACCGGCAACGGTGAGCTTACCAATGTTGAAGAACTTGATCTTAGGCAACTCTGCACCCGTCGCTGCTTCCAGGATGGCCGCTGCATTCGGACCCTGAACCTGGAAGCGATAGGTCTTGCGCTCGCCTGTATTCTGCACGGCACGATGGTCGCGTGATACGGCGACATCGTAGTCACCCGTCTCGGCATGGTAGGCGATCCAGTTCGGCACAGAGGGGCGACCGCTGATGTTGACCTTGTTTTCTTCGAGGCCAAAGAGAATCGCATCGCCAATTACATACCCGTCTGCATTGCAGCAGACGATCTGCTTTGCCTTGTTCGGTGCGAAGTTGGCCAATGTGTTGACCGCCAGATCGGAGAGCAGCCGCAGAAGATCGGGGCCTTCGAAGTAGATATCCGTCATGTGCCTCGATAGGTCGAAGAGTACGGCCGTCTTGTTCCACGCCTCCTGTTCATCACGCCAATTGCTGAATTCAGGCGCAATCGGAAAGATGTAGGGCCCCGTGGGCGCGTTGCGCAGCATGTCCACAGGATTCTTCCAGGATTGCAGTTTCTCTTCGAGTGATTCTGTTGCTGCTGACATCTGTTCGATTCCTCCTCGTTCGTGCAGATTCTGACGTCCTGAAGAACCTCTCTTATCCACTCGAGTCAGGCAACAGCACAGACGGTTGATATGGTCTGTCCTGGACACAGCTCGTTCCAAACCTGTGTTTTGCCGCCGCGAGGGAAGATGAACTGAAGTGAACCTTCAAAGGAGCATTCCACATGTCCTCTGCCCAAGACGAAGCACCACCCTTCGGCTCCCCTGAACTACGATTGCCTGATGAATTGCGCGGCCCACTCAAGGCGCACATGGAGAATCTTCGGCAGCGCTATATCGACATGGGATGGGCGGGTCGTGGTGGTTTCGGCAAGAAACCAGCGCTCATCGTCATCGATCTCGCCCTGTGGTGGACGAAACCAGACAAACCACCCATGGGCAGCCACATCGATCCCATCGTCCATTCCACCTGTGATCTGCTGAAGGCCGCACGCAGCGCCCAGATCCCTATTTTTTTCACCACCTACGACTACGATCCGGCCGATCCACCGACCCCACACAACAACAAGTGCGAATCGAACATTGGCCCCGAAGATGCGGGTCTGATGGAACTCGATCCTCGCCTGGGGCGCCGTGATAACGAGCGGATCATCAAGAAGAAATACGCTTCAGCCTTCAACAGCACGAATCTGTATCACAATCTGACCACCCTCGGTATCGATACGCTCATCGTCACCGGCGTCAGCACAAGCCATTGTATCTATGCAACCAGTCGCGATGCGGCGCACACCTTTCGTGTCGTCGTTCCTCGCCAGGCAGTCGGCGAAAGATGCGAGTTACTGCACGAGGTAAATCTCCTCGATATCGACATCGATCTCGGTGACGTGATGGATCTCGACGAGGTCGTCAAGCACCTTGAAGCTTTGCCCTAGAGCGTGACTATACCAAGGTCTGTTGATTGTGTTTCACGAGATCACCTGCCTGCACCACACTCGAAGCGATATCGAGTTGACGGATGTCGGCCGCAGGATCACCATCGAATGCTGCCAGGTCGGCGACCAACCCGGGCTTGATCTGTCCCACCGTGTCGCCGAGCCCGATCGCT
>Ga0233429_1002410_pt1 | contig 19419 bp, 15 predicted proteins | sample SI_118_April2016_3_FD_179879 | JGI IMG/M metagenome (GOLD analysis project Ga0233429, IMG submission 179879) | Seawater microbial communities from Saanich Inlet, British Columbia, Canada - SI_118_April2016_135_MG | ecosystem: Environmental > Aquatic > Marine > Inlet | place: Canada: British... | reverse complement strand
GTCACTATGAAGCAAGCAGGGTTTAAATTGGGATTATAAAGAGATTCACCGCGGAGGCGCGAAGAGCGCGAAGGAAAGATAATAGGACGCAGATCAACACAGATAAATACAGATTTAAGAATTCAGGCATCAAAGATAATTTTACACAGAGGCACAGAGAATACTAAGAAAACAAAATTTAGAAAAACAGAACAAAAGATAATAGCTTTTATCCTTTGTGCCTTCGTTGCGAAAATATGTTGACGAAGGTTTCTTGATGGGAGGTATCGAGGGGGAGGGGTAATTCGGTATACCTTATGTTATGTTGGAAGTCTGGACCTTATTTGAAAATAAAATTACGTCCTTATGCTTTTGACATATTCACTAATTTCAGATTAATCATTTATATGACACTAAAAGCCATTGTAGCCACTAAGATAGTTGAATACAAAAAGCGAGGTAAATCAATACGTGAGATAGCTAAAGAGATTGGATTGTCTCGTGGTAAGGCAGAAAGGACACGATATTATTCATGTTGCGGTGTTGGAAGAGCTATAGTTAAGGTATAATTGTCAATGGCTGGCTTTCAAAAATGATCAGTTAAGGCAAAACTCAAGCATTTAGTATGTAGCCACCCGAGGGGGTACGTGCATTGTCTCTCTTTGATGTATATCTATACACCCCACTCACAGTCTGAGCACGATAAAAGGGCTTGTAACATACCAAACGGGTTCAATAATATTTAAACATCAGGATCCACAAAGAACGTTATTGTTAAATAGAACTTATTAAGCCGCAGCAAATTTAGAATCAGGCTGAACGGATCGTTAGTCAAATTTGTAACTATACTCTAACGAGTTTCATTAATGGTTCAAAAGAATATAATGCTGGTCGCCTTCCTGATGACTCTTCTATTGTAAAAATTAGATCATGATTTAAAAGTTCTCTTGTAAACCTTGCTGCACTAGGAATAGGTATGCCACTTTTCGTTGTAAATTTGTTATTTCTAAAAACTGGATTTGTAAATACAAAATCTAATGCATTAACACTCCATTTAGAAGACAATACATCTGAAAAAGTTATTTTCATTTCTTCGTATAGAGTACTTATTTCTTCAGCAATATTCAGGTTGCGAATGGCCTGCCTTTCAACAGCTTCTAGAAAAAAAACACACCATCCTTCCCAGTCACTATTTTCTGAAACATTTCTCATAGTGTCTATATAAAGATCTTTATTCTCTTCCAAATATCCACTTATATAAAAATGAGGCGTGGATATAGTCCCAGATTTCCATAACATCAATGTAATTAACATACGTCCAATTCGTCCATTACCGTCTTTAAATGGGTGTAATGCTTCAAATTCAATATGAGTAATCCCTGTCTTTATCAATATTGGATGTGTGCTTTTTTCTATATATTGAAATAGTTTATCCAATCCATCCTGTAGCTTTTCAGGACTGATTGGAGTAAACAGTATATTCTTTTTCAATTTATCGGCTAGGTAGTTTTGTTCATTTTTAAACTGACCTGGAGATTTTGAGGCGCCACGACCAAAAGATAACAATTGTTGATGCATTCCTTTAATTAGTGACGAAGATAAGGGATAACCTTTTTCCATTGCTTGTTGTGTAGATACCAATGCCCTTCTATAAAGGATGGTTTCAATAATATCTGCCCTTACCTTTGATGAATTTTCATTATTTTCATCATGGTCTGCTTCATATTTAAGGATTTCATCCATGGTACTTATTGTACCTTCCATTCTTGAGGAAATAACAGCTTCCTGATTTCGTAGAGGAGCCAAGAGAATCTCGCTGTTATGCATTTTTTTTAACATCTGGTCATAGCGAGCAACGGCATCAGTTGCTCTCAATAATTGTTCAACAAATTTCTCATAGTTAATATTGCTTGGTGGAAATTTATCGTAATGATAGTTGATAGCATTGTCTAAATTAAAGTTCATAGCTTAATCCTCAACTTGGTTTGATATTAATATTTTTAAATATATTAACCAGAAACAGGTTAGACATCAATATAAATATTAATATGATATTCAAAACTGGCTTGATGTAGAAATATTCAGATCAAAAGTGCTTGTCTCTCATATTTTTATTATTATGATACACAAGCTAGCTTGATATGAAAATATTCAGATCAAAGATGGTTGTCTCTCATATTTGATATTTTATTATAAGCAATAATATTGGGGTATGTAAGTAGTTCCCAATAAGGATATTTATTGCTGTAGTCAAGGAAAAATGGCATGGATATTAAGTGTTTACTGATGAAAGGAGGCCCATATGAAAGCGGCAAGGGCAAAACAGGAATTAATCATACAAATGTTAGAAACGGCACTGTAAAAGGCCTTCACTTTATTAAGCATATATAAACAAAGCCTTTACAACTTTGAAGCTGGGGTTCGAATCCACGACCTCTTGAGTACCAAACAAGAGGTCACTGGTTCAAGTCCAGTATCGCCTATACTTGAAGTGATTAAGTGTTCACACAGGTATTTTAAGTCGTAGTTAAGTCGTACCTAAAAACACGAAAAGGTAAAAAATGATAAAAGCAGATTAAAATGAAATCACCTCAAACTTGATGTAACACCTACTAAATAAAAGTATTACGTAAATATTAAGAATATATAAAAAAAGATAAAAATACTCCGAGAATAACATGGATGTTATTTCTCAAAACCTGCCTTGCACCAACACTTCTAACGCTAGTGGTTTTTAGTGTGATTGCATTAGCCTGTTATCCATACGTTTTTTACGAAGATGCTCTCCAATTGTATGAGGGTTGACAGGATAACCATCTGGATAAGAGAAAGGACGTACAACACATACAATATACTTAATGCTGGTATGTAAAGGGTAGCGCAACAACAAGGTTGCGTAACTTACGAGGAATTCACATGCACCCATTGGATGAAGAGAAGCACAGGCTAAAGTCTGCGGCTACAATAATAAAGAGGATAAAATTGCTCACATGAGGCTTTGTGCCTTAGCCCATTTCGGCAAGCTTGGTAAGGTCCCACATGGGCAGGAATATAGCCAACATAAGGAACAGCACAATCGCACCAAGAAAGGCCAGAAGTATAGGCTCTATCAGGCTTGCGATATTCTTGATAGAGTAATCAACCTCCATATCATAGTACTCTGAAACCTTTACCAGCATACTGTCAAGTTCACCGGACTCTTCTCCCGCAGACATCATCTGCACTACCATAGGAGTGAAGAAGCTGCTTTTCTTTATAGTTGCCGTAACGCTCTCACCACGTTTCACACCTTGTTCGATATCATTAATGACTTCAGATATCGGGACATTCTCCACCACCTCTGCACATATCTTCAGGTTCTCAACGATTGACAGTCCACTTCGATTAAGCGTAGACATCGTTCTGCTGAAAACAGACATTGCAATCTTGAGAAAAATAGGCCCGAAGACAGGTACCTTCAGTTTTAATAAGTCTAATTGACGGCGCCCTTTATAGGTTTTAGTGTATGCTTTAAAGGAGAAAAACAGAGCTCCTGCTCCGATAAAAAGAATGTACCAGTAGTTTGTAAAGAGGTGATTGGCCTCTATCAGAATCCTTGTCGCCAGGGGAAGTTCGAGGTCAACCTGTTGAAAGATTGACATAAATTGGGGAACTACAAATTTCATGAGTATAAGTATCGCGATTAACATGGCGCTTATGACTATCTTAGGATATCGTGTGGCTGCCTTGATCTTAGCTTTGATTTCTGCCGCATGTTCTGCCAGTGAGGCAAGCCTGCTGAGAATGTCGTCCAGGGTACCGGATGCTTCACCTGCCCGTACCATATTTATGTAAAGTTCCGAAAAGGTCTTTGGGTGTTTTGCAAGAGAGTCTGAGAATGAAGAGCCTGTCTGAATATCTGCCGATACCTTAAGGAGTATCTCCTTGAATGTTTTGTTCTGCATCTGCTCTGCAAGGCCCTGGATTCCAGCGAGCAAGGGTATGCCTGCCGCAAAGAGAGTGGCAAGTTGACGGTTAAAAACTATGATGTCTTTGTCCTTTACCTTTGGCTTTAATAAGTTTGCAAAAAAACTACTCTTCGCAGCCTTGCCTTCTTTCAGGAAAACCGGTATGTACCCCATTTCTCCCAGACGAGTCCTGGCAATATCCAGCCCCGTTGCTTCTAAAGCCCCTGCAACGGCAAGTCCTGCTCCATCTCTGGCTTTATAATTAAATAGTGGCACTGTTCTCCTCTTCGACGGTGCTATTTAAATATCTGTCAACTGTATCTGTAAGCATGTTCAAATCATAAGGCTTCGCTATGTACTCATTAGCGCCGCATGCAAGGCCCAATTCCCTGTCGGCATCCTGAATCTTTGAACTTACAATAATAATAGGAATATGTTTAAACCTGGTATCAAACTTAAGTAGTCTGCATAAATGGTAACCGTCCATCTTGGGCATCATGACGTCCAGAATAATGAGTTTCGGTTGTTCGCCGTTTACCATCGTCAATGCGTCTTTCCCATTTGTTGCCATAGCAACTTTGTGACCTTTTGCCTCCATGGCAAACTTTAATGTTTCTGCGCTATAAAGGTCGTCTTCTACCAGTAGTAATTGTCTGTTATCTATCATTTATATAAAGGCAGGGTAAAAACAAAGTTGCTGCCACCTCTCTCTTTGCTCTCTACCCAGATCCTCCCTCCCTGTGCTTCTACAATATCTTTGCAAATACTTAATCCCAGCCCTATTCCATAATGTTTTTTTGTTGCGGCATTCTCTACCTGATAGAACCTTTCAAATATTTTATCCTGTTCTTCAAGGAATATGCCGGACCCGTTATCCTTAACGCTGATTTCTACCTTATCTTCCATAGATTTAGTGCTTACTACTACTTTTCCTCCATCGTTGGTAAACTTAAAGGCATTATCCAGAAGGTTTAACAGCACTTGCCTTATCCTGTTTGAATCAGCAAGGACAGGAGATGTGTTTCCATTGTTATTGATAAGTGATATTTCCTTCTCTTCGGCTTTGAACCATTGGCTCTCCATTGCGCTTTTTATAACTTTGCTGAGATCTACTCTCTCACGCTTTAACGGTACTTTCCGTATTTCTGACATGGCTATATCCAGAAGTGAAGCAGTCAGGTTTGATAGATATTCGACACCGTCGTTTATGATGTGTAAGAATCTCTTCTGGGCATCGGTATTTGGTCCCGGTATTTCCTGGAGCAAGAGATTTACTGAATTCTTCATGGATGTTATAGGGGAGAGTAGTTCGTGAGAAGCGACAGTTATAAATTCTGACTTGACCTGCTGAAACTCTTTGTCCCTTGTAATATCTTTAAATACGACTAAACAGCCTTTCTTTCTCTTGTTGTTAATCTCTCCGTTTATTTCAATGCAATCTACTCTTATTACTCTGGTCTCCGGTGCCTGAAAGGTTATCTCTTTAGACGTAAGCGTATCCACTTCTCCTTTCAACCATCTTGATATATTACTCAGCCCTGAACTATTCAGCAGTGCTATTGTATTCTGTTTATCGATATCCCTATTGATCTTCCCGCCAAGCAGCCATTTAACGGCAGGATTAACTACTACTGAATCGTCATCTTGAGTGATTATTATTACGCCTTCAGGCAGGTTCTCTACGGCAAGATTAAACATCTCTATATTTTCATTAAATCTGACTTCCTGAGAAAGATTCTTGTTACCGTTAATCATAGAGAGTGCATTTGATGCAAAGATGGCAAAAGATTTGAATAACCATTCATCATGGGAAGTAAACTGGCCTTTTCCTTTTTTATTTACAACCTGAAGTACTCCAATCACCTTATTATCCCTTCGTTTCATAGGAATAGATAAGACTGTCTCTGTTTTGTATTCCAGCATATTATCAAGTTGAGGATCAAACAGAGGACTTTGGTAAGCATCTTCAAGGTTGATAGTTTCTGATGCCTTTGCAACATAGCCGGCTAAACCACTGCCAAGTGGTAAGCGTACTTCTCCGGTTTCTCCATCGTGGACATAAAAACATTTGAATTCATTCGTCTCCTCATCAATCAAAAACAGATTGCACATATCTGACTCTAATATTCGTTCGGCTTCAGTCATTATAAAGCTGAACAGGGATGCCTGCTCAGTACACTGAAGCATACCAATAGAGGTGTTAAACAGGCGTGCCAGCTTCTGCTCTGTCTTCCGAGTAATATTGAGCACGCTCATAATTAAATCGCTTGTTGTATGGCCTAAATCGATTAATACATCTCCTAATGCCTTACCATTTGCTTTCTGTATTTCCAACGCCTCTTCTATCTGGCGTTCATTTACCATCTTCTTTCCCATTAATAACTGCCCGAACATCTGTCTTTTTTCTTCTTTAATCATCGTAAGTTGTTATTGCTTTAATTTGTTTTCAGGTTATTAGAGGTAAGGTTCTTTCTCTTCTGTTCCAAAAAAAAACCACGGCTTTGCGTCCCAACCTCACAGTTGGTTTGCCTTTGTCATGCTTGTTACTATTGCACTTAATATTCCAAAACCTTTAAATTCTAAAGATTAATTTTATTATTAATTTAAGTGCCTGAGATTAAGTGTGTTATGAAATAAAAATTATAATTTTCAAAATTCATGCAGGCAGTGGGGATGTTAAGAAGCACTGTATTTGTGTGTCAGAATGAAGCACGCGGAACTTAAAATGGGATTTTTTTCAGGTATGTTATATGCCGGGAAAGGGACTACGTGTTACGCGTTGCGAGTTCTTGCGAAAGCATGTCTGTCTCATTATCGTGAGGATTCCAGATTTGGAATTTACGAATGACGATTTAAGAAGCAAGAAGTTAGAGGCAAGGATGACCATTGACCAATAACTTTAGCTCACCTGCCGCCAATTGTCACATTTTTAATCCTGATGTGCGGTCCTCCGTCGCTTACACGCAAGGGAGATTGTCCGCCCTTGCCACAACCACCGAGTCCTCCGAACATGACAAGATCATTGCCGATTGCGTCTATGTTCATTAATGTTTCAAATACATTTCCTGTCAGCACTACATCGTGGAATCCATGCCAACCTGGTAATATACACAATACGCGGGCTAACACAGATATCTGTTGTTTTTTAGATATTGAATGACCTTGTTAGTACTTTCATCAACTGTTTCATTCTCTATATCTAAAGTTATTTCAGGGGAGGCAGGAACCTCATATTCCTCATCCAACCCAGTAAAATTCTTAATTTTACCAGCCCTTGCCATTTTATAAAGCCCTTTAGGATCATTGCGTTCAGCTGCTTCAAGGGAGCATTTACAAAATATTTCTATATAATTCCTAATAATCCTGCGGTTTTTTTCACGTACTCTGGCCTTGGGGACAACAGCTACTGCCAGGCTGATTATGCCATGCTTATTTAAAATAGATGAAGTAGATGCAATAAATTGTGTAATGATTTCCCTATCATGTGCATCAAACCCAATAAGCTTGCCAAAATCAGGTCGAACAATATCAGAATCCAGCACTTCCACTTTATTACCCTGTTCTCTCAAAAAAGCAGATAATCGTAGTGCGAGTGTTGACTTACCAGATGCAGGCAGGCCTGTAAACCATAGTGTATAAGTCATTTTGTAAACAAAAACATTATTAATTTAGGATCAAAATTTTTTACTCTGTGATCTGCATTTTTTTCAGCCATCCGTCTATTCACGTTTATATTTGACAATAAAAAAGAATTGCAGTCAAGCGGTTATTTAGATAGCATCTTTGTATTAATATGTCTGCTAATTTGAGGCCAAGATCTTATGACGAACCATACTCTTATCGCATTACTTTCTAAATATTGCAAGGAAATAGGTGTCACGCGAATTGGAGAAGTTACCATGCTTGATACTCACAGCATACCTGTGTTCCAGTCAATAAGACCGGCGGCCACAAATCTTGTTGTTGATTCCGGCAAGGGGGAAACGCGAAATGAAGCATTAGTGGCAACAATGGCAGAAGCTATCGAAAGATATTGTGGCGAGAACTGCCTCAATGAGCGCATTGCACTCAAGGATATTGATTCGATTGAAGATCTTGTCTTTTATCCAACTCTTCCATTCAGACGTCCACTGGATGACTATCTTGAAGTGACAGCAGTGAAAAGGTATCCGGACATGAAATGCTTTTATACTCCAATTGAACTTATATCGTATGCCAACACTAATCCAAGGAAAAAAATGTTCCGGTATCCCTGGGGCACGACCGGATTAGGCGCGCACACAAACACGGAAAGTGCCGTCCTGAGCGGCCTCCTGGAGGTAATGGAGAGAGATGCTATCTCAAGCATGTTTTTCGGCGCTGGCGACGTTGATGTCAGGAGGGTAGATGTGAGATCTATTCCGGAAGAGTCGCAGGTTTTAGCGTCCAAAATTGTTGAATTTCCTTATGAATTGATAATCATAGAGATCCGTACAAGATTTGACATGTCTGTATTTGCCGTTTACCATACAGATAAATTCTTATATCCCGGAGGTATTGGATACGGAACTCATCCCTGTAGATCCATCGGGTTGAAACATGCCCTGTTGGAAGCTGCCCAGTCACGCGTCCTTCGTATCGCCGGAAGCCGGGACGATCTAAGGTATCTTATTAATGATTCATATATGTTGGACTCTCTATCTTCTCTTACACCGGAACAATTTGATGATAGTTCTCGCAATAAAATAGAACATCTGTCTGATGAAGATATTCTTCTTCTTTGTGTTGAAAAGCTGGGCGCAATCGATGTAGATATCTATTTTTGCGATCTGAGAGTCGAACCATCTCCTCCTCTAAAAGTTGTTAAAGTGATTGCACCCGGTTTAAAGCTGTTGAGGCAGGGAACTGCCTTGACGGGTATCCCGCTTGCCCCTGCAATGGAGATTTTTGCATGATAAGTAAATCACAGTTGATTGTTTTTGCAGGTCCCTCCATAGAAAAGGAATTTATTCAACGTAAACTTCCGTACGCAAAAATTTTGCCACCGGTTGCACAGGGACAAATTGCCGAAATCATCAGTCACGAAGACGTACAAACTATTTTGCTAATTGACGGTCTTTTTTACCAGAGCTTATCTGTACTGCACAAGGAGATCATCCTCGCTCTTCAACAAGGTGTAAATATTGTCGGGTGTTCCAGTATGGGTGCCCTCAGAGCAGCCGAACTGCACAGGTATGGAATGGTTGGTATCGGCAGAGTCTTTGAGTATTATCGGGACAACTTCGTAACCGGAGATGATGAAGTTGCCGTGCTGCACGAACCTGTCGAACTATATAAGAATTCAACGATACCGATGATAAATTTGCGGATATTCCTGGAGGAATCACTGGATCGACCCGGATTTTATATTACTGCTGAAGAAGCTGAACTGCTTCTAAATGCACTTTTAGACATTCCCTTTTCAAGAAGGACATATAAAGAATTGGAATGCGGGCTTCAAAAGGAATTATCTAACATACGTACTCAACAGATTATTAACTTTATGCAGACAAATGTTCCGGATTATAAGAAATTGGATGCCATGGAGGCTATAGAGTATATTGCTTCAGGAAGTCTGTCCGACGTTAATACAGAAGAAATTGCAAATATTTCACTCGGTTACTCGCTGGACGCATATATGTCAAGTGAGCTACACTATTCTGGAGATTTATCAGAGGTAACTCCGAGACAGCTATGGGTTACTGAAATGTTTTCTAACGAGAATTTTCAAATACAGTCCGCGCATTCGATATACAGAAATGCGGCTGTAAAGTATGCAGAATCTCATGGTCTTGTTGATACAGAAAGAAACAGGGCAATCGTAACAAAGTCTCTTTTTTCTTTTTACGGCTGCAAGGATATAGGAACTCTTCGGAAAATACTTGGTTTACATAAACGTGCTTTTGACGAATTCATAAAGGAGGAGGCGCTTCTGTATGCTCTCAGGTATGCTCATGCTCATCAGAACTTCATGGATGGTAATGTAAAGGCTTATTGTGATTTACTTCGCGCCGATGGGTCCTTTGCATCAACCTCGTTACGGGTTGCAGAAAAGCAGGGCTCCTTATCTGGCAAGAATATACCATCTGGAACCGGAGGTATTGAAGAGACGTACAGTATCATACAGAAATATTTTTTACATCTTCCCGACAAAATAACCAAGAATTTCCTGATAAACCTTGGTACGATACATGTACAATGTTTCTGGCGGGCTATGAAGGAGCTTCTCTTCTTTATGTCAGTAAAGAAAAAAAACCGTGATTCTTGAGTGGAAATAAAGAATAATACGTGTAGTAGATTTGATGTGGATATTAGCTTGTATAAAACAGGCAGACAGGTGTGACACCATACTATGACGATAAATAATACATCCATTAATTATAATGGAAGTTCTTATAATCTTAAAAAAGGGTTTAAAGGTGGTACACACCGTATATGTCCTCCCGCAGAAACATACCGTAAGATAGAACCTTATTTTAAAAATATAGGTTTAACCCGCCTGGCAAATATTACAGGGCTTGATAATATCGGGATCCCGGTTGTGCTGTCCGTACGTCCAAATGGTACTTATCTTTCTGTTGATGCCGGTAAGGGCTTTTCACTGGATGCTGCAAATGTTTCAGCAGCAATGGAGTGTATTGAACGTTATCATGCCGAAAATATTTCTCCCGAAGAATTTAGTATGACTTATAAGGAGCTGAATAATAGTTATAACACGGTTCCCCTTCAGCACCTGCCATTAACAAAAAATTCGATCTTCAATATAGACAGCCCTCAGAGATGGACTATTGTATGGGACATTATGAACAACTGTGAAGTTACTGTTCCCACTTCAATGCTGACGTTGAAGCGATCACTTGGTCTGCCTTCTAATGTGATGCCATTCCAGATTGGTACAAATGGACTGGCTTCCGGAAACAAGTTGCTTGAAGCATTCTGCGCAGGACTTTATGAGATTGTAGAACGGGATGCAGTTACTTGTAATCTGGTTGCCGAGGAACGGATAAATTACAACATTCCCAAAGTACGTCTTGAGACTATTGAATCTGCTCTTGTCCTCAAACTTCTTGGGCAATATGAAGAAGCAGGAATAAAACCTGTCATTTATGATTGTACTATAGACACGGATGTCCCGACTTATATGTCTTTTATCTATGATATTGAATCAAGGGCTATCGGGATATACAAGGGATATGGCGCCCACCTTGATCCTGAAATAGCAATGATTCGTGCATTGACAGAAGCGGCACAGAGCCGCCTCATCTATATATCCGGATCCAGAGATGATTTTTTTCGCTGTAATTATCGTCGTTTAAAAAGAGGGGATGATAAAAGAGCAATTGATTATCTTGAAAGAATACCTGAAACTGTTGATGCGAGGGATAGAAAGAGTGAGAGTACGGATACTTTTGAGGGAGACATACTTAAGGTATTTGAAAAGCTGAAGAGAGTTAATATAAATCAGATAATCGCGTTAGATCTGACATTGCCGGAATTTGATATAGCAGTGGTAAGAATTATGGGTCCCGGCCTGGAAGGCTATAAATTTGATTACTATTCACCCGGACATAGAGCGCTGGCATTTCTTGAGAAATTAAAGAGTGAGAATGGAGAGTTGTGTAAATGAAAACTGTAGTTTATCTAGGACCGTCTCTGCCGTTGGGTGAGGCGAAAAAAATCCTTGGTGTGGAAAAGGCAATATATCTGCCCCCCGCCAGTCAGGCTGACTTATTGAGTGCTGTGACAATTTATAAACCGGATGTGATTGCGATTATTGACGGCGAGTTCGGACAATCCCTCTCTATATGGCATAAGGAGATACTATTTGCACTTGATAAAGGAATTCAGATTTACGGTGCCAGCAGCATGGGTGCACTGCGTGCCGTAGAAACCAGTATGTTTGGGACTATAGGTGTGGGTACCGTATATGATATGTATGCGTCCGGAGAGATAAATGATGATGATGAGGTTGCGCTTCTACATAGTACTGCGGAGGATGGGTACCGCAATATATCGGAACCAATGATAAATATCAGGATGACCTTCAGGAAGGCAGCAGAGGAAAAAGTTGTCACTGGTGAAATTGCAAAATCGTTCACTGATATTGCTAAATCAATATTCTATACACAGCGAGTGTACCCGCTGATATTCCGGAAGGCTGCTGAAAAAGGGATTGACCGGAAGACAATTGATTTAATGTCTGCATTTGTAAAAGATCATAATGTTAATGTAAAAGCTCAGGATGCAATTCAGTTGTTGGAGACCATACGTGATCTGAAAGGACCGGTATCAAAACCAGGGAACCTTAAACGGCAAAAATCCCACCTGTTTGATTCCATGTATGATATGGACCGTTCAGTACAGCATAACGGAACAAATATTGAATTGTCGCTAATTGCTCATTTTGCGGCTTTGCATATGAAGGATTTTAACAATATCAATTTCAATGGGTTGAATAAAGCCTTAGTCATTATGCTGGCAAATTTCCTGAAAATCGAAATAAGTCAGAAGGAGTTGAACAAGGAGATCAGCCGTTTTCAGATCAGACAACAAATTAAGGGCGATGAACAGTTAAATAAATGGATAGATAAAAACGATCTCAGCCTGGATGAGTTTAATGAACTTTTTCATGAAGTTGCCGTATGCAGGAAACTGCACAAATGGTTTCTGACATGTAACTATAATGGTAAAGGAGCCCGTATCCTCATGAATGAGCTGCGTTTGAGAAACCAGTATAAGGAGTGGGTGGAGAAAGCCATTGACTGTGAAGAGACCGTAAATAACTCTCTTGTTGAACAGGAGGGTGATAGCAATAGGAATGATACAAGAAGTCTGTTAAAGGAGCACTTGGAGCAAACCGATTGTGTAATTGATACTGAGTTTGTAGAGTGGGCTGAGGAATCTACATTTCTTCACACTGTGGATTTTATCAATGAAATGAAAAAAGCCAGAGAATACCGGAATATTAAACACGATAAGATAGCTAAATTGTTCAAATGTTGAAAGTTCTTCGACCAACACGTCATTCAGAATTAATCAGTGCCAACGTTTTTGATCAGATATTCAAAGACAATCTCGGAAGTGTTCTGGACATTAGCTTAATTGACACAAAAGAGTGGTTTGATACAATTCTTGGTTCTCTGAATTCCCATTATTCCTTTGAAGACTCGGCAATAAAGTTTAGTGAAACTACCGCAAATTTTGACTTCTTCTGCCCCTCATTCGAATGTTTTCCTTCGACACCATACTTTTTAACACTACGCAATTTCAGCGGATCTAATGTTCGTCTGCTCTTTATTGCACACTCTCCGGCAATATATATCATGGAGTGGATAATGCTGTCAAAAATACTTTGCCCGGGAGACATAATCATTGCTCCAAGTGATAGCGCCAAACGTGTTATTGACTTCCTCTGCCCGGAACTCTCCGATTATGTAGAAGTCATTCCGCATCCTATACACGCATTACAGCACCCGGTGGGACAGACTTTCAGTAGTTGTGATCGAATCGTTTCGTTAAGCAGCGTTGTTGAAACAAAATTGATTCACAAACAGATTGAGGCTATGTCACTCCTGAAAAAACGGGGCCATCATAATCTGAGAATGGATATTGGTGGCAGTTTGAATCCAAACAGTTCAGATGATCCTACCCAATATGCACTAACACTAAAAGCAATGATAGAGAGGTTTGGCCTTCAAGATAGTGTCGTACTGGCAGGGCCGATCATTGGAGATGATGCAAAAGCAGCTTTCCTTTCAGGTGCAAAAGTATCTATCAATCTTTCCAACAGCATTGAAGAGGCGTGTCCAAAAGCTCCGGTTGAAGCTCTTTCAATGGGAATCCCCGTGGTAACTACATACTGGAACGGATATACGGAAGCAGTTGGTAAATCAGGCATACTGCTTCCACTTGAAGAGGACCAATTTGGAAACATAGATATTCCTGTTGAATTGATTGCCGATGCGATTGAATCACTCCTTGACAATTCACCTTCTAAGGAAGAGTGTATGAACCATGCAGAAAGGTATGCGCCAGGTTTAATCTCTGAACGTTATCGTACTGTTTTAGAGAATCGACGTAACATTAATCCGGCGGAAGTGGCAGAGAATGTAGACATATTAAAGTGTGATGATCGATCATGCGACTGGAAAGGTTTTGTTGGAGATATCGGGATTGTTAACAACTTTACGTGGCAAGAGTTATTTTCTTTTCACTCAGATTTTGTCAGGCAGCAGCACCGGTATATTTCCGGCAGTAATTTGCAGAACACTTGCCAGGAAGAGGTCCTTCGTGATTTAATTATCTATGCTTCTAAAAAACCTCTGGAGAGTTTTTATGGATATAAATCTCTTGATAGATGGTATACAGATGATATGCGGAATCTGGAGCATGTATCTCATCAGGATCAATTTCTCCATAAACTGATGCTGTCATTGCTTAATGCCCCATTAATTACTTCTCGTGTGGCTGCGCTCTTTTATGTGAGCAGTCAAAAAGAGCCGGAATATTTTGAAAAGGTTTTGTCATCCCTCAACATTAATGCTCTTCCACCGGGAACAGGATATTTGTATCGAAGCCATCTTTTTTATGCAAAGAAGCAGTACTCAAAGGCGTTTGACTCTATTCAAAAGGTAAATCTAGACCAGTTGAAAGAGTATAATACACCGTTTCTGAGGCAATATATAAAAGTCTGCCGGGGATTAAAAACCTATAACGAGCCCGTTGTTATTCTGAAGCAATGGTTGTCAAAATATCCTGACGGATGTTATTCCGGTCCAATATGGTTGGACCTGGCAGTTATTTTGTCAGATTCAGGGAATTATTCAGAAGCCGGAGTAAATATTAAAAGAGCAGAGTCATTACTGGGCAACATACCCGTTATTCGGAAAGTGAAAGAGAAAATTGCCACTGATATTTTATTCGAATCTTCCAGTTAAACATGACAGATATCCTGCTTATACAACCTCCATTTTCAATGCCTGATAAGCCGTACATCAGCGTACCGGTTCTCTCAGCATATCTAAAGAGTAAGGGGGTTTCTGTCGCTGGCCTTGATTTAAATATTGAATTCTTTCGTGAGTTTCTCTCTCCTGAACATTTACATGTCTGCCTGGGAAAAACAGAAACACGCTTGAAAGAGTTGGAAAGTAATGGGTCTGGTGATTCCGAATTCAAGATAAACGCTCTAAAGAAACTTCTGACATCTGTTTCGGATAATAAGGCATCGCTCTTCAATCTGTTTAGCAGCCCCAGGCCGTCAAACTCCCATGCATTTCAACTTTTGAAATGCGGCTTGTCGCTGGCATGTTTTCCATATTATCCGGAATATCTGGATTTCACAATTACAACAGGATATATACGTTATTATTCTCAATTTAAGAAATTTTCATCATCTCATATACTGAAAAGTATTCAGCGTGAAACTATATACTCCGGGTTGATGGAACCAATTATAAATAAAAGTATAAATAAAAAGAAACCCTTCTGTGTAGGCATATCCCTGACATTCCCCGATCAGGTGCTGCCCGCTTTTAAATGCGCACAGATTATTAAAAGTAAATTTCCTGATATATTTGTCGTGATTGGGGGGGCATTTGTTTCTACGCACATGAGAGAGATTGGTACGGCAGAAATCTTTCAATACATTGACGCATTGGTACTAGATGAGGGAGAAGCTCCTCTGAACCATCTGGTTTCTGAGTTGAAAAAGAGTGAGCCTGATCTGGGCAGTGTGCCGAATCTGTGCTATTTAGATCGGGGGAGACCGGTACATACAGAACAACACCAACCTGTTATTGTTAATGACCTCCCGGCACCGGACTATGGACTGTTCTCGCTGGACAGATATCTTGTCAACCAGGACACAATGGCTCTTCTTTTTAGAATATCAAGGGGCTGTTACTGGAAAAGATGTTCATTCTGTAGGACAGAAATTTCATTTATAAAGGGCCACAGTAGTCCTGATGCAGAACTGATATTTCAGCATTTGAAAACGGTTATTGAGGAGACTGGTGTCCGTATCATACATTTCAGTGATGATGCGGCGATACCTGAAATCATGGAGCATATTGCCATTCAGATTATCAAAAATAAGATCAGTATTAAATGGGTTGCAAATTTCAGGTTTGATAACAGACTAACAACTCATCGCCTTAGATTATATAAAGAAAGTGGATGTCACTCTATATACCTTGGACTGGAATCGCTTAATCCCAGAATATTGAAATTAATGAACAAAGGTATTACGGAAGATCTTGTCACCAAAAACATTAAAGTTATAAAAGAGTCTGGAATACCAATAGTTGCATATATGATTGTTGGCTTTCCTACCGAAACAGAAGAGGAGGCGCGGGAATCTTTTAACAAAATGTACGAGATGAGAAAAAACAATCTTATAAAGAAGTGTGTTTATAACGTTTTTGAGGTTGCATCGTCTTCTCCCATCGCTACAAATCCGGAGAAGTATGGAATAAGAAGCATACCATACGATCATGAATGTGATCTCCTGCCACCATCATCTAGATTTGAAGCCGATGGGATGAGCAGGGAAAAGGCAACGGCTCTTTGTAACGAGTTTATTTATAAGTTAGATCAGTTGAAATAAATTATCAAAAAAAGGTCGATGACAAAATGAATACAGGAAGTAAGGATGAAAATAATGTATCTGATATTCTACTCGTTTACTCTCCGTTTGGAGTTCTTTTTGATCCATATATAAGCATCCCGACTTTGGCAGGATATTTAAAACTAAAGGGATTTAAGGTTACGGCATACGATATCAACAGGGAGTTCTTTTTTCGGTTTCTCTCACCCGAAAATATCTGTAATGGCTTAACATTTATCAACAAACGCTTTGACCAACTCAACAGGCAGAAGTGTCTGAGCTTTATGGAGATAAATGAGTACTGGCTGATTGTCTCTCTGCTGCTACTTAGAGAAGAGTTTGAGAGTGATATTAGAAATATTGTTATTCCGTATGCATCTTTCGATCAGGTACAGAATTCCAAGGCAGTAAAATTTTTCACATTGGTCGCCAGCATGCCAAATTTTCCGGAGATCATTAGCACTAAAGTCCAACTGGAAAAGTGGTCAGAATTCAACCATTTTTCTACTCAAGACATACTTAGGAGTACGGAGAAACAGAATATCTATTCTGATATTCTCAGAGGGATAATCGCTGACTATGTACAGAACAATCCGGCTCCGAAGGCAATTGGGCTTTCAGTAGTCTTTCAACATCAGATTATTGATGCCTTTCAATGCGCAAAAATATTCAGAGAATTTTGTCCTGACACTCATATCACTATGGGGGGGCCGTCTATCTCAAATTTTTTTAGAGAGTTGAAGGAAACAAAACTATTCGATATCGTTGACTCCTTCATCCTTGATGAAGGGGAAATGGCATTGGAGAATCTCTTGATTGAGCTGAAAAAAGAGAAACCTGATCTTGCAAATGTCCCGAATCTTCTCTATCGCAATAATGGTAGTTTAGTCCGGAACAAAGATGCGCATTCACTTGATCTTGAGCAAGCTCCGGCTCCGGCTTATGATGTATTTGATCTGGACAGATATACTAATTCCAGGGATAAGCTCAAAGTTCCGTTCCGCCTCTCTAAAGGTTGCGTTTGGAAGAAATGTTCTTTCTGCAGAACTAATCTACAGGTGTGCAGTGACTTTCAGCAACCGTCAGTTGATGTCGTATACAATAACCTGCTTGAATGTATCAATAGACAGAAAGTCAAATACTTCTTTTTCTCAGACGAATCAGCAGGTCCTCTTGTACTTGAAAGGATCTGCAAACGGCTGATAGCGGACAACATTAAGATTAACTGGCATGCGCACACACGTGTCTCTCCTAAACTGACACGTGAGCGATGCGAATTATACAGTAAAGCGGGTTGTAATTATCTGAGTATCGGGGTTGAATCATTTTCCGACCGTATTCTAGAAATGATGAAGAAGGGAATCGATAGTAAACTGATCGACAGGGTGTTCAATAATATTAGGGGAGCTATCACGATCCATGCGTATATGATGATAGGTTTTCCAACAGAAACAGAAGAAGAAGCGTTGCATTCACACAGAATCCTTAATGAGTACGTTGACAAAAATATAATTTCATCTTACTCTTACAGCTCATTTACATTAATTTATGGTTCTGAAATATGGAACAACCGTAAAGAATACGGCATCACTGATGTCAGACTTCCTCCGTTATCTGATTTGAGTGCCGACAGTGTCGACTTTAGTTGTACAGGGCTGGAGAGATCAAGAGTATTTGAATTATTTCTGGATTTCAATAAGGATATGCTTTTTGCAAATAAACTGAAGGCACTGACTAAAATCCGTATTAATAATAAGTCAGTCAAAATTAATTTTGACATGGTCAAATTGTCTCAACTTGTGAAAGACTACAGCTTTATGTCATTACCGAAAATTCAGTGGTTAAAAAACAGTACGACGATTAACATCAAAGCATATGATTCCTAACTCAATTTTTTTTTACTTGCAAACATAAAGAACACAACTATAATTACAGAAGTTTCAATATTGTACGGTTGAGGGTGGTCTGCATCCTAATATATATTAACATTGTGAAAAGGAGGTTATAATGTCTGTACAAAGTGCAAAGGATTTTGTAGCAAAAGTAAAAGGTGACAAATCGATTGCGGATTCTCTGGGATCTGCTGCTGATGATGATGCTCGTAGGAAAATAGCTGCGGATGCAGGATTTGACTTTACTAAAGCTGAGATGAGTGAAGCTCTTTCTGCAGGAGGCAGTAAGCAGCTTAGTGATGCTGATCTTGACACTGTTGCTGGTGGATCATCAGCATCATGGGTTAGTACAGGTGCCGCTGTTGGAGGCGCTGCAGCTGCAGCTGCTTAAAAGCACTGCTTTGATTTGATTACAAAATAACAACAGATATATGCCGAAAGGTTTGTAGTTAACATGTATGCAAGCCTTTCGGCAACACTTTCTCTTTCGTGTTAGAGCAACAGATCGGATAACTTCAACTAACTCCAGACTACTTTCTTCGGCTGCACTTTTAAATCATTTCTATATCATTCTTCAATTTCCTGACTAAATTTTCAAGTAGTGTACAGGCATCTTCGGATGCTAGCTCTTCCAATGTCAAATGGGTCAGCGATATTAGAATAAGTGTTCTCCTCTCCTCTTCTGTAAATATTTTTCTGCAATCTGCATCAAATCGTTCCAGATTTACAGCAGCGCTCTTTACCATCGATTGAAGGATTACGAAAGCTCCATCGGACAATTCCGGTTTGCCTCGATAGTTTTCGAGTCTGCCTCCTACTCTGTACACCGGAAAATCCTCAAGGCCCAGAAAGCGGAGAAACCAGTCTGCACAGAACTTTCCTTCTGCTGCGGTAATGCCCATATAGTCTGCGATTAATTCGTCAATAAGGTTGTTTCGCATTGAAGAGAAGATTCGGCGGGTAAAATAGTGTGCGCATT
>Ga0233429_1002407_pt1 | contig 19441 bp, 15 predicted proteins | sample SI_118_April2016_3_FD_179879 | JGI IMG/M metagenome (GOLD analysis project Ga0233429, IMG submission 179879) | Seawater microbial communities from Saanich Inlet, British Columbia, Canada - SI_118_April2016_135_MG | ecosystem: Environmental > Aquatic > Marine > Inlet | place: Canada: British... | reverse complement strand
GGGAATCTGGACCGCTCCGCTCACCTCTCCTACCTCTAGCTGCAAAACCGCCTCTTCGAACTCGGGGAGCAGTTCCCCCGGACCAAAAAAGTCTACATCTCCCCCATCCTGTGCATTGGGCGCCTGAGAGTACTGGCGGGCGAGTTCTGCAAAATCCTCCCCACTCTGGATGCGCTGACTCAAATCCTGCGCTTCTGCTTGCACCTTAACCAGGATGAAACGGGCCCTCATCTTGCCTTCCATCATCGCCCTGACCGCTTCGATGCGGGCATTGATGCTGTAGATAAGGGCCGGTTCTACCGCCCTCTCCCTGGCCTGTTCGTAATATTCCAAAGCCCGAGCATAGCTCCCCTGTTGCGCGAGCAAGAAGGCGATATTGTTGTACGCCTCGAAGTGATCGGGGACCAAACGCACTATTTCCATATATTGCTCGATGGCCGCTTCCAGGGAGTCCATCTGGGTAAAATAGAAACCGAGATAACGATGGGCTTCCGGGTTTTCCGGGTCGAAATGCAGAGCCGTGTCTAACTGGGCTCTGGCCCTTTTCAGATCCCCTCCCTGCATGTAGAGGAATCCCAGAGAACTGTGCACCGGCGAGGCCTGGGGCGCCAGCAAACGGGCCTGTTCAACGTAGTAAATGGCCGAATCGAGCTGTCCACTGGCCAAAAAGACCTCCCCAAGGCGGGAGAGAACGGGCAACTGTGCCGGTTTTTCACGCAGCGATAAATGAAAAGTCCGGTGCGCCTGAGCCAGGTTCTGGGCCTGGAGATAGAACACCCCCAGGCGATTGAGAAAGGCGGCACTTCCCGCCCCGGCGGCCAGGGCTTTTTCGTATTCAGCGATGGCCGGTTCGAGCTGCCCTTGTGCGGCGAAAGCCTCTCCTTGCTGCACATAGCGAACGATGTCCGGTTCCTCCGCGAACCCCCCTCCTCCGATCAAGACAAGCGCGCAGCAGAGCCCAATAAACTTCATTTTTTCCCTATCTCCTCCAGAAATCGGGCACCAAAAGGACCAGCAAAGTGCCCAGTTCCAGCCGTCCGAGCATCATGCAGAACGAAAGGAATGCCTTTCCGACGGCAGGTATGTCAGCATAATTTTCAATGGGGCCCACTCTGGCCAACCCCGGTCCGATATTTCCCAGGCAAGCAACTACAGAAGTCGATGCGGTGATGATATCCAAACCCAGAGCGGTCATGAATATCGATCCCAAGGCAAAAAAACCAACAAAAGAAGTGAAAAAAGCCAGGATCGAGCGGGTGACATCCTCTCCTACTGCCGCCCCGCCGATCTTCACCGACATCCGAGCCTGAGGCCTGAAAACGTGATAAACCTCCTGGTAGGCAACTTTGAAAAGGACCATAAGGCGTGAGATTTTCATGCCGCCGGCCGTCGACCCCGCCGAGCCTCCGATGAACATCAAACAAACCAGGATGGTTTTTGAGAACGCGGGATATAAATCGAAATTGTCCGTTCCGAAACCGGTAGTCGTCAGGATGGCCACCGTTTGGAAACCGGCGTACTGGAAAGCCTTCCCCAAACTCCCGTGCAGGGACCAGATATCCAACGAGATTAAGAGGGTAACGATCAGAGATATTCCCAAATACAGGCGAAATTCACTGTTGCGCACCATCGCCTTCCAATTGCCTCTTATCACCAGATAATAGAGAGTAAAATTTATCCCGGCCAGGAACATGAAAAGGGTTATGACTACGTCGACGGCAACGCTGTCGTAAAAGCCGATGCTCTTGTTCTTGGTCGAATACCCTCCCGTTGCCATGGTGGCAAAGGAGTGGCTCAGGGCCTCGTAAAAACTCATCCCGCACAGCATCAGCAGCCCCATTTCCAGCAGCGTAAGGAAGGCGTAAATCTTCCAGAGGGCCACCGCTGTCTCTTTGATTTTGGGCCGCAATCCCTCGGTAATCGGTCCGGGCACCTCCGAGCGGAACATCTGTTTTGCCCCGACGCCCAGTTGGGGAAATACCGCCACAAAAAGGACGATGATGCCCATCCCTCCCAGCCAGTGGGTCGTCATTCGCCAGAACAGGAGCGCGCGCGGCACAACCTCTATATCGGTTAGCACGGTTGCCCCGGTGGTGGTAAAACCGGAAATCGTTTCGAAATAAGCGTCGACGAAGTTGGTAAAGGTCCCCCCGAACATAAAGGGAAGGGCACCATACACCCCGATGAGCACCCACCCCAGGCCGACCACGGCCAATGCTTCCCGGCGATAGATGGTCAAACGACTCCTTCGCCCCCATAAAAACAGCCCCAGTCCGCTGCCGGCGGTGATTGCCACCGAAATGAGCAGCGCCACTGCGGCGTTCCACTCGTCGTAGACGTAAGCCCAGGGCAGGGAACCGAGCATGGAGATCCCCAACACCACCAGCAACACCCCCAACAACCTCCCGATTACCTGCGCGCTCATGGTCGTGCTCTAAGCGAAAAGCGGCTTGCGGAAGAGACGCTCGACGGCCGGCCGCACTGCGGGTGTGGTAAAGACGATGACCGTATTCCCGGGTCGGATGACATCCTTTCCATCGGGCACGAAAACGCCGGTCTCTCCGGCCACGGCCCCGATCATCACGCCGCGGGGTATATTGACGTCCATCAGCGTCTTGCCCACGATGCGACACTCCTCAGGAGCGACCAGTTCCAAAATTTCACCCCTGCCATCGGCGATAACCGATACCGAGGCCACCTCACCTTCGCGCACGTATTTGAGAATCTGGCGGGCAGCAAGCAACCGGGGACTGATGGCTGCATCGATGCCCAACTGTTCGTAAATGGGACCGTAATCCGGACGATGGACCAGGGCCACTACTTTTTGGCACCCCAGTCGCTTGGCCAGCAGCCCGGCCATCAAATTGGTCTCGTCATCGGGACTGGCCGTAATAAAAACGTCGCAGTTTCCCGCCCCCTCTTCCTCCAGCAGGTCCAGGTTCGTGCCATCTCCATTGATCACGGTAGTGCGGTCGAGTAGCGTTGCCAGTTCGTCGGCACGGTTCAAGTCTCGCTCAAAGAGGATGATCTCGATACCCCGCTGCTCAAGTTCCCGAGCCACGGAGAAGCCGATTTCCCCCCCTCCAACCAGCATCACCCGGTGGGCCGATAAGCGGCGCGTTTTGCCAAACATCTCCTCGATTTCTTCCATGCTTTTGCCCCGACCGATCAGGAACACCTCGTCGTTGGGCACCATGGCATCTGCCCCACTGGGAATGAGCAGAGCTCCATCGCGGAGGATGGCAGCTACCCCGATCCCTTTGCCGAACAGGTGTTGTTTGGAAATTTCGATGAGCGGGCGGTTGATCAGCTGGGACTTCTCGTCGATGGCCAGTTGCATCAGCTCAACGCGGTTATCGGCGAAGTTCTCGACCATAATCGCCCCGACGCTGCGCACCTGTTTGTTAATCTCGATGGCGGTGAGGATTTCAGGGCTTATCAGCAGATCGACGTCGAAAAAATTGTAATACACCCCCTGTTCATCGGGCATGTGCCCCCGGTTGGACACCCGGGCAATCACTTTGCGCGCCCCCAGTTTCTTGGCCATGATACTGGCCAGGATATTGGTCTCGTCCTGATTGGAGGTGGCGATGAGCAGATCGGCCTGTCCGGCTCGGGTTTCCGTCAATCCGTGCAGAGTCGCTCCATTCCCTCGCCATGCCAGCACATCGGTAGTCTCCTCCACCGCCCCGAGCGCACTCTGGTTCTCATCGACGATTGTGACATTGTGCCCTTCGCCGACCAGGACCGCAGTGATGTACTTCCCCACTTCTCCCATGCCGATGACAATGATGTCCACCTTAACTCACCCTCGGAAATTCCATGGCGGAACCCGGTTTACGAGCGCAGTTGGCGCAGAACTTCTTCTACCACTCGTTGGGTGAGATCCTCTTTGTCCCCTTCCTGTCGGGGTAGCGTTTTCCCCCCCCCTCCATCTCCCAGCACCGGAGCCTGCAGATTGCAACTCGGGCGATCGGTGATGCCATAGTTGCTGCGGATGCTGACCAGGTCCCCCACCTCCTTATCCCCCAAGGTCTTTACAGCGCCCAGCTGATGGGCTACCAGGGCAATTTTGGCAAAATGCTCCACCGTCTCCATCTTGAAGTGGGCATCCATAACATTTTTGCCCAGGGTCACAACCCCGTGATTGGCCATCAAAATGGCGTCGTAATCTTTGACGAGAGGTAGCATCGGTTCGACGATTTCAGCCCCTCCCGGAGTCCCGTACTGGGCCAGGGGAATCCCCCCCAGGCCGAGAATCACTTCGGGCAGAACGCACTGGGTGAGTTCGATTCCGGCGACGGCAAAACCGGTGGCCGTGGGCGGATGGGCATGGACCACAGAGTTGATATCTGCTCGTACTTTGTAGATCTCGAGGTGCATTTTGACCTCCGAAGAGATCTTCATGCTCCCCGCTACCTGAGTACCATCCATATCGCAGATCGACAGCATATCCTCGCTGAGAAATCCCTTGCTGACTCCGGTTGGGGTACACAAAACTCGATCGTCGCTCATGCGGACGCTGATATTCCCATCGTTGGCCGCAACGTACCCTTGCTGGTAAGTTCTCCTCCCGACTTCGCAGATCTCGCGCCGCAATGCATACAAAGAGTTCATTTCTACCTCTCTCCAAATAATCTGCCCTCAGGGCAGAAATTCCCCGGTTTCATTTGTGTTCCGATACGTTTTCCCGATCCTCACCCCTTACAAGCCGGGCAGTTCTGCCACTATCCGAATGGGAAGCTTCCCATCCAAACTCTCGTGGAGCCTGGGAATCACGTGCACGGCAATCACTTCCCCGACCCTGCTAGCCGCCAGGGCACCCGCATCGGTCGCAGCCTTCACTGCTCCCACATCCCCCCGCACTAAAACGGTGACCAATCCCCCACCGATTTGCTGCCAGCCGAAAATCTCAACAGCCGCGGTTTTGGCCATGGCATCAGCGGCTTCGACCATGGCAACCCAACCCCGTGTCTCGATCATTCCCAGTGCTTCACCCATCGACGTCTGCGCTCCTGCACGCCCTTGCTTTACCTCCCTCTATCTCCCCTCTTCCCCTATTTACTATAGGAAACCAGAAAAATAGGCGGGGGAGTACGCCACGTCAAGGTCTTCACCCTCCCCAATGTGTGCCGGTTCCCTCCTAGTTATCACCTTGAATATTAAAATCTTATTTCCCTCTATGCCCTCACCTTTCCCCACCTGCTCCCGACCGGCTGAAACCCCCTTTTATCCTCGACCTAGGCTTCCCCAAAAAACAAGGGGACAGTCGCCTAAAACGACCATCCCCGGCAGTTTTCCCCTCTGCTTCAGTCTGCTTCAGTTGCGAAACAGGAACTGGACGACATCCCCATCCTCGATGAGATAATCCCGACCGTGAGTGTGCAGTTTACCTTCATCCCGCAGTTTTCCCAGGCTGCCTGCAGTCACTAACTCTTCACTGGCGACGACTTCGGCGCGAATGAAGCCATCTTCCATATCAGAGTGAATCCGTCCCGCTGCCGTTGGTGCCATCGTATGACGGGGCAACTGCCACCCCTGGAGTTTGCCGTTGACGTTGGTGTAGAAGGTAATGAGATCGAGGAGGCGATATCCGGCCTGAATGAGCCTGTCTATTCCCGTTTGGGCCAATCCTAGTTCGGCGAGGAACTCCTCCCGCTCATCGATGGGCAGTTGTGCAATCTCCGCCTCGATCTGGGCAGAAACCGCCAGCACCTTTTCCTTCCCCAATGCTTCGACCAGTCTCTGCAGCATCGCTCCACCGGTGGCCGCATCCTCCTCGGCAACATTGGCTACGTAGAGAACGGGCTTCAGCGTCAAAAAGTTATAGCTGCGCACCGCCTTCAGTTCTTCGACGGTCAGCCCGAGGTCTCGTAAAGGTTTCCCTTCCGCCAACGCCTCCTGAGCCCGTTGGATCACCTCGAACTCCAACCGCTCAGTCGACCGGGGATCCGTGCGCACCACTTTGTCCAGACGCGGGATGCTCTTCTCCACGCTCTCCAGATCGGCTAACATCAGTTCGATTTCAATGGTCTCCACATCCCTGAGGGGATCCACATCCCCATCGACGTGGACGATTTCCTGCTGGGAGAAACAGCGCAGCACGTGTACCAGGGCATCCGCTTCCCGCACATTCCCCAGGAACTGATTCCCCAATCCCTCCCCCTTGCTGGCCCCGCGGACCAGTCCGGCAATGTCGGTGAATTGGATGGTTGTGGGCGTACAACTGTCGGGCTGCAGGACCTTTTCCAATTCGCCAAGCCTTCCATCTGGAACCACTACCACACCCAGGTTCGGTTCGACCGTGCAAAACGGATAGTTAGAAGCCTCGGCGTCTCCCCCGGTCAAGGCATTGAAAAGAGTCGATTTGCCGACGTTGGGCAATCCGATGATACCGATGAAGAGAGCCATGGATGAATCCCCGATTTTCAGGATGACGTTGGGGGGGCTTGGGGTGAGAGTATAGGCTTTCCCGGGTTTCGGGTCCAGATTTTTTTATTTTACATATTAAACATTATGAGACAAATACCCCCATGGTTCTCCTTCACGAGACCTTTTTCTTTGGAAGCTGGGAAACAGCCCTATCTACATCTTCTTCCGTCAACTCTCCCACCTTACCCGACAGCAGACCTCGCTCCCCCGCTTCATCGAGTAAATCGAGCGCCCGTTGCCAGAACCCCGCCTCCTCTCCCTCTTCTGCGGCATCCACTATGGCTACCAATGCCCCTTCAGAATATTTCACGCCATGGAAATCTTCGTAACTTTCCTTTGCTACGTTAATCCCACGCAACACGGCATCCCTTTCCAAAGGGCGCACCGACACCGGTCGGAAACATTCGACCAGGCTGGCATTTTGCCTTCGGCACCCATCCATCTCGCGCCAGGTTGCCCCGGTGATAATTTGAATGGCTCCTTCCTGTAATGCCGGAAGGAAATACGAACCATTGGCATTCTTTTCCAACTCAACCACGTCGCTCAAACTGTGCAGGAAAAGCACTGCATCTCTACAATCAGCTGTTTCGCTTATTATAGTTTTGATTCTTTCCTCGAGTTGTCCGCGGTATTTTACCCCAGCTTGCATTCCCTCCAGCTTCAGCAGTCTCCTTGCGGCCAGCGGCCCCGACATTCGTCCGGCTGCCATCTCACAAGCCAGACCTCGGATTGTCCGAAAAATATCCGCACTGTTTTCCCCGGTCACCACGGCGCTGTTGAGATGCCTGCGAGCCATTACGTGGGCGATCTCACCAAATTCCCAACCCCGCTCTGACGCCGAATCAAATGCACCTTTTCGCGCCTTTTCCACCAGATTGACCCCGAAGTGGTCGAGGAACGGGGTCCGACTCTTCTTCCCTTCCTCGGTCTTATTCCCATCTCCCTGTAGACCATCTGAGAATTTCTCCCAGATGGTCCCTGCCGGTTCTTCCACTACCTCAGTAACGGCCTGCGCCCGCCCCTGGTCACGAGCTGACAGCTCGATCAGTTCCTGGCCGATCTCCTCGGCCTGTCCCCGATCCAGAATCCTGGCCCACTCGAGGATGGTCTCATCGGGCGGGGGATTGCGCTTCCCTCGCTCAATATCGGATAAATAGGCAGCAGAAATCCCACACTTATCCGCAAACGCGCTCTGAAGGATTTGGTATTCCCCTCGCAAACCTCGAAGTCGCTTTCCGAATGATCCTGCCATTGCCCTTCCTTCTTTTTTAATATGCTTATAAGCTAATTTTCTATTGTTTTTTTGTCAATATATTTTTTCTGTTGTTCCTCCAGCTTATTTTCGTCCTTTATTTTCTCAATTTTCAGGCAAAAAAAAAGCCCACAAGTTTTTGACTTGCCAGCGCACCAACGCCCCTCCCAAAAAATTCCTATAGCGGGGTTTGGATCACTTACAATCTTCCGGGGTCTTTTTACAATCAATTTACCTTATCAAACGTCCGTTTTTCCATTCTTCCCGTCTGGCCTTGTTCCCATATATATCATAAAGAGTTGACCTTATTTTCCGCCCACGTTCGTAGACATCGATCCGTTTCACTTCTCTTTTTGCCGTAGCCCCATAGTGGGGTACCAGGCTATGGAATGCGCCATTCAATGGTTTTCCATTTGCGTACTCCCCTTCGCACATCTTGTTTCCATTTTTTTCATACCAAGCCCATTTTCCATCTTTTTTATCACCTTTGAAATGGCCTTCCATCTTTTTGTTTCCATCTTCCCAATAGTAGGTCCATAATCCCAACATTCTGTCAGATTTAAAGTCCCCTTCCATCTTTTTGTTTCCATTCTTCCAATAGTAGGTCCACAACCCCTCCCTCTTATTTTTCTCATAATATCCCCTTATCTCCCATTTTCCATCTCCATAAACGGCTATATATTCGCCGCTATATTCCTCTTTCCCAGAAAAAATTTTCCAAAGAAACTCTAGGTCTCCTTTCAGTCCCCCAAAATCGTCGTACCCAAAAATTAAAATACACAGGATGCAGAAAAGGGAGGTGCCCAAAAGTTTTAATACTCCGCCTATTTTTTTCCATAAATATCTCATGCCCCCCTCCTTTGTCCGTAACGCAATCAAGGCGCGAATTTCTGGATTCGCCGGTTGCCCACGTCTGCCACGTAGATGTAGCCATCGTCATCCACGGCGATGCTGCCGGCAAACGAACTCGCTGATCCCCCGCTGCCAAAGTCGAATTCCCCCGCCGCGCTGCCCATGCGGCCGAAATGAGTGATGTAGTTGCCATCGATGTCGAAAACCTGGATACGAGCGTTCCCCGCGTCGAGCACGTAGATCCGCTGATCCGGCCCCGCATCCAACGATAACGGAAAGAGAAAATGCCCGGGATCCGGACCCTCTCCCGCACCGATGTTCTTCGACTCGTCGGTAAAAGGCCACGCCAGCCGCTCCCCTTGCAGTCCGCCAGTCAGAACCAGGTTTTCCTCCGGGAGGCAAACCCCCAACCAGTGGCCCGATTCGGGATAAGTTTCCGGCCGCTCCCACAGGCGCATTTCACTCACCGGAGAACCCAGGACCTCGTGGAGTACCCGATCTTCTTCGGTCGCAATCGAGTAGAGTTGCTTGTCAGCGCTGAGCAGTACGGTTCCTCCAAGGGAGACAAGACTTGTCCATTGGAGAGTTCTCGTTTCAATCATATCGAACCACAACGGACTCCTCACCGAAGCACTCAATTGCCCGTCCACTATTTCCAAAGCTAGTCGAAAGGGTGTGCCCTTCCCCTGGAAAACCCCGAAACCTTCTTCGTATCTCCCCATATTGTTCCACAGCAGTAGCGCCTCATTACAGTTGGTGAGCCACAAAGTTCCGGTTCTGAACACATCTCTATTCCGCCCTCCGATTTGCCTTCCCAGACCAATAGCCACCTGCCCGGCCGGCCGGCCAATCCCGACGTCCGCCTGCACGCGAATGTCCTGCCAGGTCGCATCGATTTCGTGAGTCCACTCCATACCCTGTACGAATCCCCTGCCTTCCTCAACTTTCGCACGGAGAAAGAGACCCTCCGTTTCCCCCGGAGTTCGAACAGTCTCCCAATCTTCCATGCTTTCATCCTCAAAATCCTCAGTAAAAAGTACCTGTCCACCGCTGGAAACCACCACATTGTCGAAAAAAGCTCCCCCCATATATCCACCTACCAGGACGATTTCGTCGACGGCTCCCTCTCCAATTTGCTCTGAGAAAACATCTGCGAGGAGCATCTTTTCGGGGAACCAGCGATACTCTCCATCCGGCCCGAAGTTGAGGACCTCAATAGCCCTCCGGGGTTTACAAAGATTGTCGATCTTTGCCAAAGAGAGAAAGCGTCCTCCATCCGAGCTGGCAAAAGTAGCCGCCGCCTGCGGTATCATGGTATTCATCACATCTTGATAGAGGATGCGCTCTTCGAGTAGCCCCCCCTCCCCGTCGAAGACGAGAAGGCGAACGGTCCAGTCCGTATTTTTGTTGATCTCACCGCGGAAGGAAAACGAATCCGTTCCCGTAGTGGCCAGGATGGTCAGTCTTCCCTCTTCTATGAAAAGTCGCGCGTGATCCCGCTCGTCAATCTCCAGCGGCCAGGTCGCCACCAGGGGGTGGATGGCGCCGCCCACCGATTCGCCCACCAGCGTGTAGGTCTCTTCCTCCTGAGCGATCACCACTCCGATCTGGTAGACATATTCGGCATTCCCCTTCAGACCCGTGTCGATGAAGGTAGCCGCGCTGCGATCCTCGACCTCGGCCACCATCTGGAACGGCAGTCCGACTGCGCTCCGCAACACCCGGTACTTCTGGAAGCGAGGACCTGCGTACGGCGCCCAGCGCAGGGTCACCGATGCCGTCGCCGAATCGAACTCCGGATCCTCCAACTGCACGGGCAGCAGGTGCAATCGGCCTTCGCGGGTGTTGCTGAACTGTTCCTGACCGGCAGCCAGCACCGCCACCGTGTATCTATAATCGACATTCGCCCATACATTCCGATCCACGAAGACCGTATCCGTCTGACTCGAATACTCTACCAGTATCACTTCCTCATCCATGTCCACCACCCGCCGACGCACCTGGTAGGTCTGGAAATCCAGACCGGTGAAGCGCGTCCAGGTCAAATGAATGTCTCCTGATATGCTGTCTACCTGGGCAGCCAGCAGTTCCACTTCTGCAAATGAAAATTCCTCCTGGTCGCTACGGGTACCCGTCCACGCCAGACCAGCCGCTTCCACCACGATCCGGTAGACGTAGGAGACCCCTGCCGCAAGATCTGCGTCGGTGAAGGAGGTATCCCCCACCGCTGCCACTCGCCCGATAGCGACGAACTCCCCTCTGGCGCCGCGCCGTTCCACCCGATATGCCTCGAAGCGTCCTCCCGTGAAACGCATCCAACGCAGCGCCGCCCCCCCTTCCTGCCGATCAACCTTTACCTCGAGCAATTCTACCGGACCGATCTGGTATCCCGACGTGCTCTGCTGCTGCGAAGCTGCCTCAAAACCATCGGTGTTGACCACCAACACCAGGTAGACATAGCCTGTGTTGGGAGCCAGTGACGTATCGATCAGAGTCGTCAACTCCACGTCGGTGATGACCTTCAGAGTGTCCACCTCTGATCGATCCAAAACACTACGCAGCACCCGATATTCGGCGAACGGCTGCTCTCCCGCATACGGCGTCCACGTCAGCGTCGCCGTCCCTGCCGTGTCATCCAGCGCCACGGTCAACTCCACCGCCGGCGTCAACTCCGGATCGAACGGGTTCTTCCGTGGCGAATCATGACAGGACAACAGAAGCAGACTGAAGCAGAAGAAAGGACAACCCAGGACAACCAAACGGCGCAATGCGGCGGCAGGCATGATCGATCCCTCCTGATGGAGGATGGAAAAAGGAAGATAACAGCGCAACCTTTCCACAAAAGTGGACAATTTCACGGATAGGACACAGAAAAGCAAATGCCGCGCCAAAAAGGAAGGGAGCGGCTGGAAAAATGCATTAACTTGTTGATATTTATGGAATAATGAGCAAGTTGGGGGGAGCGTTTCCCAGAATCTGCCAGCTGCACCGCGTCCAGCTTTCCGGACAAAATACAGCTCAAAGGCGGTTGTTTTTCCAGTATTCCGCAATTCGCGTCCAACTTCCCGGACAGACGCCACGGCTGCGGGTAGGTCAATTTCACGTCAGCGCGGCCAGCAGGCGACGGATTGACCCACATCCAAAAAAACGGCCCCGCAGTTCCGCCAGTGCTGGCCGGTCTCGGGGCCTTGGGTACAGCTCACCCGTCTTATTCTTTTTTTTAATCTTCAGCAATTATGGCTTTGTGGGCCACACAAAAAAAAATCGCTATAACCCATTTATTTACAGCAGTTTAAAATGGTCTGGACGGGCGGATTTGAACCGCCGCCCCCCTACTCCCGAAGTGAACTTCGCTCTTTCTGTCTATTTCGGTCTAATCTGTAAGGGTTTGTTTCTTCAGGCGATTAAACCGTTTTCGGCTTCATTCTATTTCGGTCTATTTGGGGAGCTTTTTGCCCAGCACGTGGGCGTTTCTCGGGGACGCTTTGTCCACAACACAATCATGGAGCGAACTTCTGGATGCGCCGGTTGCCCACGTCGGCCACGTAGATGTAGCCGTCGTCGTCCACGGCGATGCTGCCGGCGAAATCTCCCACAGTCCTGCCGCTGCCGAAGTCGAATTGCCCCGACGCACTACCCCTGCGCCCCCACTGCGTGATGTAGTTGCCGTCGATGTCGAAGACCTGGATGCGTCCGTTCCCCGCGTCGAGAACATACACCCGCCTGTCCAGTCCTATATCTAACGACAGCGGGAAGAGAAATTCACCTGGTTCCATTCCCACCCCCGCGCCGATACTCGGTCTTTTGAGCCGGAAGGGCTCCGCCGGGTGTCCGGAAGAGAGCAGATGAAGCCGATTCAAAAGCACCAGATTCTCCTCCGGCAGGCAAACCCCTATCCAGGGCTTGGAGCTCGGATCGGCCTCCGGCGGTTCCCACAGGCGCATTTCACTCACCGGAGAATCCAGAAGAACCGTAGAGGCACGATGCCCTTCCGGCGTAATCGAATAAAACTGTCTGTCGACGTTGAGCAGTATGGTCTCTCCCAGAGCGACCAGTTGAGTCCATTCGGGATCTTCCTCCACCTTCTCGAACCACACCGGACTCCTCACCGAAGCACTCACCTGTCCGTCCACCACCTCCAGAGCCAGCCGATAAGGTGTGCTCCCTTCCCCCCCAAAAACCTCGAAGAGTTCTTTATATGATTTTATATCCTGTACCAAAAACTCCGAGCCGAAGTGGGTTTCGTATTTTTCCTCACTCCAGGTAAATATAGCCAGATTACAGTGAGATTGGAGTTGCAATGATCGGGGTCTGTTGTCAACCTCACGGCCCGTCCCGGACTGGCTTCCCAGGCCAATAGCTGCATTCCCCCCTGCTTCCCCTGTCGATATCCCGATATCAACCTCCATGCGTATGTTCTGCCAGGTGGCATCGATCTCGTGAGTCCACTCACTCGCCTGTACGTAGGCTATGCCGTCCTCGATTTCCATCAGAGGATCGAGGACCTTCTGCTGCCAGGGCGGGACGAAATCGAGCGCCCAGTCTTCCGGATTCACGTCCTCGAAATCCTCGGCAAAGACCACCTGTCCGCCGCTGGAAACCACCACATTGTCGAAATAGCCTCCGCCAAACCGTCCTCCCGCCAGAACTATCTCGCCGACTGCCTCCTCATCCTTTATGATCCACTCTGAGGGGATATCGTCGAAGACCCATGGTTCTGGAAACCAGCGATAGTCTCCATCCGGCCCGAAATTGACCACTTCGACAGTCATCCAATCATCGCCCAGCCAGGCATTACACTCGTTTCCGCGCTTCCCCAGAGAGAGGAAGCGTCCTCCGTCCGGAGTGGCGAAGGTGGCCACCGACCGCGGTTCCATTTCATCGGTTACATCCCGATAGAGCTCGCGCTCTTCGAGCAGGACACCCTCCCCGTCGAAAAAGAGTAAACGCACCGCAAGGCCGGACCGAGGAAAAGTCTCACCGCGAACGACGAATGAATTCTTTTTCTCGGCGATCAGGACGGTCAGCCGACCCTCCTCTTCCGCGTAGAGTCGCACGTAGGTCTCCTCATCCAACTCCAGCGGCCAGGTGGCCACCAGACGATGGAACCCGCCGCTGACCGGCGGACTCACTATTTCTTCGTCGAACAGGGTCGCCACGCCGATCTTGTAGAAATACTCGGTGTTGCCCACCAAACCGGTGTCGACGAAAGACGCCACACTGCGGTCCTCGATCTCGGTAACGACCTGTGATATCTGCCCGGCCGTGCTCCGCAATACCTGGTACGCGCGGAAACGCGGACCTGCATACGGTGTCCAGCGCACCGTGGCCGACGCCGTGGCCGAGTCGAACATCGGATCCGATAGCTGCACCGCCGGCAGCACCAGCCGACCTTCCTGGCGGTTGCTCCCCAACTCCTGTCCTTCCGCCTGCACCATCACCGTGTAGAGGTAGTCAATCCCCGATAGTGCCGTCCCGTCGGCAAAGGTCGTGTCCGCGCGTCCATCCAGCCCAACCAGGGCCTCCTCCTGGTCCGTGCCCACCTGCCGACGAAGAACCTGATACATCTGGAAGTCCGGTCCGTCATACGATGTCCACGACACCCGGATGGTCCCTTCCTGCCCGTCCGCTTCGACCGGATGCAACACCACCACGGACAACGAGAAACTCACCGGGCCGCTGAGATTGCTCTCCCAGGCCGTTCCCCCGGCTTCGACAACAATCCGGTAGAAATAGATGACCTCCGCTTCCAGGTCCGCGTCCCGATAGCTGGTATCTGCCGCTGCCGACATGCGTCCCAGAGAGGAGAAGTCCGTCTGCTCTGCCCGTCGTCGTTCGATGCGGTATTCCTCGAACCGGGCACCTCGATATTGACTCCAGCGGAGCGTCACGTTCCCCTGCTGGGCATCTACACTCCATCCCAACAGGTTCACTGGACTCGCCTGGTACCCTGGAATCTCCTTTGCCGGGGAGAACATCTCGAGCCCGCTGGAGTTGACCACCGACACCCGGTATTCGTAGGCCGTGTTGGCCGCCATCGAACTGTCCACGAACGCCGTCTTCGCTACCTCCCCGATCACCGTCAGCGTGTCTACCTCGATGCTCTTGGTCACGTTACGCAGCACCCGGTATTCGCCAAACGGCGCCTCTCCCGCATACTGTGTCCATGTCAGCGTCGCCGTCCCGGCCGTGTCGTCCAGCGCCACACTCAGCTCCACCGGCGGCGTCAACTCCGGGTCGAATGGATTCTTGCGCGGCGAGTCATGGCAGCCAGACGGAAGGAGACTGAAGCAGAAGAAAGCACAACTCAGGACGATCGAACGGCGCAGGACAGTGGCAGGCATTGTCGATCCCTCCTGGTGGAGGCAGAGGTAGAGGAAAAGCATGGAGCAGATGGTAGGTACAGCTTTTTCCGGAAAAGTGGACAGTTCACGGATAGGATATGGAAATGCAAATGCCGTGCCAAAAAGAAAATCAGCGACGGGGAAGGAGCAGTAACTCGTTGATATTTATGGAATAGTGCGCTGCTATAAGGAGCATGGACCAGAATCTGCCACTCCCACTGTGTCCAGCTTTCCGGACAAAATACAGCTCAGAAGCCGCTATTTTTCCAGTTTCCCGGATTTTCGTCCAACTTTCCGGACAGACGCCACGACTTTTTCCTATTTTTTTTCGGCGTGTTTGTAGTGCCCTTCTTCGTCGTCCCATCGCATGCCGATTCGTCACCACATCGTCACTAACAAAAAACGGGTTACGTCAGCAAATGACGTAACCCGTTGTAAATAATGGTCGGGGTGGGCGGATTCGAACCGCCGACCCCCTGCTCCCGAAGCAGGTGCGCTAGCCGGGCTGCGCTACACCCCGATCATCGAAAGTGGAGTCGAACTCCAAACTCAACAACATGTAAAAAATTTAATGGTCGGGGCGACTGGATTTGAACCAGCGACCTCCTGCACCCCAAGCAGGTGCGCTAGCCGGGCTGCGCTACGCCCCGACCGTTTATAAATGGTGAGCTATGCAGGATTCGAACCTGCGACCTCCAGTTCCGGAGACTGGCGCTCTATCCAACTGAGCTAATAGCCCAACCGAACCCCTGGCTCACTTAGTTCTGACAGATTGACTAAATCAGACGACCTTCTTCTTATGGCGATTCTTTCTCAGTCTCTTCTTCCGCTTGTGCGTGGCAATCTTATGCCGCTTTCTCTTCCGGCCACAGGGCATTCTTTTTATCTCCTGCTTCTTTTTTGGTTTCTACTCGGGCACGCAACTCTTTGGAAGGCTTGAAAACCGGCGCTTTTCTGCTGGTGATCTTAACCTCGGAACCCGTCCTCGGGTTGCGCCCGGTGCGGGGAGCGCGCGTAACGACTTTAAACGTGCCAAAACCGCGAATCTCGATATGCTCGCCGTTTTCTAGAGCTTCGATCACCGCCTCAATAAAACCATCGACAACTGCTGCCGTATCCGTCTTGGTCAGCCCGATTCCCTGAGCGATCAGACGCACGATATCAGCCTTCGTCAAGGCGTCCTCCCTACCATGCGAATTAAGTGAATGAACAATCAAGGTTTATGGGTCCTGCAAAACATCTAAAAGAATATGTATAGGCCCCCATATTGTCAATAGGCAAGCAGGTGTACCGAGGGGATACTTTCCATAGGACGAAGGGTCCCTCACCGATGCTAATTTTCGGGCCGGATGACGAAGACTTCTTCCAATTCCAGGAAATCCACATTCGACTCGAGAATGACTTCCTGGAAGAGGGGATCTCTCTCCAGGGAGCGCACTTCGACGAGAACTCCGATGGGAATTCCCTTTGGATAGCGCCCTCCCAATCCCGAAGAAATCACCCGGTCCCCCCGCTGCACCACGCTGCTTGCCTCGACCAGGCCCAGACGGAAACGGTTCCCTTTGATCCAGGAAACGATTCCCTGAGCCCTCCCATCCTGCACCAGCGCGCTCACCCGGGCGCGCATCAGCAATTGCACCACCGAACTGCGCCCGTCAACCTGAGCGACATGGCCCACCAGCCCTTCCGCCGTTACCACGGGCCAATCCTCCTCCAACCCCCGGTCGCGACCGGCATTTATGACGATAGTATCGTACAACTGATCGGGGTCCCGCCCGATCACCTCAGCTGGGGTGACGTGCGGGGTATTCTCCCTGCTCCTGAACTGCAGGGCCCGGCGCAATCTCAGATTTTCCCAGGCAGACTCCCGCAGTTGCATGTTATCGAGGGCCAGTTCGACGTTTTGCGTCAGCAGGAATCTCGTCTTCTCCTCGTTCCAGGAGTAGCGAATTACCTGAGAAAAAAGCCGCTGCCCCGCAGCCAGCAATCCGGATCGGCTGAACTGAGCGATGTTGTTTTTTTGTGACTGGGGCAGTCCCATGAGGCACAGGGCACAGATAACGGCCAACCCCAGTGCCAGGAAGCTCCGATTGACCGGCATCCCCGAAAAATCTCCTCTCAGTAGAGCACCTTGCGGTAGCGGTCAAACTCTTCGAGCACTTTGGCATTGCCCCTCACGACCGCCGCCAGCGGATCTTCGCTGTCGACATGGGTGGATAAACTCGTGCCGTCGATCAATCGATCTTTCAACCCCTTCAGCATACCTCCCCCCCCGCTGAGTACCATGCCTCGATCCAGGATATCGGCGGCCAGTTCGGGAGGGGTCCGCTCGAGCGTGCGACGCACCCCGGCAACGATTTGGGCGACCGGGTCACTCAGAGCCTCGCGAATTTCGCGGGAGTCCACCATCAGCGTCTTGGGAATGGCGGCCACCAGATCTCTGCCGCGCACCGGGGCCTCCTCTTCCGGGTCAAGTTCAATAGCTGAGCCGATCAGGCACTTGAGTTGCTCGGCGTTGCGGGGCCCGATGAGCAGGTTGTATTTCTTGCGCATCCAGTCGGTTATCGCCTGATCCATGGCATCTCCCGCCACCCGGATCGATTCACTGGTGACGATGCCGGATAGGGCGATGACGGCGATTTCGGTGGTCCCCCCTCCTATATCGATGACCATCGACCCCACCGCCTGTTCGACCGGCAGGCCGATGCCGATGGCAGCGGCCATCGGCTCGCTGACCAGATAGACCTCGCGCGCCCCGACTCGCTCACAGGAATTGCGCACCGCCCTCTTCTCCACTTCGGTGCTACCGGAAGGCACCGACACGACGATGCGCGGCCGGACGAAGAGTTTGTTCTTCTGCACCTTGCGAATGAAATGCCGAATCATCTCCTCTGTCACTTCAAAATCGGCGATGACCCCATCCTTCAAAGGCCGAATAGTCTGAATATCTGAATTCTCCCTACCCATCATCTCCTTCGCCTCCCGCCCGACTGCAATAACTTTTTTCGTCGCCTTGTGGCGGGCGACGATAGACGGCTCGTTGAGGACTATTCCCTCTCCCTTCACGTATATTAACGTATTGGCCGTTCCCAGGTCGATACCAATATCATTGGAGAAAAAGCGCGATAAAAAACCCATATAATGCCTATCCCATCAGCTGAGTGTGTTGAATGGTATGGATAGCTCCCCGAATGAACCCAATCCGGGATTGCTACCTCTTTTTATTTGCTTCTTCCTGGCTCTGCGCCAACCACATCTTCAGGACCTTAGCCGCATCCTCTCCCCGAGCCGAAATGAGTTGTCTGATCTTCTCCAACCGCTCTTCCCGAGAAACCTTCTTTTCCCCATCCTGGTCCTGATCTTCGCTGGGGCTCATTCTCTAACTCCCCTCTATACGGTGCCAATCATCACTTATTCACGCCCTCCAAGTCTTTCCGGAGGAACGGGTTTTCATAAGATAAACATTTGATTTTCAATTTGCCATAACCTATTTGTAACTTATATTTTTATATTCTATTAAGAGTCCCCTGTACGGGATAATTTTCGATCTTTCTCTCCTTTATTCGTTTATCGAGCACTACTTACCGGAGACAGTGTACCCATGAACAGAGCAGCACGTTCGGTCTTGCGCAAACTCGGAACCGACCAGCACCTGGAAAACGAGCGCCAGGAGCGCGTCGAACGCGAAATGGATGAAACCCGGGAGCGCCAGAGCGCAAAAGAAGGAGACGAGGCACGCGAAGGAGACTCGGCGCTGGAGAATGTCCCAGAAGAACTGCTGACAGAATCCGAAAAGCGCCACGGGAAATATCGCCGCCAGCAGGCCATGGCCGGTCGCTTTACCCCCGCAGCCGAACGGTTGCCCATTATGACCGCCGCCGAACGCGAGGAGCGGGATAAAAATCGCCCCAGTTACCAAAAGACCCAGTTTGAAGGCCCCATTGAGAAACTCATCGAAAAATACCAGGATCTGGAAGAGGTGAAGAAACACCTCAGCCTGGGTCAGGCGATGAAATACGATTTTACCGAAGATGGCAAGATCCTCGATCAGGATGGCAATCTCGTATACGATGGGGAAAAGCTGGTCGATTGAGATTCGCTCGCTATAAAGTCAACCTCCCTCTGCGCCGTTCTACCCAAACAGATTCGTGCGCATCTTCTCGCAGTTTCCAAAACCCTTTTAACGCTTAATTCGCCTTTATCGACAGTATGTTCCGACTAATCTTGTTCCTCATCCCAACCCTCTTTCTTGCCAGCTGTTCTCCCGATCCCCCCTCCACCTCGGAGGAATTCGTTCAGCAGGGAGATAGACAAATCCGTTCCGGCGATTTGCTGGCGGCCATTGGATCGTATCGCATGGCCCTGCATCGAGACAGCCTCAATCCGGTAATCATCGGACGGCTATCCAGGGCTTACGAAATACGTGGCCAGACCTTACCCGCGTCGAAATATGCCCGTTGGACGGCCAATCTTTTCTACGAAAAAGGGGGCACAGCTCTGCACGCCGGAGATCAGTCCGCCGCCCTTTCCGCCTTTGAGCAGACGCTGGAATACTTCCCTG
>Ga0233429_1002397_pt1 | contig 19509 bp, 27 predicted proteins | sample SI_118_April2016_3_FD_179879 | JGI IMG/M metagenome (GOLD analysis project Ga0233429, IMG submission 179879) | Seawater microbial communities from Saanich Inlet, British Columbia, Canada - SI_118_April2016_135_MG | ecosystem: Environmental > Aquatic > Marine > Inlet | place: Canada: British... | reverse complement strand
GATTAAATAATCTTCATAGCCATAATTTTCAATATATTCATCTGCCCATTTCTTTGTATACGTATACCACGCAGCAGGAGAAGGAATAGTCTCTTCGGTAGAGATGGTTTCGTTCCCATCGAAAAGACAGCCGCTACTAATATGAACAAACTTAATATTATTCTCCGTACAGAGATAGAGAAGATTGGCGACGCCGATTGTGTTTGTTTGAAAAGCAGCGTCTTTGTTGCTCTCGCAAAATTCTAAATTAGTTTTTGCGGCGCAGTTAATTATAACGTCTGGTCGTATAGGTAGTGAGTCAAAAATTTGATGTATTTTAGCTTGGTTGGAGATATCACATTTTTCTCGTGGAATACATAATGTCTCATCATTAGACAGGTGCTGACCTAATTTTCCTGCGCCGAATACTAATCTTTTTAAGTTTTTCATTTTTATTCTTTTCCTCGGAAATACAAATTTATAAAATTAGGTATGTTCACTATCGCTTGCCATACTAAATTTGACATATATCCATTAAATGCTGGAATAGCAGGAACATGAACGTCGAGAGAGACGCCATATTTTTTTGCCAACTCTGGTCTTGTCCAAATGTCGCTTGAGCCATAAACCTTTTCTAAACCGGAAGCAGCGCCGTGGTGATAAATCAAGTCTCCATAAACACCAAAGAATAAAGGATGAATATCAAATACGTTTGTCCGTACTAAAGGTGCATATGAATAATCGTTTTCTTCTAACCATAACTTCAAAAGACAACCGGGAGTGGAAATTCCTTTGTTTTCATCTATACCCCACTTCAAGTCATTTTCAATCCAAAATTTCGCTTTAGTAGCGAGAAACAAGGGATGAGGATAAGGTTTCATTTCTTCTGCTAGAAGGGGCTCAAGGTCTTCTCGTCGGTCGGCGGCTACTATTTCGTTTTCTTTGAGGAGTTCTATGATCTTAGGATACCAAAAATCAACTGGAAATGCGTCTCCATCTAAAAACACAAGTATATCATCATCTTCGATCGTTTCATTTTCTTTGATTTTATCTACTAACCAATTCATTCTAAACCAATGTTGATTTAGTACTTCAGTAATATTAAAAAATGAATAATTAATAAAATTATTTTCTTCCCCTCTATAATCGTTAAGACCAGATAACCCACAATAAACTTTATATTTTGTAAAAACTTCAGGAGTATAGTTTTTAATATTTTGAGATTGTAGGTTTACAAAGTTATCTGTATTGTGATGCATTGTAACAAAATAAATCATTGTTAAACCTCTACCTTGGTTTTAAATTCCTCAATGGAAATTAAATTAAGCCATTCTTTTTTATTAGGCTCAAAAGCTTCATATATTAGTGATTTCGGTAAATCAAGGTTTAAAGGCTTCTGTGATCCATATCTTAGAACACCGCACCCGAAGTCGCTATCTACTACGAACATTTCTAAATCTTTTCGAGTTGACCTAAACTTCACGAATGCTTTCCAAGTGTCACCGTTCCATCCCGGTACAAGAGGAGATTGGCTTCTTTCTTGCCAATGAACACTTTCAGGGTTGCAATCATGCATAACGATAGTGCCACCTTCATTTAGGCACTCTAAAGAATTCGACATATCATTTTCTACATCCTCCCAGAGGTGTGAACCATCGATAAAAATAATATCAAATTTTTTATTAGTGAACTTTTTATTTAATTCAAAAAATTTATCAGATGTCATTCGCGTAACATAAGCATCGCCTTGAGGAGTTCCGCCGCCGCCGTCAACGCCGATTTTATCCTCCACAGGAAGTTCTATCTTATGGAAAGTATCACCATTACCGTAGCCAATCTCTAAGTAAGTCTTATAGTTGCATTTTTTTATTAAACTGTTGACAATATCACTTCTAAGCATTTTGTTTCCTTACCTCTGTGTTTTTAAATAAATCAAATTCTGTTAAGTCTCGATATGGCGGGTTTTCTGATATATCTGGCATATGTTTAGGATAATTTTGCATGAGCATTAAACCTCTAGTTGCCTGTTCGGGTGTCATATACATGTTCCATCCTTCTTCGTCTATGATATCTTCATGATACTTTATGCCGTCTGTACGACCTTCATATCGCCTGGCTTTTAGCCATTTAACTGCTTCTTCGTCATCACATAATACCATACCCCCTTTACCTATTTTAAGGTGTTTCTTAATGTGGAAACTTAGACACATGAACGTTCCTGGGATATACATGTTGGAGGTTAGACGCTTTGCTGCATCGTAAATAGGAAATGGTTTAAGTTGATAAATACCTTGCCATGGAATGTCTTCAAACACTAGCTTTCCACCTGCTTGCATAATAGACTGGGGAGGGGATAAGTAAGTTCTTTTTGGAATAATAACTTCTTTATCTTTTACATCCATCCATTTGCAAGCGAGGAATAAAGCATTTGTGCAACTATTCACAGAAACAGCGAAAGGGGCTCCAGTGTAGTGTGCCATTTCTTCTTCGAACATCTTTACTATTTTATAGGGATTGTGTAACATTATTTCTCCAAAATATAATATTTTTTGCTAAAGCCGCAAGATTCAAACAATCTTAAACTGGCTGTATTTTCCACTTTTATTTTTGCGAACGATTCAGGATAAAGGGTCATCAAAGCATTTATCATAAACTTCCCAACTCCTTTTCCCTGGAATTCGGGATGAGTAGCGACACGTATGTCTAGGTCGATTACTCCAACATATCCCGCAGGGTTTTCATCAATCAAACAGAGGTAAAAATTCTCACCATGCTTTTCCATGTATTTTAAATGGTTTTCAGGATCGATGTGTTCTTGTTTGATAAAACCACCTTTTACACGCTCATCATTTCTTAACTGCCTGATGAACTCCCAGTACTTCTCTTGATTCTTTACAAAATCCATTAACCGCACTCCTTAAATAAGTCGGGGTGGAACCCATTGTTCCAAAAAGCCCTAAGATAATCTCTTTCGACTGTTAAGCCCAGGTATGGGTGAAGGCAAGTGCCGATATCCATGTATGTGTTCTTGTCGTTGTGCTCGAAGAGCTTGTGAATGAGTATCTCGCTTAGACTTGATGCAGAGAATAAAAATAAATGGTCCTCGACATTATTCTCGTCCATCCAGGTCTTGATTTCCTCTTCTAGGTGGTGGTCGTTGACAATGCAGTTCTTTCCAACCCTAAAATCTTTTACAACATTGAAAGGAGCCTTGTCGAACTTGGCTTTCTCGCTGCAAATCATTACAACCTTGTGATTTTTGAACTCTGGGACAAACTGTGTGATGAAAAGAGGATAGTTGGAGTTAACAAGAAGGTTCGGAGAGGTCCAATGTTCTTCATCACCTGGTCTCATCTCTTTTAACCAAGGGATTTGGTTTCTAATCTCACAAGTGCAGTTATTACACCCTGCTCCAACAAAATAGTTCTCTTTCTTGAAGTTAAAAGCGTCCATGAGCTTTTCGCGGACGAATTGATGCTTGTCGGGGTCGAACTCTTTGTGGTCGTCTTCAGAATAACCAAAGTTATGGATTAAGTCGCCTACTTTGCAGAACTTCTCCTGCAAAATCAAGTGCTTGTTCTCCATGACGAAGACTTCGCCATCTGAGAAGCGAGTGAAGGCAAAATGCTCGCTATTCTTTAGCTTATTGAGAAGATTGAAGAAATCTTCTTTAAATCCCTTCGACATAACCATCCTTTATTAGCTTGAGTATTCTTTCTGCGGATTTGCCGTCTCCGTAGGGTGACTTGATGCCTTCAGCAGCCATGTGATTGTTATTTACGTTAGTGAAGAGCTTTTCTAGGTCCTCTGGGCTCTTACATAAGAACGAGAAGGTCCCTACACCCATTTTGCGCTCTGTTTCGGTTCTACACACGATACATATCTTATTAAAGAAGGATAGTTCCTCTTGTAGACCTCCGCTATCAGTAATAGCGAACTTACAAGAGGCAAGCATCTCCATAAACTCTTCGTAAGGTATAGGATCGACAACTAGAACGTTTTTTAAGAGATGTGCGTGCTTTTTAACGTTAGGGTTGGGGTGTAAGGGTAAAATAAAGTTTAACTCGGCATGTTTAGCGGCTAATGCGTCGATTTTCTTAAACCATTGGTCCATCCAGTGGTGGTTCTCTCTTCTATGCATCGTAACAATAACATTATCGTTATACGACGGTTTTAGATGAACAAGGTTGTCTAAAACAGTGTTTCCTACCACAAAGCTCTTTCCAGGTGTCTTTTCTTGCTCTACATGAGCGTAACTGCGGGCTGTGGGGCAAAAATTGAATGCTGCGATGCGTGAAATAGCCTGCCTATTGAACTCTTCCGGGTAAGGATGAGCCAAATCATATGTTCTCAGTCCTGCTTCAAGGTGCAATACAGGTATCTGCCGGTGAAAAGCAGCTAAAGCGACAGCGAAAGCCGAGGTTGTGTCTCCCTGAACAATGACAGAAGTGATGTTTTCGAAGATATACCCCTGGTTCATGATGGAGGATACAATGGAATCGAGCCTATTTTCACCATCTTTTACCTTTAAACGGACAAAATCGCCCTCTATATGTGATAAAAGGTCGGTATGTTGACCCGTAAACAGTATTTTATAGGGTATTTCACCCTTAAAAACGTCCAAAATAGGCTTAATTTTGATGTATTCTGGGCGAGTTCCAAAGCAAATTAGCATCATAACGTAACTCCTCGTACTGTTTTCCACCCATTTTGTAGGGCATACTGCACACAATGGTCCCTTTCAGAGAAGAATCGCTGGTGTGATACGGTAGAATTGGTCGAAGTTGCCTTATTATCGATGCCAAGTTCGTTTCCAAGGATAGAGCCATGCATTTCTCGGTCTTCAGGAGGGTGTGGGGGGCAATATGTCTTAATATTGCCGTATTTTTGGGCAGAATAAGCAAATTGTATGTCTTCTGCGTTATCCCAGGTCGGTGGCTTCTCTTTCCAGAGGTATTGGAGCCAATCTCGCTTAAAAAACCACGCATGACCCACTAAATCGACCTCGGTGGTCTCTTTATTGCTAGTTGGCCAACCGCAACGGTCATGTTGGATGTAAAACTTGTCATTTAACAAGATTCCAGCAGATCCAAGGATGCCTTCGTGTGTTTTCATCGTATTTAGGCAGTTTTCGAACCATTTTGAGCCTGGGATCGTATCATCATCAAAGATAGCGACATATTCAGTGTCTACAAGCAAAGCACCGGCAAATCTGCCGTAAAACTTCCAATTAAAGTCGTTATTAAAGATTTTATCTAGTCCTAAGTCCGAATAATCAAAGTCTTTGTTGTCTTCGTGGGCATTTACCCATAGCCAGATCTCCTTTGGGACTACAGATTGGGCTTTTAGAGCCTCAATCTGCATCTTTAGGTTGTATGGACGCCTGTAAGAGTTTAAAATAACTGTAATATCACCAGTTTTTTGGTCTTTTGGAGCTTTTTTCTCTTCATTTATAAGAGAAACGAACAAATCAACCACTTCTTCTTGTTTATTCTCCACGTGTTCAAGGAGTTTTGCCCCCTTAGAGGCTTTGAACCAATCTTCGGATGCACAACCATTCATTTTGTTCGTAACGAGCTTACAGCCGAGAATACGGGCTTCTACGACGAGCCTACAAAAGCTTTCTAATACCTGTGAAAAGAAAACTAATGAGCTTTTTGAAGCAAGCTGTCCAATAAACTCGTCGTAGTTGGGTGATTTAATGAGTTCGTAGTCAAGATTCTTCTTTTGACAGTAATCTAAAGCCTGGATGCGTCCTTTAACACGGTTGTCCGAGTCCAACACGGCGGCTTTATTGGATTTTTCTGTGTTTAGATGCTTCTTTAACACCTCTAAGTGTTCTTTCGACCATAGGGTGCAGCCGGCAGAGATAATATTATCTGATTTAATGTTCTTGCGAAGCACTTCAGCATGTAACCCAGATTGGCAAATGACCGTTTGGGCGTTCTTATAGAAATATAAGTTACACAGTGCATCTGGAGGTACAATAAAGTTACTGTAAGGCGAAGGATCGCGTCCAAGAATATACTTATGGTCGTGTTCATAGATAATATAACGACAAGAGTTGAGCGCTTTCTTGTTTGGTTCGCTTAAATTTACAAAGTTAGAAACAATAAAAAAGTTTTCTTTATTGTTTTGCAAAAATACTGGGCTTACTTTGTCTGAATTCATCCTGGAAACAGAAAAGCCGCGTGAAGTAAGATGCTTTATTAGACAATCGTCAACAAGCTCTCCCCCACCGGCTATTTGTTCTACAAAGAAATCAGAGATATAAATTATATTCATAATTTTCCTTTAATCAAATTCGACAAGCTCGTCTTCTTTAGGCGCTTCGATTACAGACAAGATACTATCTACAAATGCTTTGTATTGTTTTTCTTGATTAAAATTTTCTAAAACATATTCTTGTAAATCGATCGCTCGTTTTTTATGACGGTCCCAATTATCTACCATATCTTTCATTTTAACTTTAAAGGATGGTTCTTTAACATCGCACCACATTGAATCTTTTTGAACAACTCCTTCCCAAACGGCTTGTTCAGCTACTGGTATTAAATTATAATCTACTTTAGAAAACATAGATTTGTTCTTAATCTTTCCGTTTTTATCTTTTTTTGACATATAAAGAAAGTCTACATGACCAGACCAAGCAGGTGCAATGATAGGTAATCCATTATAGGCAGCTTCAAAAATAGGAAGCCCGAAGCCTTCGCCGTGAGTTGCTGAGAGTAAGCATTTTACTTTTGGATGTTGATATAAAGAATTTATTTCTTGATCTGACATATATCCATGAAGTAAATAAACTTTACATTTTCTATCTTTATTTTTCTCTAATAACCCGCGAAGACTGTTGTATGTTAACCTTCGATCTAGAAGACAATTTTTAGCGAAGTTTGTTTTAATTATTAATCCCACTTCTTTGTCTTTGAATTCGTCCATAAACCATCTTACCGTGTTTTCAAGATTTTTTCTAGGACCCCACTGTGCGACAGTCAAGAAGTTAAAATCATAATCAAAATCCATATCTAATTCTTTCTTTTCTTGTACTTTAGCAGGATAGTGAACAATTTCTATTGGAGTATTACATTTAGCAGTAAATTTTTCTCCCGTTTGATTATTAGTTGCTTCATAAGAGGTATTTTCAAATGTATGTTTGGAGTGCTCAGAAATTGTAATTATTTTATCAACCGCCCAAGACTTTTCTATCCATTGCGGTGCTACTTTGGTTGTTTCAATCCCTGCTGTAACACCAATATTAATCGGAGCCATTTGTTGCCACTCGTTAGGGATTGTTACTTGAACCGATAAATCAAATGCGCCGCGTTGTTGAGCGTGAAACATTGTCTTTTGTAATAAAAAATCAAGCCATCGTCGCTCGTCGTTATCTTCAAATAACCAGTTTGTCTTTCCCCAGTTGACATTATTCAAGTAGATATCAAAAGTATCTTCTCTGGTCTTCAGAGAGCGTAACAGAAACCTTGTGTGTTCGCCATAACCTGATTGAGATAATGCCGGTCCATTAACTAAAATCTTTTTTCTCATTGTTTAACCTCGCTTAAGTGCCACGTCTGGTAGTTTTTTCTTGTTTCCCAAGAACCACGTTCATTTTTTATTTTTTCAAAAACTTCATCCCAGCGGGATGTGTAAAGGTCAAAACTATAATTTTTTAATACGTGTTCTCTTCCTTCCTTCCCTAATTCTTCTCTCTCTGCCGGTTTCATATTATAAATTTTAGTCAGAGCATTCACAAAGTCATCTTCATTGATGCGATCTTCATAAATATAAGGAATCTCTTGTGATCCAATTACAGCTTTAGAGCTTGGCTCGATACCTACTCCAAACCAATTTTCACCGTCAGTAACTTGTTCTTGTAAACCGCCAGTCATAGTAACTACAATGGGAGTTTCACAAGATAATGATTCTAATGTGGCTAAGCCAAAACCTTCGGCGTCAGAAATATTAATTGTACAATCTGCCATATTGTAAAGTGCAGCCAAGTTTTTTAAATCTAGTTTAGTTTGAGAAAACACTACTTCACCGTTAGTAAGTCCAGTCGCTTCAATAATGGCTTGTAAGTTTTGTCCATAAGGGTCTCTTACATCCGTGTGCATAACAAGCTTTGCTTTATCATGCCCAACTTTATCTAAAAATTTCTTCCACCAAAAAATGAGTGTGCCTGAGTGTTTGCGTCGGGCATTTCGGTTATTCCAAAAACAAATAAATTTTTCTTTTTCATCTCCAAAATTGTCTTTCCTTAGATTTTCTACTACATTTTTGGGGAAAGGTTTGAAGGTATCGCTAGGAACAGCATGAGGCAAGTGAATACACTCAGTGTCAGGAGAAACATTTCGTACACATTCATCCGTAACTTTAGAAATAGAAACAATAACATCGTTCGAAGAATATAAAGGCTCATTATAATGCGGGTAAGGGAAATTATCCCATACATGATAATATACCAAAGGACATAAAGGTCTAATCTCGTCTTCTATTTCCCACAACCATCCGAAAAAACGAGGGTCTGTCATGAACCAAAGCACATCGGGTCGTTCGGTTCTAATCATAGAGCGGATTTGTTCTTGACTTCCATAACCATCGATAGGTATAATCACCCAGTCGTCGCCGTGTTCTTCCGTTTTAATTGGCTTATAATCTTGATGTTTAATCGCTCCACCTAGAGAGATAAATTTATATTTTCCTGTTCGAAGTAGACTCTGGATCATATAGTTTGTTTGAGTTCCGACGCCTGACGGCGCTAATGGGCTGTCGGAAATCGTAAGAATCTTCATTTTTTCAGTCAATTTTAACCTCTTATTTTGTACAATGCTGTGTATGACAAAACTCACATTTTCTATTTTTATAACAGGACAACCTGTTCTTAACGTGTGTTTTTGCCTTTATATTGTATATTGCCTTCTCTAGCAGTGTTAAGACATTTTTTGTTTTTCTTGGACCTGATGTTACGCGGAAAATCTCAACATTATTTTTTTGTGCTGTTCTTTTAAGAAGAGCAAAATGTGTCTCAATCATCTTTGGGTCAATGTCGTGCTTGAGAGCAAAGTAATATTTATATAATGTCAGCTGGTAAGTAATCATAGGGTCAGTTTTCTTTTTCAGATCCCAGCCCCAGGAACATGACTTCCAATCGATAATGTGATATTTACCGTCTTCAGTTTTTATAACCAAGTCGATAAAACCTTTGAAATTGTAATCATCGTCTACGAGAGATGGCTCTAAGAGCTTCTCTTCGGTGGAAACAACCTCATACGATCCAAAGTATCGCTTTACGCCTGGAAGAATGTGGTGTGTAAGTTCAATGCCTTGCTCTTTAAGTTCAGACCAGAACTTTTTATCGACCTCTATCCCTTTGTATCCTAAAGATGCTTTTTCTTTGTCCATTGATTCTAGAAATATTCTTTTCATATCAACGGATTCGTCTAGCAGAACATTCTCACATACATTATGAATAGATGTTCCAAACGCAGTAAATTCGTTTCCTTGGAATTGGCGAATCTTTTCTTGGTAAATAAGCTTGTGCTTGTGAGGACATTCGTTCCAGGTAACTAACTCAGAGAAAGATATATGTGGCATTAGACTACTTCTTGATGGTTTTCTTATTAGTCATTTTAAGCACATTTTCTTTCTTTTCAACGGGTGGTTGCGTTTTTTTCGGTTTTGGTTTGGGTGGAAGAGAAAAGACCCAAGTTCCGGCGCATCTCTGTTTTGTTTGATAGTTATAGATTACACAATCGGTGATTACTTCATTAATTTTAATGTTATTTTTCATTAGATACTCAATAGCATCGCTAACAGTATATGTGGCTTTTGCACCTCTGGTGTTTCTAATATGATCCACTCTCAGAGATACCTGTACCCGCTCTTCTTTTATTTCAATATTCCAATTCATTATAAGACTCCAGTTTATTAAATAGTGCCGGAGAAATACTTTTTAATAATAGGGATTTACCAAGAAAATAGTCTTCCATACCTGATGTGAAATATTCTTCTAAAGAAGTCACAGCGTAAGGATTCATAAACAAGCCGTTAATCATAGGTCTTAGCACTTCATATCCAATTCCTTTATATAGAAAGTCATCCATTTCTGGTGAAAAAGAAGTTGAATTAAAAAATTTTGGTATATCATATCCTTTCGACCTTAGAATCCTTTTAAGAGCAGTTTTCTTTGCCGTAAACTCGCGCTTAATTAACCCATCTCCAAAAATATTAATATTTTCTTTTTCTATTAATGCATGTCCAAGTTCATGTATGATATCATCTAAAAGATCCTTTTCAGTTTCTTGATCTGAGCTAAGATATATAGCTCCATCCATATATGCTGCGTTAGTATTTCTCTTCTTAAAGACATCAAAATTTCCAATATAATAAATATCTACCAGATTTAATATCTCTGTAGGGATATTTTTACTTAAAAAAGAAATTATAGACGAAATATCCACTTGTCTAGTCAAAGGGTTTACAATTTGGATTAATGAGCCGTTTAAATGAAATTCTTTTCTTTCCCTAAGTGCTTTATTATAGGAAGACAGAACAATATCTTTAATTTTCTTCTTCATTCTTTTGTTTTTTCAGCTCTTCTTTATAGAGCTTCTCTCCTACTTCTACATCTGTGAGAGCCTGGTGGTATCCGCGTGTCCAGTTTTCTTCAGCGACTGCTAGAATTAGCTCTGGGAACTCGTCGGCTAGAGTTTCTACTAACATTTTTACAGTTACTAGTTGGTCTTCAGGGTCGTTTTTTTCACCGACATACTCTACAAGCATGTTTTTTAAATCATTGTCTGGCTCTACAACTTCTTCGAGTGGATTTTCTTCTTGCATTTTTCTCTCCTATAGAATTTTTGATGCTAATGTCGCCACGGCACTTCTTTCACCTTTTTTGAGAGTAAGGTGTCCAGCTAGGCTGTGTGCTTTGAACTTTTCTATCGCGTAAGATAGACCATTTGATTGTTGGTCAACATAGAGATTATCTATTTGTTCAACATCTCCTGTAAGGATAATTTTTGTATTTTCTCCTACACGAGTTATTATAGTCTTTAATTCATGTGCTGTTAAGTTCTGAGATTCATCAATAATAATATAAGCATTTGCGATTGAGCGACCGCGAATGTAAGTCAGTGCTTCTACTTCGATAACTCCTGATTGGATATAGGTGTCGAGAGTTTCGTAACTATCTCTTTTAGAATAAGAGTAAGACATTAAAAACTCAAGGTTGTCTCTGATGGGAGCTAGCCAGGGATTCATTTTTTCTTCTACTGTGCCGGGTAAAAATCCGATGTCCTTACCCACAGGTTGTACTGGGCGTGATATAACGAGCTTGTTGTAAAGCCCTTTGCTTAGGGTTTGTTCTAGTCCTGCGGCTATGGCTAAGAGTGTCTTACCTGACCCTGCGGGACCTACTAAAGAGACGATAGGTACAGTCTCATCCATAAGTAACTCCGAAGCAAAAATCTGTTCTTTATTCTTAGGTTTAACTCCCCACATACCTCTTTTGTTAGAAGAGACTTTTTGTATTGGAGTATCATAATCAATAAACCTCGCAAGCGCGGTTTTTTTAGAATTTTGATTTGATCTAAATAAAACACATTGGTTGGGATGAAGGGTGATTTCTTTTTCGTCGAGATAAACTTCTTGCCCTTCGTGAAAATAATCTACTAGGGTGTCGTCTATTAAGTGTTCTATAGTGCCTGAATACGATTCGTCTTGAGAGGGGACCTTATCTTTATCATAATCTTCACACGGCAATTGTAGCGTATCACACTTAACGCGCATGTGGATATCTTTGGTCACCATAACTACTTTTTTATCAAAGTTTCTTTTTCTTTCAGTTATCGCAGTTCCAATAATTTCGTTATCAGCATTAGAAAGTTTGTATTCATCGGGAAGTAAATTTTTATCGTATCCTCGGATAGAGAGAAGACCTTTCCCTTTTTCTATTCTAACACCTTGGTGGATATTGCCTTTTTCTCGTAACAAATCTAACTCACGAATAATCATGCGAGCATTATAGCCGACGCCATCTTGTCGTTTCTTGTGAGAATCAATTTCTTCGAGCACTTTAAAGGGGATTACAATATCATTTTTGCTATATTCATAGATACATTTATAGTCAGCCAAAATGGCACTTGTATCAAAGACATATGTTTTTTTCATAGATAATCCTTATATTAGTAAATAGAAAACAAAATAGGTTCTAGTTATTTTTACTAGGAGAAAAACGACGATGAATAGTTTAAAATACCTTATATTGATGATTTCATTAATATTTTTACCATCCTGTGGTGGGACATTTAATGGATATTTTGCTTTAAAACAGAAGCTTCCTTTCGATTCTTTTGTAAAGGTAGTAGCAACTTACGATGTAACAAAATGTGTAGATAATACCTGTATGAACTTTAAATTAGGAGCGACTTCCAGTGGGTCGATCGTAAGAACATATCCTCACGGTTCTTATATCCTGACAACAGGACATAGCTGCGATCCTAGTGCTATCTTAAACGATCTAGGAGGTAACGCCAAAGTAAAGCAGAAAACTTTTCTTATTGATATGAATGGAGTTAAACACGATACCAAGACCATAAATATCAATAATAAACTTGATACTTGTATATTGTATGCTGGCGGGTTTGATAAGGCTCCAGTAAAAATAGAGAGAAACGATGCTCCTGTAATTGGAGATAAAATCTATAATATTGCGGCTCCAGTGGGAATGTTTAACGTTCAGACCGCGCCAGTCTTAGAAGGACGATACTCTGGGCATAAGTGGGGGTTTTCTCTTTATACTGTGCCAGCTATAGGTGGTTCATCTGGTTCTCCTTTGTTCAACGAAAGAGGAAAACTAGTTGGTATGATTCATTCGGTTCATAGAAGATTTCATCATCTTTCGTTTGGTCCGACGCACCCTCAACTAATCAACTATATTTATAAGCACACGCCATTTCATGTGCCGGAGGGAGTTTCTTTAGAGGTAGATGGAACTCAAAAAGACAGTACTTTTGATACCAAAGATCATCTTTTAGATATTAAGATTAAATAATGTCTTCAGAAGAAGATAATCTTTTAAGAATAGAAAACGTTTCACGTTCGCTTTTTACGCAATAGTAAGAATGTTCTACGTCTAGCTTTTTCATTTCTTCTACTAAGTCCCAATCGTTGCCTCCGGGCTGGGCTTGGTCACCGAAGAACTTATAATGAACCCGGTTTTCCCCGAACTTGTGTAGAATCCATTGAAACGCTTGACCTTTGTGGTTTCCTATGGGATATATGTCTATACTTATTTTGCCGCCGATTGAAGCCTGGAGTTCATCTTCAAAATTCTCATTAATAAAGTTGGCGACTTCTTCTCTTTCTTTAGAGCGACAGTCGTAAGTATAATATCCTTCTCTCTGCATGTGTGAAGCGTTTCTCCCTACGATAGAAAAGTTTATCATACCTGGGCGGTGCTCGATGTGGTTCCCGGTTCTTAAGACATATCCTGTTTTATCTAAAAACCTTTTTAAATGAGTTAAAAGACGATCAGACGGCTCAAATTTGTTTTCATATACTTTTTCATTGTCAATATGAAGTACATTACCCATGCATGTGAAGACTCCTCTAGCATTGTCCATTATTTCAAAAGGAACTTGAAATCTAGTTTTCTTTATATCACTGCCGGTAATAAGGTAATAAACCTTATCTTGACTCCATTCTAAGAAAAATTTCTTAAAACTAGATTTCATTTTTTGACGGGCGGGTGTTAATGTCCCATCAACATCAAACATGTAAATTGTTTTCATATAATCTCGTCAATCAAACCGTACTTTAAGCATGTTTTGGCATCCCACCAAAGGTCTCTCTTTAACATTTCATTTAGTTCTTTTTTAGGAATCTTTGTTCTTTCAATGTAAAGATTCTTTATTGTGTCCATTAACAAATCATTGTTCTGCATTGAATCTTTAAGCTCTTCGTATTTGCCCCAGGACATCGAAGAAAGCTGATGGATTAACATAAAGGCGTGTTCGTGCATTAATCTTGTAGAGCCACAAATGCTCATCATAGTAGCAGCGGAGGCGGCGCATCCATCGATAATCGTTGTTACGGGAACTTTTGACTTAAGAATGTAATCAATTGTTGAAAACCCTGCGAAAACCGAGCCGCCATAAGAACTAATATGCAAATGAATAGGGGCTGTTGTATCTGTTTCTAAAAGTTCTTTTGATGTAATCAATTTACATTCAAGAGTCTTGAGTTCTTTGTTTAGATGGAGGTTGTTGACGTGATTCACGTTGCAATAAAAATAAATCTTATTGTTGAGTACCTCTAATTTGTTTTTTGAAGAAGAAGAGCTATTGTCGAACCCATCATCAAAAATATTATTTTCTTGTTCTTTAGATAACCACGTAAAGTCGTTCATTTTTTTTTATTCCTTTGCAGATGCTGCTTAGTGTCTCTATCTTTAAATATATATCCAATGGAGAATACTTACTAAATATGAACGAAGAAATCCTAAATAAGAAAATAAAAATGGAAATGAGGATTTCTCAAACTTTTTTAAAAGAGTCACAAGAGTTATTTTCAATCTACGATGATTTATTCAAACAAGACTTTGAAAAAGAAATTAATTTTAAAGCAAGAAAACCTACAATCCAGGTCGAACCAGAAACATCGGTTGAAGGTGATCCTAAAAAAGAGATAAAAGAACTAAAAGAAAGAAAAGATAGAGACCCAGAACTTTACAAGATATATAAAAAGATCGCCATGAAAACTCATCCTGACAGAGCCGGAAGTGAAGATTTGGTTGACACATTTAACAAAGCGACTGAAGCTATAAACCAAAATGATTGGATGGTGATAATGAAGATTGCTTCAGAACTTGAAATAAAAATGCCCAAGCTCACAATTGAACTCAGGCAAAAAATAAAAAACAATATCGTAGAAACTAACAAGAAAATAAAAAAGCTGCAAAGCACAACCGCGTGGGTCTGGGCTAATGCAGCCGATGAGCACAAAGAACAAATAAGGTTACAGGTTAGACAGTTAATGGGTATTGATGAAGAATCATTCCAAGAACATCTTAAATCAACTCAAGAGTAACTTTTTCTTTTTGTTACTCTCTTCAATCTTTTCCTTAGCTTCTTGTTCGGCTAAGATTTCTTCATGTTGAAGTGCAGCTAAATGCGGATACTTCTTAAACACTTGTTCCAGTGTCAGTTTTTCCTTTTTTTGAATTTCCTTTATTTTTTTTGTTACCACTCCCATTTTTAGTCTCCTTTGCAAACGCTGGGTCTTTACGGTACTTTACAAGAAAGGTGTCATTCGCTTTGCGGCGGATTTTAGTTTGCATGTTTTCTTGTTTGTTTTCCGTAAAACTATTTTTGAGTATTTCTACTTGTTTGGTAGCTCCCTCATAAGTAGGGAACGTTTTATTAAGAGTCCACTTGGGACCAGGCTTTTGTACTTCTTTCACTTCTTCAATCATTTTATTTCCTTATTTAAAAACTGGGTCTTTGCTTGTATTCAACAGAGCAGGTATAAAACTTTTCTTTAGTTTTAGTAATCTTTCAAACTTCACCTGCGTACGAGCGTCAGTGTAGAGCGCTGTTGGCTTCTTGATCTCACCATCGATGAGCTGATCGGAGAAGTCATAGAATTTGGATTTGGGAGCTTTCGCTTCCGCGAAAGAAATCAAGGCTCCTGCCATCATCATAATGCCTGCTATCATCATAACAATTGCCAAGAGAATTGTTTTCTTGGAGAGATTTTTCATTGTGTTTCATCCTATGCTGTCAAAGTTGAGCTTTTTGCTCATTGCAAGACTAACTAGTTCATAGGTTGGACTATCAGGTTTAAAATCGATTTTACGACTAACTAATGCCCTCTTTAAGGCAACTCTCTCGTCGATACTATGAATGACCCCAGATTTAATACAAACGGCTTTAATGAGCGATTTCTTGGGGTTTCTAGGAAGCTTGTTTAAAACGGCAGGAAAACTTTGTTTAAGCTCTCTTAAGATCTCATTAGTTGTTGCCACGAATCACCTTCTTTGATTTAATTGGTTTTCCACACGCTGTAAGCTTATTCATGTTACTTATTTTATCAGACATTCTATCCAATCTTTTACCAAGGTATAAAGCTCCAGACCACATGGGGATGGCGACTGAACACCAGATAATTAAAAAATCAAGCGTACTAAACATATTATTTCCTCTTTGGTTTGTTTGTCAAGTTAGGTTGTTCTTTCACCATATTTTTTACTACCGTACTGTGCAATGCAAGGCGCCAGTTAAAATATAGAAAAGAAGCTGAGTTAATCCCAATCAATATCCATAATAATTCTTCTGTTGTCATTTTTTCTCCGTTAGAGCCACCTGCCAGAGTCGAACTGACGATCTGCTGAACTAAAGTGGCGTGGGTTGGTGGAGGTGTCGGGAGTCGAACCCGAGTCCAATATGTCTCTCTACTTCTGTCATTCACAAGGTTATCTAGTTTTTCTAAACCAGCAAAATAATCTGCAATATCCCTTATCCTATGCAGTCTCGGATATCCACCTGCTATAAGCAGGGAGCCATTATGGTTTATTGTAATGTCAGAGGAACCACCCTCTTAGTCGCTATTGGTTAATAAGGTCAGCAACAACCCCAGAACTACGCAGCTTGTGCGTAATTCAACTCCACATTATCGTTGGCGTTTAAAAAATTGAATGTTTTTTACTGTGCCTTCATTCATCACAGCCTTGCACAGAAATGCTTCAACACAATGTCAAAACCTGTTCACCCCCATGTTTTTAAAGAACTTACGTTAAGTATAATAACAAACCCTTAAGTTTTCAAGTCTTTTTTTATTTATTATGTTTGTCTGCTACAGATGTAGCTGCGAAAGCATCTGGCTTTATTTTACAAGGGAAGCCAACTCCTTTAGCATATCCAACCAACATATCAGAGAATCTGCTTGTTGCTTCTTTTTTATCGGAAGCAGAAATATCTAAATGAAGTTCGATGTTCACAGCAGGGCATTGTCCTAAGATATTTAAAGCAGTGTTTACTGTGTTCTCAACTTCATATGTGATTCTCTCCATAAGAGTTGGGAATTTTGTTACCTTGAAGCGGGTTCGTTTAAAATAATAACGTCCTCCGATCTGGTCATTTGCTCCGTGGAGGCATATAGCAGTAGAGTAAATACATTCTTTTTTTACAATATGACTGTCAGTCCCAATATATACTTGTCCTTCTTTGGAAGAGTGCTCTTCTATTTCTTTTAGAATATCTTCGTAAGTTGTTTTTTCGTGGGAGCCGTTTGACCAGAGGTCCATCTTGTTCCTTTAAATGTCTGTCCTTGTTACTACCAAGCAACCAGGATTACTCAAATTTTCGTAATGACAAAAAAGTTTATATCTTTTCACTACACTAATAACTAGCTGTTTCATTTTATCAGAGTTGCCAGTTATGATTTTAGCTGGCAGTTCTTCCCATGCTAGGAAATCTTCAACTTGGCGAATAACATCTTTATGACGCACATTATGTAAATCTAAAGTTTTCATTTTTTTGGTTTAAAGATGTTGGTTTGTTTAATGTCTAGGTATCGATTAATGTAGAGATAATACTCGTACATAGAGATTCCAAGAAAAGAAGCAGCTTCGCTTTTGGTCTTGGCTGCTTTGTGAGCGTAAGTTAAAACAGCGCAGCGAGTAATATCTGGTATTGATTTCCACAAGTTAAAGCCAAACAGCTTCTTGTTGGTGGTCTTCGCAGATAGTTCCAACTTTAATGAAATCATTTCTTCAAGGGTTAAGTTTTGAAGCATGATTTCAAACTCATCGTTAGAGCGATGTTCATTCCGCAATTGAGCCGCAATAGAACTAAATTGTTTATCTTCCATATAGGGATTATAAAACCATTGTTCTAAAAATTAAAGACTTAATTAGATTGGAGCGACTTCGCTTTCATCAGACATCCAATTTTGTAAATATTGTTGGTAGTTTGCAATCATTAAATCTTTAAACTTTTGTCTCGTATCACCTGTAAGTGGAGAATAATAGTTGCCTATTTGTTTTTCTACACTCTTCCAAGCGCGGTCGGCGTATTCTTTTCCCGTGAAATCCGAGCCTTCATATTCTTTACCGGGAATTTTCTTCTCTTCATCTTCCAACTCTTCTTTGGAAGGTCTTTCATCTTCAGGAGGAATCATAGCAGGTTCGGTTTCAAGCTCATCATCATCTTGTACGGAAATGTTAATTTCCTCTTGTTCTCGAAGTTTGTTTGGTTCTTGTGTGTCTTGCTCCTCAAAAAAATCATTTAGATATTTTAAAAAATGGTCTTCAAAAGATTGTTTCTCCTCCGGTTCCATCAAGAGACCCACCTCATCATAAACTTGTGTGGTGGTTGCTTCTAGTGCTCTATCTGCGGCGGCTTCGGCGGTTGTTGTAGGTTTATACTCTCCCTGCTCCATAATAAGATTGCGAATAATAGAGCGAAGTTGTTTTTCTTCTTTAAGAATCTCTTGCTCTTCTTTCATAACGACAGAGATATGCTCTCTAATCAGTTGTCTTAACTTCATTTCTTGTAAAAATTCTTCTCTATTTATTTGCATTGAATTATCCTCTTGATAATATTATATATTATAAGTATTAAGTTGTTACCTTATAAGGAACATTTTTCTTTCTTAAAGAGATTGGACCTTTTATAGCTGTACTGAATGGTAGTTGAGGAACACTTCTTCCAATTTGATTGACTCCTACCTCGAACGCTCTAATGGTAAAATCACCTTCGACGGCGAACTCATCACCTCTATCGTTTATAAACCAAGGTTTACGGAGAACAAGGACAGGAGGCTTGGAATCAGAAGGACCGTCGATAAGATATGTGTTTTGACCAGAGGGTGCAGTAAATGGATTTCCGGCTCGGTCATAGGTGTAATCTAATATTGCAATAGTGACATATCTTCTTGTCATACAATGAAATTTAGCCAACTCGTTAGCAGAAAGAGTTAAAGTGTGATATTCAGCCCCGGCTGTTAATGTGTAGTAATAATTTGATCCATCAATATAATAAGCAGCACTATTAGTCCTAAACGCGGATTTCCAAGCATTTGCTCCTGTCCAAGTATTCCAAGGTGTCGCAAAATTAGTATAATCAATACTAGCTATAGAAATTCTGCCATCACCTGTAACGGAATTACAACGGATTTTTAACTGGGGATTATCACCTAATCTAGACAAATTGCTAGGAATTTCAAACTGCAAAAACGCTCTATAAATAGCTGGGACTAAAAGCGTGGCATCTCCATTGGTACTCCCGACTTTAATGACAGACGAAGGTGAAGTAAAAGACCCTAATCCGTTCCAAGTAGGATTCCATAGAACATTGTAACTGGTTACATGACCAGAGTTTGTAGTACCCGCAAATGTTACAGGTGCTTCTGTGGTGTAACCACTCAGCCGATAATCAGCCATTTACTTACACCATTTTTTCACCAATTTGTCAAAGACGATTTGTCCTTTTTTAACAGCGAGTGATTCGTTAAGAGGAGTTGTTGTTTCTT
>Ga0233429_1002392_pt1 | contig 19521 bp, 12 predicted proteins | sample SI_118_April2016_3_FD_179879 | JGI IMG/M metagenome (GOLD analysis project Ga0233429, IMG submission 179879) | Seawater microbial communities from Saanich Inlet, British Columbia, Canada - SI_118_April2016_135_MG | ecosystem: Environmental > Aquatic > Marine > Inlet | place: Canada: British... | reverse complement strand
AGCTTTATTATTTTCCTGTTTGCTGATCTTTTCCAGACTGAATGGTTCATATACATTTGCTTTGCATGCTATATGAGCATCTATTCTGAGATTAAACTTTATTGCCCGATAAGGCCCATCGTACTTTATCTCTTTGGACAATATAATGCGTTGCCTGTTACAATAAAGAAAGAATCGCTGCATATTTTCCAATATCACTTTTTCTAATACTGAATCACTTTTAAAAAGAGGTCTCTTATCAATTTTTTTATCGTCGTTTAGTGCAGGGCGAGTTGTATATAAAATAAGATCGTTGTTTGACAGATTAGGCAGGGGCGAGTAACGCAGATCACTTTTTTTTGTTTTTGGAAAGAAGATATCTGGAGGAATATTGTATAAAATACCTCCAAAATTATATTTCCATTTAATTAGTTCAGATAAAAACAGACAGGCAGTGCTGTCTCTCAACATATGAAACGAATCATTAATTTTTGGAGATTGATTACGGAATTTGCGGGTTAATATATCAGATGGAGCTGATTGTGCCCACCAATAGTATTTCCCTGATTCGCTCTTGTTTGTGGATGTGTTCTTCATAATCCCTCCAGTTATCGCTTGTATTAAATAACTCAGAACAAATAATAGCATACTAAGAACATTTGATTAATATAAACACAAAAAACATTATGTACTGTTAATTACTTATCCCCCCGTAAATATTAATCACTAAACGAGTGATTTTGATATTAAGCATTCTATCCTATCAAAAAAGAGTGATTCGACTTTGCATAAAAGAAACAATACAGCTATGTTGTTGAAAAGAATACACTTGAAACAATCGAGATATACTATAGAATCCGTCAAGATACAGTGATAATAAGTGCAAATTATTTCTGTTAGTGTTCTAAAGAATATTAGACAATCGATCCGGTTGATTCTTGAAACACTAATTTGACAGCCTTTCATATGAGGAAAAAGAGGGAAAGCAAATGTCAATTCAACAATACTCTGTTAATCAGCATCCGATTCAAACATTGCTTACATGGATTACGTCTGGAGAAATTGCAATTCCTGAAATCCAGCGTCCGTTTGTATGGAATGCAACAAAAGTTAGAGATTTGATAGATTCCTTGTATGAGGGATATCCGATAGGCTACTTAATTGCCTGGCGAAATCCATCTGTGAAACTAAAGGATGGAACATCATCTGAAGGCAAGAGGGTATTAATTGACGGGCAACAAAGAGTAACCGCGCTCATGGCATCACTGCTTGGTGTAATGGTTATCAACAAAGACTATAAAAGAGTCAACATTTCCATTGCTTTTAATCCAAAAGAGAGAAAATTTGAGGTTACTAATCCAGCCATAAAGAAAGATAAAACATGGATTGCTAATATCGCTGATATTCTATCGCAAGATGTTAGCATTCTCAAAGTTGTAAATGAATATTGTGAGAAAAACGAAGATAGCAATCAGGACGAAATCTTTAAAAGCATTGAGTTATTGCGTGGCATTGTTAATAACCATGTTGGGCTTATAGAATTAAATTCAGATTTAGATATTGAGACTGTCACAGAAATATTTATCAGAATAAACTCTCAAGGTGCAGTTCTTAGTCAGGCAGACTTTGCTATGTCTAAAATTGCAGCTAATGAAACATACAATGGCAATAAAATCAGGAAATGCATTGACTATTTTTGTCATTTAGCGATTGCACCAGAATTCTATCAGCAACTTGCCGATGTAGATAAGGAGTTCTCTTCTACAGAATACTTTCAAAAGATGTCATGGTTAAAAACAGAAAACGACGATCTATATGATCCCTCTTACACCGATATGTTACGCGTAGCATTTACTTCTGAATTTAAGCGTGGTCGCCTTCAGGATCTAGTAGCACTTTTGTCAGGTAGAAATTTTGAGACTAGAGTTTATGAGGATATTATTGCAGAACAATCATTTAAGCAACTTGAGGAAGGGCTTTTCAAGTTCATGAATGAAACGAACTTTAAACGGTTCGTTATGATTCTCCGTTCTGCAGGCTTTGTTGAATCAAGTATGATTCGTTCACAAAATGCTATAAATTTTGCCTACATCACCTATCTTGTTCAGAGGGCCAATAAAGTCGAACCAGCTACAATCGAAACTAATGTTCGCAAATGGTTTGTAATGTCTGTGCTGACAGGCCGTTATTCTTCCTCTCCAGAATCAGCATTTGATTTTGATATTAAGCAGATTGGTGAAATGGGTGTTACAAAATATCTGGAAAATATAGAAGCTGCTGAATTATCAGATGCTTTCTGGGGCGCAGGTTTGCCACAGCAGATGAATACATCAGTTGCAAGTAGTCCATATTTCAAGGTATATCTGGCATCTCAGGTACATGATAATGATAAGGGCTTCCTATCAAAAGAAATAACCGTTAGAGACCTGATCACTCATCGAGGCGATGTTCATCATTTATTCCCTAAAAACTATCTCAAAAAAAACGGACTTACTCGAAGCAGATACAATCAGATTGCAAACTACGTCATGATGCAGAGTGAGATAAATATTGCAATTGGAGACAAAGCCCCATCAGAATATTTCTCAAAACTCATAGATCACTGTAACAACGGTTCAACCGCCTTTGGCGCAATAACAGATATAGATGAAATGAAAGAAAACTTCAAAACACACTGTGTGCCTGATGAGATGGAAAATAAGAACATAGAACACTATGACGAATTTCTGCAAGAGAGAAGGAAATTGATGGGATTAAAGATTAAGAACTATTATTGGAAGTTGCAAAAATAAGATTTTTTTAACACAGCAACAGAGGCAATAGGATAAATTATTAAATATGACAAGCGAAGGAATAAAAAGATTAGAGACGGAATTGTGGGGAGCAGCTGATAACTTGCGTGCAAACTCAAAGCTTACAGCTGCTGAATACAAAGACCCTGTTTTGGGCTTAATACTTTTACGATACGCTCAAAACAAATTTGAAGAAGCGAAAAAGCAGATAGAAGAAAGCTTATCTATTAACCCAAGAACCAATCAAAAAAGGGATGTAACAAAAAATGACTTTTTGGGTGCTGGAGCAATGTACTTACAAGAAAAGTCACAGTTTGACTATTTGGTAAACCTACCCGAAAGCCAAGATATTGCCGAATCAGTAAATAATGCAATGCGATTAATTGAAGCTGATTACAAAGACCTTGAAGGAATTCTACCAAAGAACTATCAGGAATTTGATGCCGATTTATTGCGTTCTCTTATTCGTGTTTTTAATAAAGATGTCGTGAAAAATATTGGCGGAGATGTATTTGGTAGAATTTACGAGTTCTTCCTTATGAAATTCTCAATGAGTGGTGCTGGTGCTCAGGAAGGTGGCGAATTCTTTACACCGCCTTCGTTAGTACAAATGATTGTAAATTTTATTGAACCCGACCACGGAATAATTCACGACCCTGCTTGTGGCTCTGGCGGCATGTTTGTTCAAACAGGTCATTTTATCCAAAGCAAAACGAATAAAAAGGTAAACGAAGCTATCACCGTTTACGGAACGGAATTAAAATCGAACAACGTACGATTGGCAAAAATGAACCTTGCCATTCACGGAATTGAAGGGAAAATAATTGAGAACAACAGCTTTTACAGCAATCCACACGAGCTAACAGGAAAATGCGACTTTGTAATGGCTAATCCGCCCTTTAATGTAAAGAAGATTGACAAAAGCAAAGACTATGTAAAAGAAGACCCACGCTTGCCATTTGGTGTACCAAAAGCCGACAATGGCAATTATATGTGGATACAGTATTTCAACTCGTATCTGAACGAAAAAGGACGTGCCGGTTTTATTATGGCAAGTTCGGCAACCGATGCAGGAAATTCTGAAAAGTTAATACGCCAACAACTTATTGAAACGGAAAATTTAGATGTCATTGTTTCGGTAGGTAATAACTTCTTCTATACGCGTTCATTGCCTTGTCACCTTTGGTTTTTTGATAAGGGCAAACCACAAGACAACAAGAATAAAATTCTGATGCTTGATGTCCGAAACACCTATCGGGTAGTAAACTCAACTATTAACGATTTTTCTGATGGGCAGCTTTTAAACCTTACAACCATTGTTCAGCTTTACAGAGGCAATACAGAAGCAATTACCATTGCCGAAACAGAACACCGCAAGGCATTAAAAGAACAATTCGAAACCATAAACGAACATTATCAAACGCTTGCAAATGATTTAAAAGAATTATCTAAGGAGTTAAAAAATGACGATTTAGAAAATTCTGAAAGTGTAGAGTTTAATGAATTTGAATACCCGAAACAGGCAAAAGCCATTTTTGAAAGTTTTGAAAAACCAGCACCAAAGGTTTCTGGATTTATAACAGAACTGGAAGCTGAAATTGCGAAAATCACCAAGCAAGTTGAAGATAAAGAGATAGAAAAGAAAACGGCAACCGCCAAAATGAAACCTTTTAAAGATAAGATGAACAAACTCAACAAACCTTTAAAAGCTTACCAAACAGATACAGCTGATTTTTTAAAAGAAACCAAACAAAGAATTAGCGACTGGAAAAAACTCTTTGAGTGGTTCCCTGAAAACAAGTATGTGGATGTAGAAGGACTTTGTAAAATAGTTGACCTTGAAGAAATTGAAGAAAACGACTATTCACTAACACCAGGCCGATATGTGGGTTATAGCATACAAATTGATGAAGATTTTGACTACCAAGCTCGAATGAAAGTAATTCAAGGTGAACTGGCTGAACTCAATACCGAAGCCAACGACTTAATGAACCAAATTCAAAGTGTGGTAGTATGATGGAGGGATGGAAAGAATATAAGCTTAAAGATGTTTTTCATTTCTATAATGGCAAGGCAGTCAGTGCAAATGCATTTGGTAAATATCCAATATATGGCTCAAATGGGCAGATTGGTTATACAGACGAATACAAATTTAGAAATAGTATAATTATTGGGCGTGTTGGAGCATATTGCGGTGCTGTATTTTATGAAAAAGATAAGTTTTGGGCTTCTGATAATACAATTGTTGTAAATAATAAAGAGGGTTTTGATATTGAATTTTTATCATATCTTATTTCTTTAATGAATTTAAATTGGTTCGCAGGTGGTTCTGCACAACCACTATTAACTCACAGTTGGATAAAACCAATTAAAGTTACAATGCCAGAATTTCCTACCCAACGCAAAATAGCCAAGATTCTTTCAGCCTACGATAACCTAATAGCAAACAACCTGAAACGCATTAAGCTCTTGGAAGAAATTGCACAAAAAACTTATGAAGAGTGGTTTGTTTTTAGAAAAATTGATAATGAGCTAATCGATGACAGTCAAATCGAGTTTCAAAATCTTGAAGAGTTAATTGCTGATTATATGAATGGCGGTTGGGGTAAAGAAGTTGAGGAAGGAAGTTATACTGTGCCTGCATATGTAATTCGAGGAACGGATATGCCTGATATTTCAAGTGGCTCATTTAATAAATTGCCATTAAGATTTCATACAAATAGTAATTTTAAGTCAAGAGAATTACAAAGTGGTGATGTGATTATAGAAATGTCAAATGGAAATATCAATAATGTGGGTCGGTCATTTTATTATGATAGAGATTTTAATAAACTAATTGAACACCCTGCTATGTGTGCAAGCTTCTGTAAAATGCTGAGACCAAAAACAGTTGAACTTTCTTACATAGTCGATTCGCATATAAATTATATTTATGAAACTAACAGAATGTTGGTTTATAAATCACAGGCGGCTAATGGAATAAACAATTTTAGATTTGAAGATATGATTTCTGATGAGGTTTTGTCAATTCCAAAGGGCAAATTAATAAGCAAATTAGTAGCAACATTGAAACCAAAATATGAACTAATATCAAAGGTCAGAAATCAAATAAGATTATTAAAAGAAGCAAGAGATATCTTGTTGCCAAGATTAATGACAGGAATGATAGATGTTGAAAAATTAGAGTTAGAACTATGAGCTACGAATATTCGGAAGATAATTTAGTAGAAGCAGCAGCCCAACAAGCATTAGAAGACTTGGGTTGGCAGGTGGAATATGCCTGGACAAAAGAGACTTTTGGCGATGATGGTTTATTGGGTAGAGAAGATAAATCGGAAGTCATTCTAAAACGCTATTTATTGCAAGCTTTAAAGCAGCTTAATCCAAACTTGCCCAATGTAGCATATCAACACGCTATTGACCAAATAAGTGAAAAAGCAGCAGATAAAAAGCTGGTGCAAATCAACAAAGAGAAATGCACGCTATTAACCAAAGGTGTTGATGTAAGTTTTACTAATGATAAAGGCGAACTTGTAAAGAAAAAACTAAAAGTCTTTGATTTTGAGAACCCAACCAAAAATAATTTTTTAGCTGTCCGTCAGTTAGAAGTTGTTGGTGATTTATACAACCGCAGACCAGATATTGTAGGTTTTGTAAATGGTATTCCTTTGGTGTTTTTCGAGCTTAAAGCTCACCACACCGATTTACGAAATGCTTACACTGATAACCTAACCGATTATAAAGACACCATTTCTCATATCTTTCATTCCAATGCTATTATCATTCTTAGCAATGGCACAGATGCAAGAGTTGGTACGGTTACAAGTCCGTACAAGTTTTTTACAGAATGGAAACGTATTGAAGAAGACGAAGAAGGAATTGTAAGCCTTGATACAATGCTTCGGGGAACTTGCGACAAAACCCGTTTGATGGACTTGTTTGAGAATTTTATTCTTTTCGATAATTCAGCGGGAGATTTCATAAAAATCTTGGCGAAGAACCACCAGTTTATCGGAGTGAATAAAGTTCTGAATAAGGCAACAAATATAGAAGACCTAAAAGGGAAACTTGGCGTATTCTGGCATACACAAGGCAGCGGAAAATCCTATTCAATGGTTTTTATTGCTCAAAAAATCCACCGAAAATTTGGCGGTAGTTATACATTTCTGTTGGTAACAGATCGTACCGAATTAGAACGTCAACTTTATGATACGTTTACAGGTGTTGGAGCAGTAACCGAGAAAAATGTAAAAGCAAAAAGCAGAGACCATTTGCGGGAGTTGCTCAAAGAAAATCACCGCTATATTTTTTCGTTGATTCACAAATTTTCAATAGATAAAAAGAAAGAGAATGAATATCCATTAATTACAGACAGAGGAAACCTTATTGTAATTTCAGATGAAGCCCACCGAACACAAGCAGGAACATTTGCCCGAAATATGCGTTTTCACGGTATTCCGAATGCTTCATATCTTGGTTTTACAGGCACGCCCTTAATCAAAGAAGAATTAGAGCTTACAAAGAATATTTTCGGTGAATATGTTTCTATCTACGATTTTAAACGAGCCATTGATGATGGTTCTACACTTCCTTTGCGTTACCTGAACAAAGGCGAGAAATTAGATATTGAAAATCCGCAATTAGATGAGAAAATGGCGGAGTTAATCGAAAATGAAGATTTAGACGAAGACCAACGCATAAAATTAGAACGAGAGTTTAAAAGGGATTATCCTGTTCTTACTTCCGAAAAACGATTAGATGCCATTGCAAAAGATTTGGTTTGGCATTTCAATGAAAGAGGTTATCAGGGAAAAGCAATGTTTGTTGCCATTGATAAACCAACTGCTGTTAGAATGTATGGTTTAATGATGAAATATTGGCCTGATTATGTCGCAGAATTAAAAGAGAGAATAAAAAACGCAGAAGACCAACAAGAAGAATTACAGCTCAAACGAAAATTAGCAAAGGTTGAAGAAACTGAAGTTTGTGTTGTAGTGAGTAGCGAGCAAAACGAGGTGGATAAATTCCGAAAAATGAAATTGGAGATTGCGCCGCACCGTAAAAAGATCGTTGAACGAGATTTAGAAAAAGAATTCAAAGACGAAGAAAATACGTTTCGTTTTGCAATTGTTTGTGCAATGTGGATTACAGGTTTTGATGCACCGAGTGTTTCTACCGTTTATCTTGATAAGCCTATTAAAGGTCATACTTTAATGCAAACCATTGCTCGTGCAAACCGTGTTTACGATGATGAAAAAGAAAACGGTTTGATTGTAGATTACGGTAATGTTTACAAACAATTAGAAAAAGCCTATTCAATTTATGGTGAAGGGGAAAAGGGCGGCTCTGGCGGAAATCCAAAAGATGGCGGAGAAGAAGGCGGCAGCCCTGTTGAAAAATTAACACTACTTGCTAATGAGTTAAAGGAAAGCATTCGAGCGACAAAAGGATATTTAAAAGAACTTGGTTTTAATCTTTCTGATTTGATGAATGCCAAACCAATGGAGAAATTGGCTAAAATTAATGAGGCAACAGATATTGTAACTTTAAACGAAACCACTCGAACCAAATTTGAAATAATGGCAAGAGATGTTTTCCGAAAATACAAAGCACTTTATCCCGAAGATGAAATAAAGCCTTTCATTAAACAATTCAATGCTATTGAAGCCATTTATGACGCATTAAACCAAAATGTAAAAACGGCTGACATTACCGAAATCATGTTGCGGCTTCAAGAAGTTGTTAATGATAGTGTATTTATTAACAAAGTTGCAGAACCTGAGCCAGATTATATTGACTTAAGCAATTTAGATTTTGATAAATTAAAAGCTGCTTTTCAAAAGATAAAAAGGAAAAACACCGTTGTTTTTGACCTACAAAAAGCAATTGAAAAGAAGCTGAAACAAATGGTAAAAGAAAATCCTTTGAGATTGGAATTTTATGAAAAATACAAAGAGATTATTGAGGAATACAATAATGGAAAAGATATAAATGCAACTAAAAAAGCATTTGAAGATTTAACAGATTTCCTTAATAACCTATCAAAAGAAGATAGCCGAGCTATGCGAGAAGGACTTAATGAAGAAACGCTTGCAATATTTGATTTGCTTAAAAAAGATACTTTAACCGATAAGGAAAGAGACGATGTAAAGAAAGTGTCAAAACAGACTTTGGAAAGTTTAAAAGCGGAAAAATTGAAAGTCGAACGGTGGAGAGAAAGTACACAATTGAGAGCACAGGTTAAAACTGCTATTTATGACACTCTTTTATGGTTGCCACAAGAGCCATATTCGGAAAATGAAGTTGATGAAAAAGCGGTTCTGATTTATCAGCATATTTTCACAAATTATTATGGTGGCGGGAAAAGTGCTTATAATACTTTGGCTGCTTAACATAAAAGACAAAGTTGCAATTTCTAAAGGTAAATTAAATGACTGAAAGAGAATATCCTACAAAAAATTTCGAGATAGAAATTGATAAATTCAGAATTCAGGCGCTACAAGATATAAACATTAAAAGAGAGTAATCTGCTTTAAATGTTATTTTAATATTTCAAATTGTAATTGATCCTTATAAGGAAGTATAGTAATTTGATTCTTCAGAATATCATTACAATAGTAATGTTATCTATAAACTTATAAACTGCTAATTGTACTATAAAACAAAGGAGAGAAATATGTCAGACCCAAGATCATTTATAAGTTTCGATGTCGATCATAATTCAGATGAAAAGGTTCTTTTTGCAGGTCAAGCTAAAAACTCGAAAACACCATTTTCCATTCAGGATTGGTCAGCTAAATCCTCAATGCCTCAATCTCAGTGGGAAGACATTGTTAAAGAAAAGATAAATAAGTGCAATCTAGTTATAGTGCTTGTTGGGAAGTATATGGCTAGCGCCACTGGTGTCGTAAAAGAAATAAAAATGGCTAAAGACCAAAATGTCCCTTTTTTTGGTGTCTATGTTGGTGGTGCAAATACAAGTAGTAATCTACCCACTGGCTTAGCTCGAAACAGGACAATTAAATGGGACTGGGAAGAAATAGCCAGTGCCATAGACCAAGTAATGGGTGAAGGTAAAAACAAATGAAAAAAGCACTGGTAGTGGGCATAAATAACTATCCATCATCGCCTCTCAAAGGGTGTATTAATGATGCTTCTGGCCTTGCGAGTATCATTGAAACGCATGGTGATGGATCACCAAATTTTGATGTAAGGCTTGAAACGGATGTAGGCACAAAATCTGAGCTTAAAACAATGATAGTGGAACTGTTCTCAGGAAGCAGTGACACGGTATTATTGTATTTTTCTGGACATGGTTTCTTGAATGAATTGGGAGGGTATTTAGTTACACCTGACCATAAATCGTATGATGAAGGCATATCAATGGACGAGGTTCTAATACTGGCAAACCAGTCTAAATCCAAAGATAAAATTATCATTCTTGATTGTTGTCATTCTGGCTCTTTTGGATCGCCAACAATCGGGCGAGGAGCTTCCCAGCTTGATGAGGGTGTCTCAATTCTGACAGCCAGTCGAAATGATGAACCATCTATGGAAATTAATGGTCATGGTGTTTTTACAAATCTCTTATTAGCTGCACTGCAAGGCGGTGCAGCTGATCTAAGAGGACATATATCACCCGGCGGTGTTTATGCTTATATTGATCAAGCTTTAGGCGCATGGGAACAACGGCCTGTATTTAAAACTAACGTAACACGATTTACTTCTTTACGAACAATAAACCCTCAAGTGCCATTAGATACATTACGTAAAATAGTAGACTATTTTCCTTCAGCTCAAGATGAGTTTAAGCTAGACCCATCATACGAAGATACTAACGCAAAAACAGTGGAGCATAATGTTATTGAACCATATGCCAAAGATGAGAATGTTGCTGCCTTTAAGGCTCTACAAAAATTGCAAAGCGTTGGATTAGTTGTACCTGTTGATTCAGAATATATGTATTTTGCAGCAATGGAATCAAAGGCATGTAAATTAACATCGCTAGGCTTTCACTATTGGAGATTGGTAAAAGACAAACGAATATGACAGTAATCCTACAAATCTGCATAACAAAGTGCTACACCGGACGTCAATTACGCTGCGCTTCATTGCCGCCGATGAACTAGGTCGTTGGAAGAATAAAGAAAGCTTGACCATTTTAAAAACTATAATTTCTCAATTCCTATCTCATCATTAATATTTTTCTTATCAGCACCAGATCTCTTCACTTTTTTCAATCCTTTATGTGTTTTTACAATGTAGTGATCATCAACAATACCAATAATTTTATACATATCATCACTGTTTAGATCCTCAGAAGTTTTTATCAGATCATCAAGAACACTTTTCACTATTTCCTGCTGTGGATCTTGATCAGGACTTTTACCCATACCAAGAATTATATTCATAAAAACAAATTTAAACATCAATCCGGCAAGACTGATAATTACTACAAACATTATCAGATATTTCAGCACTGCACTATTTATCTTTTCTGCTTCTTTCTCTATCATTGACCTGTACAAACTGAATACTTTATTGTCTTTTTTTATTCGCTTCGTCTTGTAACAATCCTTACCAGCATAAAACTTATATGTAAAAAGATTTCCAATTGTCTTCGTTCTCTGTACTGCAACTATATGATACTCAGCTAATGACCTTAACTCTTTTGCCAGGCATTGTGTGTCCTGTGTAATCAAATAAATGTCAATTCTCACCAATGGTAAACACATTTGTCCAAAATGTGGGAAAAATACACTTACTTTCGAAGATGCTGGGCGTTGGGATTAACTGAGGGCTGGTGAAGAAGTGTTAGTGCTGCTTTTCTTACTACGCTTTATATACATCATTATCGATAAAAAATTTATAATGCAATAATACAACTGTCAGAAGTTCTGCATTTGAGTAGTATTAAATATTAAAAAGTCTTGACCCAAAACGGGCAAATAAACTGCTTACATTCATTAATAAATAATTCAAGAGTTACTCGATTAGCTGTGACTGCCCCAACTACTTGTTTGCTCCGGTGGGGTTAATGGAAGTATGGTTATAACATTTTCAATATGAAAAAGTTTAATATTGCTTTTGTCAGACATCCAAATTATTATACTAACTCAGCTTATAGAAAATATGTGTGCCTTGTAAGTTGTGTCTCATTAGTTTAATTATCTGCTGTCCGTTAAATGTATGTCTCAGTTTTTTGTCATTGCCAAGAGAGTATCAAGTAGAATAAATTTAGTACTACAGTGTTATTATTTGTATTTGTGTTTCCACAGTTTTAGAAACTATTATGAAATATGATTCAAACTCAATAGAAGTACAGCAAGTCTTATCAGCTATTCTGAAAAACCCGTCAATAAGTACTGGTGATTATGTAAAAAAAACATTTCACGGGGATGATATTAACGAGCGTAGTCAAATTCATTCGAACGTTAGAAGCATTTTTGAACAATTACTCAAAACTAAGCTTGTAATAAACCTGCCAAATCTTCTTGAGAGATTACGTTTTACTTGGATAATAATGAGAAAAGCAGATTCTCTTATTAAAAAGAACAAGAACAAGTTTTCATCGACTATCATCAGTGTTGATGACATAAAAAAGATGTTACAAGGTATTTTGCCTGTAGAAAACACTCATGCCTGTTTTCTAGAGCAATTATGTACAAATATTGAAATTGAGACTGATGGACGTTTTGTAGAGTATTATTATCAGTTTCTTCGCTCAAAAAATCCAAAGGATATTGCATTATCTCTCGTAGATAATAAAGGCAACATTAGAGAAAAAAATCTTAATCGTATAATATGGTGGGCTATTCGTAAAAAACGAGATAGATATGTTGAAGTACATGAAAACAAGGAGGTAGAAGTTCATTTTACACACTTAGTAAAATCCATTGAAAAAGAACTTTCTGGATGGTGTAAAATGCCTGAAGCTAGTTCTACTCTAAATCTTACTGAAAAAATAGAGAACCAAATAAATCGATGGCTGGATTATAGCTGTATACAAGGAGAAGACCGTCCCGATGACAAAACTGAACATATAGATCTTGTCAAAGCATTTATTAAAGCGAACGATCTGAAGGTAACCCTGATTCATCCTCAAACTCAAACTGGTAGCCATGAAGAAAATAAGCGGATCTCGGAACTTGAAGCTGAAAATTTAAATTATATTGAAGAGAACAGGAAGCTAGAGGAAGAAAAGCGTCATCTGCAAAATCAGCTTAAATCTTCAACAAATCAGCAACACTTAATTGAAAAGAGCGATGAAAAGGATAATAAAACAAAATCCGCAGTAGCGAAGGAACTTCAAGAATTTATGAAAATTATTGATTCAAAGTATTCATTTGATATTTTGAGAGATGTTCAACTTGGGGATAATCATGCAATAACTATTAAGAATTTCATAGCTCATTTTTTTTATGGCCTACGTAAAAAAGGGCTATCAAGCTACCCCTCTGAAGACGAATTCGTTTTAGAATATAATCAATCAGGACTGTATCAATGTATAGGTTTTGAAGTTCCTTCAGGAAGCAAGGTTCAGGTAAAAGTGGAAAAGAAGGGATGGGCCTTACGGAGTGGAGATCGTGTGTTTCCAATTAGAAAAGCAATTCTTAGGTTAGTTTAAAATAATGGAACGGTGACTGTTTATGCAATTTGAAAAAAATCCAGCGGTAGGAATAGATCTGGGCACAACAAATACAGTAGTTGCAATTCAAACAGATCAAATGGGGCCAAGGATTATGGATATTCCCCAGCCAAAGGACGAAAGAATGCATTTGGAAGCCCTTCCACAGATCAAATCTGCTGTATTTTTTGAATCACCATCAGATTCTGTTGTCGGTGATTTTGCTACAGGACGTAATGATGCATTTCGTTCAATTAAATCTCATATGGGAACTAGATGGAGTGCAAAGCATCCATTTGTAAATAAATTATTAAAGCCTTCGTATATTAGTGCACACATTCTAAAGCTTGCCTACCAATCGCTCACAAATCAATTTCCAGAATGGGATAAAACGGCTCTTATTACGGTTCCTGCTTCTTTTAATACTGACCAGCGTGATGACACAATTTCAGCAGCTAAATTGGCTGGGTTTCAGAATGTACGTCTTTTAGATGAACCAACCGCTGCGTTTTATTATTTCTTTCATCAGCATCGAGATTCAGGTGATTTTAAGGAGATTCGAAATATTCTCATCTTTGATTTTGGGGGTGGGACGCTTGATGTTTCTGTAATTAATGTAAAAGAAGAAAAAGAGCTGAAAATTCTAGATGCTATTGGAAGGTCTAGATATAACAATTTAGGGGGAGATGATATTGATTTAGAATTAGCATCATTTTTGCTTGCCTGTTGGGAGTTTGAGGAAGGCAAAGAAATTGTTAAACTTTCTGCAAAGATAAAAAGTAGCTTATTTCGACTTTTTATTGAGAAGGCAGGGAGCTATAAAGAAGAGGTCGAAGATTATCTCAAACAAGATTTAGATATGCCTGAATTCGCAGTTCTTGAAGATATATATGAGGGAAAAGAAACTCTGTCCATCAATTTCAAGCGTATGTTATCACAAAGTTTATATGAAGATATAACAGGAAAGTTTCTGCAACCTAAGAGTAATTTAAATATTTACCGGCCTATTGAAGAAGCCATTGCAGTGGCTAAAAACATTAATGATAATTTCTCTAAAGATCGAATCGATTTGATTCTTTTTACTGGCGGCACTTCCAATATGGCTAATGTACAGAGAGCGCTAAGTGGGTATTTTCCTAATAAACCATGCCTGTCATTAAGCGAGGATGAGGCATGTGATACCGTGGCTCTTGGGGCGGCATGTTGCATATATGATGAGAGAAACGGAGAGAAAAATGTGGAGATGACCAACAGGCTTTTAGAGGGAATCTTTACTAGACAGCTTGGGTCTAGTAACTACATAGAATTGGTTCCTTTGACATGTGAATCTTCAAAAGAATTTATAGAGATCAAAGAAGAGTTTAAATTCAAACGGCCAGCTATTAAATTAAAACTTCCCTTGTACCGAGGTGTTAGTGTTCAAGATCATCAACTGTCTCCCATGCGTGATCATCAAATATCATTAGATCAAGTTGTTGAAGAAGGTACTTCCTATAAAATATTCTATCGCATGACAGAAAATAAAATAATTGAGTTAAAGGTAGTTTGTAACGCTATCGAAAAAATTGTAAAATTAGACTTATCTAATGAAAGATCCGATGATAGGTCTGATTTGCCTTTATGTCATGTGAATCAAATACAGAAAGTATTATGATAATCGATATTAGTGGTGGAAGATCAAAAACAATTGCAACCTTTTATGAGGTAACAAAGTTCCTTGCAAACGGTCGCTTTTCTGAGGTTTACAAAGCTTATAACAAACATACTCATACCGATGTTGCACTTAAAATTTACGTAGGTCAGGATGAAAAAGCTGAGAAGATTGCAAAAAACGAAGTTGTCATACTACAGGAATTAGAGAAAACAGGGTCGGACTACTTTGCTGTTCCAAAAGGAGGCGTGAGGGTATTTAAGCGGCATCCTCTTTTTGCAATGGAACTCGGTGAATATACTGGACACGATTCAAACAAAAAAATCATTTCTCTTAAAGACATAATTCCAAACAAGGAACTGAAGAATGGAATTTCGGAGGTGCCTGGATTTTGGGATTTTGAGCCTTTTTTCAAATTTATCCTTGAATTATGCAATGCTGTTAAAGTACTTCATCAGCACGAAGTAGTTCATCGAGATCTGAAACCTTCCAACATATTACTGAAGAAATCGTCTAGTGATAATTATATTAAACCATTTATTTTAGACTTTAATACTAGCGTTTGGAGGGGAAAACATATTGAATTAGGAGGGACAGAAAGGTATCTTCCTCCAGAAGTTAGAACTGGTACACGTAAAGAAGCTGCTAAGGCTGATGACTTATGGGCTGTTGCTGTAATTATTTGGGAGCTTATTTATGGGTTTGAACGAAATTTTGAGAAGGAATGTACTCCTCATGAATTAATTAATTTTGCTCTTCCAAAAGATTTAATTAGTGTACTCTTGAAGGCTCTTTTACCGGCACAGCCAGAGCGTTTCTCTAATGCTGATGAATTACACAGTGCTGTTGAATCAATATTGCATCACTCCAATGATGAAGAAACAGGACCAGATCCAGATGAAATTATTTGGGCAAATGAAAATAAAAATAAAATAAAAAGTGATATTATAGAAGTTCTTAATGTAAGTGGTGAATTATTAGTATCGAAAGAAATTAAAGATAATGTTGCCTTCATCTTTTCCTCTTTATCGCAGATGGAAACACAGACATTTGACCTCAAAAATGATATCGTGCAGTTAGGGACTAAAGCTATACCTGCAATAATTGAAGAGTGTTTCAAAATACCTTCTGACAGTTCAAATTTTAAGGATATCTCTGCTGCACTAGCTGATTTGGCAGTAAATGATCGTGACTTAGCGGTGCGGACAATAAGAACCTTTTGCGTATCAAGTGATTATAATGTGCGAAGCATGTGTCTTTTTCTCTGTGAAAAACTTTCTTTCTTCCCTACCAAATTAATATATAACATTCTGGAGGATGATATTTTATATCTCCCTGCGGAAAGAGTTCTTATTGCGGATTTATGCCTAAAATATTCAAATGATAATGATGTTATGATGCCCTTGAATAAGTATATGTGTAGAGAATACATTTTAGATACAAGTGGATCAAAATATTCAGTAATAAGGAAAAAAATTGCTTCTCAGATGGACAGACTTGACTTCGATAAGAAAGCGTATCTAATTGTGGATGACACAAGACTTCGTATTTGGGAAGAACTTCCGGAATATAGAGAGTTGCCAATAAAAATGCAAGAAAAGGTTGATAAAGGCTTATTAGAGCTTTTTGGTGATGCATTTGCGTCTTTAGGATCAGAGGCATTAGACTATGTAAAAGACCCTGGTCTACCCTCAGCTTGCCAAAGAAGTAAATTACGAATTGCATCAACTTTTATCGGAAAACTTTCTAAAATTAATGAACACGCAAGAGAATGGTTGTTTAGTGGGCTAAGCCAAACCCCTGCCAACCGTACTTTATATTTTGCTGCCCAACGACTTAAGGACCTCTTTTCAGATGAAGAATGGAAGGTATTTAATAAAGCATCTGCAGCGCTAGGTTATTCGTCAGAAGAAGAGAATGTTGATATTCTAAAAGTTTTCAAATGTTATCTTGATGCAGGTGGTAATAAAGAACGTAATATTCTTTATTGGAAGGGGGATATTCAAACACTCAATTTGGTAGAGGATGAAATTCGTAAGGGAGATGACCTTGATAGAAAAAGAAGAATTCTTCTTCTTTTAGATGATTATAAAAATAAGCATAGACCTAGAATCCTTAATATTCTTTTTGAAAACTGGAATATTCTCCTTAAGGCAGATTTTGATTTATTGGTAGATGTACTATGTAATTATGATATTCCAAATGAAGATATGAGAAAAAAGGCTATCAAATTGCTGAATAGTGAGTGTGGCTGTGACGACAGACGTATCGCTGCGGTAAAAGGACTTGACAAAATATTGGAGAGACAATGACCGCTACAGTTCTCAAATTTGGGGATCATCCACCAGGAAGAGGTGGTAAATATGAACAAGAAGTTGTTGAAAATCTCCGAAACAAATTATCACACAGATTTCTTATTCTAACCAATCTGAGTTTTCCCACAACAAGGTCTCTTTTTTATGAGTGCGATATAATAGTTCTAAGTAGCTTTTTATGCGATCTTATTGAAGTAAAATATCTGTATTCATTTGTTGATGTGTATGAACATTGGCTAACTAGTACAGATGGGTTCCATATAGGAAATATTTTTGCAAAAACAGAGACAAAGGCTAAAGTATTTGCTGGTAAATTAAAAGAACCTCCATTTTCTGTGCTAAAGTTCCCATGGATTAATTCTCGTGTTCTTGTAGGACCAATGGAGTTAGATGTTAGATTTAAGTATCAAGATCATAAAGTGAATAAAAAGGTGGTTACGCTTAGTGAAGTAATTAAATACTACAAAGAAGAGGAAATGAGAATAAAAGACAATGATGAAGGAGAAAAAGACTGGCAAAGGGTTAAGCAGACATGGAAACAGTATTCAGAGAATTTTCATGAGAATATTAGCAACAAACATAGGTTGGGTAGATTTAGGATTAGAAAGCTACTCCGTGAAGAAGATAATCTTCCGGAATATAGCGCAATTGATGAACCGCCGTGTAATGTAGATGTTCATCTGAAAGAATATCCTTTTGATCTGGTCGGCAATGACACAGAAGTTGAGGCTTATTTAAATGAAATAACGAGGGATATGCAGATTCTTAGAGGTTTGAGGCATCCGTATATTCGTGGCGTAATAGGGCATTTCCGTACTGCTTATTCTCTCGTTCAAGTAAGCGATTGGTTTGATGGATTAGCTTTGGAGACAAAATGGCATGAGCTTGGAGGATTTGCCTTTAATGACAAGCTTAGTCTGGTGATTAAAATAGTACAAAGCTTGATTTACTGTCATTCGAAAGGAGTATTTCACCGAAATATTTCTGCCTCGAATATCCTTGTCAATAACGAGTTTGATGATATTAGGATTTCTGGGTTTGAATTTGCAAAAGACTTCGAATTATCGAATACTATGACTAATACAGAAATGAACCAAAGAGACGGAAGGATAATTCCTCCTGAAGAATTGCAAAGCGGGAGGAATTCAAGTACAAACTATCGTTTATATGATATCTACCAACTAGGACTTCTTTTATATCGAATTGTTGAGAATGGAGAATGGCCTTTTGACGATGCGTATGATTATGTTACGGGTGGTCCGGTCAGAATCATTATAAACCACAAAAATGAAAGAGGATTTGAAGAAATCAAAAACCTAATTTTTGCAATGCTCAGCTGTAAACCGGAATGTCGCCCTGATCCAATGCAGAGAATTGAAGACACTCTCAAGGACATTATTGCCAGCAATCATTAGACTGGCCAATCCTCTTTTGTGGTTGGTTGTGACGAGGCATGGATAGAATGGGATAATCAAAAGGACATTTCAGATCATTCTGCAAATTTAAGAAGCCGTTATAGTTTGTCAATTTATGGATGATAGGGAGGGCTCAAATCAGCATTATTTATGGCTTTTAAACTATAGCGCTTCTATTCTAATCTCATCATTAATATTTTTCTTATCAGAAGCAGAAATCTTCACTTTTTTTAATCCTTTATGTGTCTTCACTATATAGTGATTGTCAACAATTCCGATAATTCTATACATATCATCATTGTTTAGATCATCGGATATCTTTATAGGATCCTCAAGAATACTTTCTGCAATTTTCTGTTGTTGTTCCTGGCCAGAATTTTTACCCATACCAAGAATAATATTTAGAAAAACAAATTTAAACATCACTCCTGCAAGACTGATAATTACAATAAACATAATAATATATTTTAGAACTGCACTATTAATTTTTTCAGCTTCTTTCTCTATCATTGATCTGTACAAACTGAAAACTTTATTGTCTTTTTTTATTCGCTTCGTCTTGTAACAATCCTTACCAGCATAAAATTTATATGTAAACAGATTGCCAATTGTTTTCGTTCTTTGTACTGCAACTATATGGTACTCAGCTAATGACCTTAATTCTTTTGCAAGGCATTGTGTGTCCTGTGTAATCAAATAGATATCAATTCCCATATGTCTACTCGTTTGAAAAAATGTAAAG
>Ga0233429_1002390_pt1 | contig 19534 bp, 26 predicted proteins | sample SI_118_April2016_3_FD_179879 | JGI IMG/M metagenome (GOLD analysis project Ga0233429, IMG submission 179879) | Seawater microbial communities from Saanich Inlet, British Columbia, Canada - SI_118_April2016_135_MG | ecosystem: Environmental > Aquatic > Marine > Inlet | place: Canada: British... | reverse complement strand
TTTTGTTCTGCAAGATAGGATAAGTTCTTTGCAGGTTCAACTCCACATACACTTATACCTTTCTCTTGAAGTGGTTTTAGAAACACCCCATCATTACTACCAATATCAACCACAAGAGAACCTTCTTTCAAACCAAATTGTTCTGTAAGTGAATCTGCTGCATCTGAAAAATGTTTTCTAAATACTTCAGTTGTGGATGAAACATAAAGATATTCATTAAACATCTTCTCTCTTGGAACTAAATGAGATAGTTGACAATTATGACATTCAGGACAATAGTTCATTTGTAATGGATATAATTCATCTTCTTGATTTTCATCATTCAATAGATTATTTGCCAATGGTGAATTTCCAAGTGATACAACACATTCCAATCTAGAATTACCACAACACCTACATTCTGGTTTATAATGTTCTAATAACTCTACTCTCATTCTTTCATCTACTAACTCATATGGTATTGTATGTTTACCAAAATTATCATGTTCTCTCTCACCATTAACGAGATTCAGAAATAACGAATCTTCAAGGAATACCATTGTATGTGCCACATTTGGTTTTGTAACTACTACATCACCAGGTTCCATCAGTTGAGTAGTCATAGGACTATTGGGTTTCTTTAAATCTTTAAATACACTAATATATCTACCACTAATCAATATACACTTTTGTTCTTGTATTGGATGGTAATGGTTTGCTCTTACAGTTCCCTTTTTAGATTCAATCCAACCTATCCAATTAATTGATTCTGGTAATTCATAGTTAGTAATACGACCTCGTTCATCTACAAACTCCTTACCACCATTGAATTTATATTCTAACACTTCACGAGATTCTTCTTGTTTATCACTCCAATGTTCTATCATTTCTTTAATACTATCTCTGATATTATACTTAAATTCAAATCCTGTCTCTAATAGTTTTGCGTTGCTTAGTGTATATCCTTTATTTGGTATCTCGTCATCAGTCTCGGTCAAATCTAAATTTGGAACAAATTCCTTACATATTTCTGCAACTTCTTTAACCGTCTTGTTCTCATTACATAAATGAAATACTTCTCTGTTAATATCATTCTCTTCTGCCATAAACTTCATACAACGTGCTACATCATAAACTGATACAAGAGATTTCCATTGAACACCACCACCAAATAATTTTATCGGATTACCTGTTGCCGACATTTTAGAGAACAAGTTTGGCATAATGTTTATTCTCATAGAATCACCACCATATCCGTGGGCAGAGCCAAGTCTTAATACAACATAATTTTTTCCTGATTTCTCCAAATCTTCTTCTGTTTGAACTTTACCCTTTGAATAGGTTAATACAGGACAAGGTTCAATTTCTTCGGTCATATCAAATGCCGTTTCATCAACCCCCTCATATACTACATGAGTTGATGGAAATATAATTTTTGCTGTATCTGATAGACTATCAATAATAATTCTTGAGCCTTGAACTCCAACATTTTCAATCATCTTATCTTGTTCTTCATTCATTTCACTCTTAACGTAAGCCACATCAGTAATACCACCTAAATGATAAACAACATCTGCGTCGTGAACAAGTTCTTTAATTTTATCCTCATCAAGTAAATCAGACTGGATATATTTAAATCCCCACTCTTTTAACTCCTTTACTCGTTCAGGTAAAAATCTCCTATCCGTAACAATAATTTCATTTTCCAATGTTTCTGGTATATGTAATTTGCATAATTGTGTTCCTACATAACCAAGTCCACCCGTAATAACAATTTTAGACATTTTATTCTCCTAATGCATTTTTACTAAATTCTGTTCCACTAACTTATCCACATATAATTTTTCTTTCAATGGATTATGTCCTCTACTATAAGGTGTTATACTTTCAAAATAATGTTGTTCTTCCCAACCTTCTTGAAAAAAAGTAAATCCAAAAATTGAAACATTCTTTGACCATTGAATTGCCATTAATATGGCAGTTAAACCTAAAGTTATATCATCTATTCCTATTGTCGATTCTGATTCATCTATAAAATCCTGACGTAGATAGACTATTTTACATTTAGTATTATAATTCTTAATAATTCCCTGTATTGTCGCATATAATGGTTCAGCTTTAATTACAAAACATTGGTCTTTAAGATTAGTAAGAAAATTATCTTCATATGAAGAAAATTGACCTGTTAAGTCTCTCCAAAATGATTTACCTGCTATAAATCTAAAATCTGTTTTATTTCCGACATTTTTTTCATATCCATCTGTTTTTGCTAAGTTACAACGAATAACTATATCGTGAGAATCTATAAACTCTCCCTGTTCTTCACTCAATAATTTACCAGAATTACCAACTACAGCTATAGATTGATTCTCCTGAACGGTTGTACCCTCAATATCATTAAGTTCTGTCACCCGTTTAACTAACTCATCAAGTGAATATTGAGATGGATATTGTAAGTCTTGTTTACGAAATATAGATTCCATCTCGTCATTTGTATAAAAATCTTTATTCATATATATAACTTGGTGTCCTTATACATTATTTATAAACTCCTACCCAATGTTGAATCATGTCATCCATCAATGTTTCAAATGTATATTCAGGTACCCAGTCAAAAGTTTCTCTTAATTTGGTAGCATCACCACGGAGATATTTCAACTCTTCTGCTCTCATGAATCTCTCATCCACTGTAACATAATCCTTATAATTTAAACCTACCTTATTAAACACATAATCACACATACCACCTACTGAATTAGTAATACCAGTTGCACATACAAAATCATCTGGTTCTGTATGATTTATTATCATATGCATCGCTCTAACATAATCCTTTGAATGTCCCCAATCACGAAAGGCATCTAAATTACCAAGTGGTAGTTTATCTCGTTTTCCTAATGAAATCTCAACTGCCGCCTTTACAACTTTATTAGTTACAAAATTAGAGCCTCGTCTTGGTGATTCGTGATTAAATAATATCCCATTACTTGCAAATAACTTGTAAGCGTGTCTATAATGTTGAGTCATATTAAATCCAAATACCTTTGTACATCCATAAGGACTTGTTGGATTCATTGCCGTAGTTTCTCTCTGATATCCATCATCGTCTACTGAACGACCAAACATCTCTGATGATGACGCCTGGTAAAATCTTGCCGTAGGACAATTATTTCTCCACGCTTCTAATATATTAACAATACCAAGTGCGTTTGCCTGTACTGTATATTGTGGAATATCAAAACTTATTCTGACATGACTTTGGGCTGCTATATTATATATTTCATCAGGTTGTATAGTTCTTATCAACCTTTCTAATGAACTAATATCAGTTAAATCACCATAAAAAGTTTCTACTCCGTTTCCAACTAAACTATCAATTCTACTTTCTTGATGTTCTGCTATAGAATGTCGTCTTACTATACCATATACTTCATAATCTTTTTCTAATAATAACTCAGCAAGATAACTACCATCCTGCCCGTTAATACCTGTTATAAATGCCTTTTTCTTCATTATTTAAATCCTATTTCCTTTTCAACATATGGTTTAAACACATCTCTGTCTGATAAATCAGAATAAGTTGCTGAGCCACCGGTATCTTCGTTTTCTTCTGGAACTGAATCCATTAGTATTATACCTCTTGCTGCATCTTCTGGTGTCATATACATATGATAACCAATAAGTGCAAATTTATCATCCATATAATATTCTCGTAAGTTACGACCATCATAAGACGCGTACTTAAACCAATCATATGCTTCCTTACTATCAGTAAGAATCATACCACCTTTACCAATTGGAACTCTTTTCTTTATCTGAAAAGATACGACTTGAATTGCGTCATCTCCAACATACATTCCTTTAGTCCATCTTGTAGCACCATCCCAAATATTATATGGTTCTAATTTATAAACTCCACTCCATTCTCTATCTTCAAATTTTACTTTACAACCAGCATGTATAATTTGCATTGGTGGTGAAACATAAGTTCTCTTTGGAATCGTAATTGTTCCTTTAACATCAAGATATTTCATTGCTAAGAATAACCCATTAGAACAACAATCAACCGTACAGGCGTATTTACTACCAGCAAATTTAGCAACCTTTTTTTCAAACATATCCACTACATCTCGTGGATCATCCCAATCATATCCTAACTCTGTTAATTGGTCAAGTTCAGGTCTTTGAAGTTCTTTTGGAATCTTCCCTACTGGCCATGATGTATAATGAATATCTTTACCATATTCACTACGAGTTTCTTCTTTTTTAAGTCCTTGATAATTTCCCATTATCTTTCTCCTACTTTATACACTCTACATTTAAACTCATTGATGTTCCGTTCTCTTTATCCATATGTGGTAAATATGCCTGTGAATGGTCATCAAAATCTGAATGTTCTGTTTCTTCCCAATGATATTTTTTTACTTCTTTCATTCCTATATCTTCTAACAATCTTTTAAGGCTTTTAAAATCATATACAGTTTTATGATATATAGTCTTATCTCCCATTGACATTTTACCATACAATACACCAAGAAAATTATCTAACGGGTATTCTCCATTTGAATATAACTTTGCATATACTTCAAAATTAGGAACTGCCAATCTCATAACTCCATTTGGTTTTAAAACCTCTTTCCATCTTTCTAACAATGGAATAACTTCATCACGATCTAAATATTCAATAAAATGAGAAGAATAGATTAAATCTGCTGAATTATTCTCATAGTCTTTTATAAAAATATCATCTGAGTCAAGGTGTTCATAATCTCCACCATCTATATTAATCCAACCCTTTCCAAAATCTCTCCACCCACAACCTATATTAAATTTCATCTAAAAACTCCTTGTCCAATTCTTGTCCCCTGTATGGTCCTGTTTTGTATTCATAAACTAATGTATCATCTTCTAATATTAAATAGGTATGTCCACCACCCAAAGTCACAGAACAATCTCCTGGTTTTAGTATTGGCTTTCCTAATAAGGTGCCGTCTGTATCATAAAAATGACACTCAACACTACCTTTTATTACTACCCAAGATTCTTGTGCTATAGTTTTCTCTTCACCGGGTTTCCAAATATGTTGATGTGGTCTAAATGTATGTCCCTCTTTCATATTCATCGCAGACAACTGAATAAATTCTTTTTCTCCTACTACATCTCGCCTGTGACCTTCTTCTATCGTGTAGAATTCATCTACTTTATGAATGATATGTAATAACTTATCTAATTCTACTTTTGAATATATTAATTCCACCTTAATTCTCCTTCAATGAAAGTGGAGTTATACCATTCCAATTCTCATAATCAGTTTCACCAAGTTTGATCATCCCATTATAATGGTTAGGTTGCCACTCTTTATTAAACCAAACCTTAGACGGATTACTCAATAATGATGACCACCAGGGAAATGTGCTATTAGAAAATAAAACTTTATCAAACGTTCTCATAAAATTAAAATCTTCTAAAATTTTATTTTTATATTTTCTTCTATCGTCTATTGTTGTAATACTTTCATGTGAACTTAATTCAGCATCATAATATGATTTCAATTCATCTACTGTTTTATCATTTGGTGTATCAGTTACTATATACATCTTATCAAATTCTATATTATTATCTTCTATCGCCTTCTTATACCATTCAAATGGTGTATAGATATTTAGTCCATTATCTCCCACTCTCACATGAACTAACAAACCTTCCGTATTAGTTATCTCCACTTTTGGAAACCACGACCTAATCTCATCTAAATAAGGTTTATAATTCTGTGGATTTTCTAACTCAACTGCCTGTACTTTATTATAATCAATATTAACCTTTATATTTTCATCTGTATATTTTAGAATATCATCTTCAGTTATAAATCCCATATCAACTAATGAAGTTCCTTCCCATCTATCAATCGTTCCACTATAAGTTAAAGAACACTCCATTTGTTCTGACAATATTCTTCCATAAGAATACTGAAATAGTTGATTTGCAAAACCATTTTTCCATTGGATATTTACACAATCAGCCATTTATTTCTTCTAACATTTCTTTCTTATATGAATACCAAAGTTCACTTAAAACATTTGCATGTTCTTCTTCTTCCCAAGGTTTAGGATAAACTTTACTATTTTGGTCTGGTAGTGCTCCTGCCCAATGAATAATTCTTGTAGTATCAGTAATTCCATATTTAGTAATTTTTCTATTAGAATCTGTTATTGGGGCAACTTTCCAATTATATTCATCAGGTAATAAATTAAATTCTGGTACTACATGGTTTATCATATGTTGAGTGAATAACCGAGTAGTTCCCATAGTATCAACACACTTTACCATTTTATTATATACATCTTCATTTAACCAACTTTTACCAATAACCATTAATCCACAATTTATATCAGTAGGACTTCCACCACACCCAGAAACATATTCATCTGGTGCAGTTTCTATTCCTTCAGATATATCTTCAACACATAACATATCACAATCAAAAAAGAAAACCTTTTCATATTCAGTTGGTCTAAAACATTCCAACGATAAAAATGCTATTCTATGTTTTGGATACTGAACTGGTGCATTTATATAACTCTCATTATAAATATCTTCAAATTGAACGTGGGGGACAAGTTTTTTTATCTTTTCACGATTCTCAACGGACAACTCGGAAATCACACTACTATGTAATATCCTAATTGGATATTCCATAAAATCCTTAACGTGTTTTTTCATTGAATAAATCATAACAAGTGCACCATCTATAAACTTGTCATCTAAGTGTGTTGTAAATAAAATATTTTTCATGTTTTTAAAAGTTTAATATCATTCACAACCATTGTCGATACCATCTCCTCAAATGATGTTTTAGGCAACCACCCTAATGTTTCTCTAACTTTTGTAGAATCACCACATAATACATCAACTGGTCTCATAAATCTTGGATCCTGTTTGATATAATCAGACCAATCTGTAATTCCTATGTGTTGAAAAGAACAATCTAAAAACTCTCTAATCGCATGAGCCTTACCCGTTGCAACAACGTAATCATCTGGTTTATCGTATTGTAACATCAACCACATACATTCAACATAATCTGGTGAATATCCCCAATCTCGTTTAGAATCTAAGTTACCTAATGTTATGTGGTCTTGTAATCCTAAATGTATTTTAGCAACACCATCAGTGATCTTACGAGTCACAAATTCAATACCTCGTCTTTCTGATTCATGATTAAATAGAACGCCACTACAAGCAAACATATCATAAGATTCTCTATAGTTTTTGGTAATCCAGTGACCATAAAGTTTGGCAACTCCATATGGACTACGTGGATAAAATGGTGTATTCTCATTTGCTGGATTCTCCACCATTCTACCGAACATTTCAGATGTTGATGCTTGATAGTATTTAACTTCTCTACCATACTCTCTTATAGCCTCTAACATTCTCAAACAACCTAAACCATTTACGTCACCCGTTTGTTCTGGTGTATTCCAACTCTCACCCATGAATGACTGAGCAGCAAGATTATAAACCTCATCAGGATTTGATTCTCGTAAACATCTAACCAATGAATTTTGGTCTGTCAAATCACCATTTAAAAATGTTATCTTACCTTGTAAATGTTTAGTGTTAGTTCTATTTGGATTTGAAGTTCGTCTTTCCATACCATAAACTTCATAATCCTTTTCTAATAGAAAATCAGCAAGATGACTGCCATCCATACCGTTAATGCCTGTTATTAATGCTCTTTTCATATTATTCTTTTCCTATAATTTGGAATTTTGGACAAGGAACAATAAACTTCCCCCCTTTATCTAAATATTCCTTTTCTCTTTTACAAAATTCACTTATAAAATGCCAGGGTAAAACTAACATATAATCTGGGTTAACCTTTCTCATTTCTGATTCTGAATATATTGGGATGTTTGTACCCACTGTTTTTAAACCAAATTTATAAGGGCTTCTTTCTGCTATACCATCTATTAAGGTATTATCTAACCCAAACCATTGTAATAATGTATTACCTTTTGTTGAAGCCCCATACCCCCATATAGTCTTACCATGTGATTTAGCCTTCTTTATAAAATCTACAGTTTCATCTCGTAAGTTACAAATTTGTTTATAAAATTCTATATAAGGAGTAGGGGATGTGATATCTAATTTATTTTCTAATTCTAAAATACTATTAATTCTATAATTTGCAACATCTCTATAAGGGGCTGTTTTAAAATTAGTAGAGAGGGATTTGTTTTTTCTAACATAAACCCTAAAACTTCCTCCATTTATATCATTTAATTTACAATCAACAACTTTCATATCAACTTGTTTTAATATGTTAGTGATTGAATTTAAGCAATGATAGTATATATGTTCATGACATATATTATCAAATGCTAGTTGTTGAAGCATTAAGGGAGTATAACTCATTTGCATTACTAATAGCCCTTCATCATCCATAACATCTTCAACATCTTTCATAAATTCTATGGGATTATCTAAATCATAAAACATTGCAATAATTGTGATTAGTTTTGCTTTTTTATCCCCATACTTTGAAGATTTATATATTTTAGATGAAAAATAATCTTGAATTATTAAGTCAGAAAGCTGGGATGATTCATTATAGTATGAATCATCAACGGGATCTACACCAATTTTTATCATATTATTTGGTACAAATTTAAAAATGGTCCCATCATTACAAGCTATATCAAGAAATATATCCCCATCTTTAATAGGTATTAATGTAGGTAATTCTTCTGCTATAGATTTTAACTCATTTGTCATAGTAGCATTTATACCTGATCTATACCAATATTGCCCATACATTTTATCTGGGTCTGTTACTGTGTCTAATCTTGGGGCATTAATCGTTGTATCCATAAGTAAAGTTAAGGGTTCTTTCACCCCCCTTGGAGCATTATTATCCCGTACAAAATCAGATACATATAAATCTCCTAATGAAAATAATTTATTATTCATTTTTTGTTTTTTAGTGGTTTTTTTATATAAAAATCATTAATTTTATATCTCATATCTTTTATATATCCTATTTTATACATATATTTTTCTATATCTTTATCATTATAATTGTTTTCAATAACAAATAATTTAACATTATACTTAGTAACATCAAATCCTTTCATAACATCTAATTCTGTACCTTCAGTATCAATTGAAATAAAATCAATATCTGTAATAGACTCAAAAGAAGTATTTGTGACTTCCTTTTTTAAAATCCAATCTAAAGTCCTAACAGGTACTTGTACTTTATAATTGTCATTTATTAAATGTTCATGATCATTAACTAATCTCTCATCAGGGATTAAAGATGTAAGTGAAGATGCTATATTTTTATCTCCAACTCTAAATATGTGTAAGTATTCATCTTTATTTTCATTACCACACGCAAAATATCTTACTAAATTTCTTGAGGATTCTAAAGATTCTTTATGTTCCAAATTTGGTTCAATACATAACACCCCCCATTTGTTATCCTCAAAATATTTTGTATTTGACCCCCTTATACCATTTGCTGCTCCTACTTCAATACATACTCCTTTAACATTGATATCAAAGTAGGATTCAATAATTTTATCAGTTTCCCATTGACCATAATATAAACTATTAGAATATTTTTTTTGATCTTTTATATTTTTTTCTATATTATACATTGCTATTCCATTTTTTTTGCATTTGTTCAAAAATTTCTATATCCTCACTTGCCAGGTTAAGTGTCCAATCCTGCCTACCTGGCCAATCTCCTTCAACTGCATATCTGGTAAAAATATCTGTATTAAATCTATTTCTTCTACAAGCGTCTAACATCGGAAATACTGTAATATCTTTAGTGAGTAAAACGTTTCCTTGTAAATCTCCATTTACTCCTTCAAACCCTCCTGCTGTTTTTTGGGATTTTGCGTTATATAAGGATTTTAGAAAGAATTCTTTTTTCCATATAGCGGGTACTAAGGATTCTGTGATTAGGGAGTTTTTACCCTTGGTTGAAGTATACCAATTTCCTTTATAGTGTTCTTTAATTCTAGAAAAAGGCATTCCCTTTTTCCCATCACTATAATCATTTTGGAGAAAAAGTTTATCTACTCCCCCCTCTTCTATTAAAGCTATACCTTCTTTTAATCTTTCCATAGGTACTTCCTTAACAAGAAAGTGATCTTCAAACGATAATAAAAAGTAATCCTCTTCTACCTTTTCAAAAAAAGGAATTAAAGTTTGAGACCACATTGGGTTATCACTTTGTTTGCCTAATGAATAAAAAGTAAAATTATTAGGAAGAGAAATATTAGGATTTTCAAAACCTAATATAACATGGTGGATATCTTCCCCAACCCAATACTTATTAAAAAGTGTAATGTATCCTTCTAATAAAAAACTATATTTATCCGATGTTATTATGAAATTTTTTATTTATCTTCTCCTTTATAAAATTTATTTTTCCCAGTTCCTAATAGTTCTTCAAAAGTCAAACTAACGGTTGAATCTTTATCAACTGTTTTATCAATTAAAACTGTCATACTTGCATTTATTTGATCAATTAGGTTGTTTCTTTCTCTATTAGTTAAACTTATTTTATTTAAGAATTCTTTTATTTCATTTTCATTCCTGGATTCATCTGATAAACAATAACTTCTTCTTTCATCTTCTAACATCCACAATCTTATGTTGGAAATTGTTAATTTATCTATAAGGTCGCCTATTGTATCTGCCATTTTTATTCCTACTTATTTAAATATGTTTCTGTTTGTTCTTGTATGTGCATCAATATTATATCTTTAGGAATAGCACACATTACATTATCACCCCACTTGGTAACACCATTATTGTAACCTTCATGAAATATATCTTCAAAATGATGTGGAAGATTTAATGGAAATCTTCTTGATGGATATTCCTGTAATTCTATTAACTTTTCTTTTAACATATCAGTTTTATATATAGCATCAACTGATAATGAAGAACCAGGTGATTTTGTTGCTGGGTATAACCATAAATCTTTACCTGATTCGTATCCACCATGATACGTTTTTTCTGTATATTTCCATAATCTACCGATTGGCATATAACTCACATCCCTTTCCACAAACTCTTCCATCATTCTACTCCACTTACTATAAGTAATACGGAACTCAAAATCTTCACATAAAATCAGAGTATAAGGAGTTTTAACTTTCTCAACCATTCCAAGAGTAACTTCTCCCCAATTCGCTTTTAAATTATTTTCGAAAGTTAATTTTTTTACATTATCTTCATAGATTCTGCCTACCTCAAAAACATTTTCAATAGTTGCATAATTAATATAAAAATCATAATCCTTAAAAATTTTTGACATCTTAGGAACTTCTCGTTCTATAACTTTCAATCGTTCTTTTTTTGTACAAATAAAATTTTGAACAACTGAAATCATAAATAATTTTCCCCTTCCACGAAATTGTGTGCGATTGGATATTGTCTTTGTGATTCATAACAATTAGAATATCTTACCATTAAATGATTCGTTCCACATTGATTACTAACATTAATCTTTGCCCGTGATTTAATATACAACTGGATTCTCAAGTCTATATACCCCATATCTAAAGCTTTATCTATAAAATTAAATGGTGTTTCTGAAATAGATTTTGATGTATAATAAAAATAAGGTAATGGATTATCATTTAAAACTTTAGATATTACTTTTGTATCTTTATCATAACTTTTTTGATGGTGCTTTCCCATTTGTGTTCCAAATCTATCTGACACTAATAATGAACCAAACTTTCTCTTATTAACAGTCTTGTAAATAATAGAATCTCCAAATTTCATCTCTTCATCCGACCAATACATTTCTGGTTGTGAATCACTCATTTCTTCTTCTGTGAATTGCCAAAACTCTAACACCTGTTTAATAAGTGGAATATCAGTATTGTCTTTATCATATATTCTATAGTGGTCGTGAAATACCTCACCATCTATCTCATCAACAAACTCATCTACAAATGGATTATTATCAAATATAACATGAACATTATTATGTTCTTGCCCAAATAACTTTTTTAGAAGTTTTTTAGTTGGAACATATACCTTACAATTTGGGTATTTCTCTTTCAATAAACGAGGTATCGCTGATATGATTCCCCAATCACCTATTCCGTGTGTGGTTCTCATAACCATAAACTCTTGTTTATCTAAATACTCATCGGGTATCCGTAATCCTTCTGATTTCTCAAATCCAAGATTGTCCGTTTCGTGAACTGGGTGAAGTTGGTTATCTACGATTCTCCAGAATATCATCTACCAACTCACATCCCAATCATCAAACTCGGCTGCTATACAATCTACTTTATAATCTTTTCTTCCACCATCTACAAGTTGGTCTTGGATTTTATTCTTAGCAGTATTTCTAATTCCATTCAATCCATGAGTCAATCCAAGATTACCATCACCTTCACCGGCTCTATATTTGGTTTCATTATGCCAAATATGTAGATTCATTTGTGATAAAACTATAACTGCCCTAAAAAGTTCTCCTAAGTTAGCATAATCATATTCTTTTTCTAAACCCAATTTATTTAAATCATGAACTATGTCTTTGATTTCTTTGGCATATTCTTCTTTGTGTTCTGGTATAAAAACTTCTTTTAGTTGAATAATAGAAAGTCTATCTATTAATTCGGCTATTGTTGGTAAGTATTTTCTCATCCTTTCCTCACATTTAACTCTTTACTAAAATTTTGATTATAAAATAGATTTTGTTGTTCTTGTTTATCTATTGTTTTAGGATGATATAACGATAATTCTTCTTGTGGTGGTAAATGTGCATATGTCTTACAACCTGTAATTAACTCGTGTAGTGGTCGAGTCCATCTTATATCTTTATGATTACGAAATACTCTGGCCTGATAATCGGGCGAATTAATTATCGGAACTTTATATTTTACTTTGACTTTCACACTATTCCCCCATCTCTATAAACTTACAATTTAAAAATTCTACAATCTCTTCTTTTCGTTTTTTATCCTTTTTTATTTGGCTTGTTCTATTATGGTGGTTTTCCATATACTCTATAACTACATTCTTTTCTTTATCATAACCATCTACCCAATATCCAAGTTCTTTGATATGATATTCCCCACCATTCTCGGCGTGTTGGAAATTATATCCATGCTCTTTTCCGTATTCTTCTATTTTTCCACAAGCTTCTGGATTATATGCTGGATACACTCCTAACTCTTTCATTCGTTTAGATGCCTTTATTCTTAAAACTCTCTTAGTATCATCCGAATGATGTTTACCATAAAAAGGATGATTTTCAGGATTAGCATATAATTTTCTAAGAGTGCTACTAATTTTATTTTTAACTTCTGTTGGTGTATTCAATTTTGATTCACGAACTTTTTCTCTGTATTCCTTTACGAACATAGGATTATTTCTTTTCATCCTTTCACTTTGATTTTTACACATAGTGTCTGGCATTTTTCTACCAGTGAAAGCACATTTATGACATTTTCTACCATCTCTCTCTGCTTGGATACAATATCTTTTATTACTATGTAAAATAACTTTATCACACTTAGGACAATTTCTTTTGTAAATCTTTTTCTTCATAATATTTCTCCATACGCTTCTTCTTTATCTTTTCTGCGTTTTTGAGATAATACTTACGGGCCCATTTCTTACGGACTTCTTGAAATTCTTCTTTGGTTTTATATTTTTTTAATCTTCCCATATTATCTCTCTACTATAAATATCACTCATAACAAAAAACACATAACATTTTTATAATATTTCTTCTTCAACTATTAAGTTCATTTTCTTCAAAAGTTTGTATTCTTCACTTTCATTATCCATAACCTTTTCATTATAGATTTCATATGGTGCATTAACTCTCCATCCCCATTTCTGAATATGATGTTCTGTTATACCATCGATTGTATTCACTCTTGGTACATATATTAAATCAACCCCATCATTCATTTCTATTATTTGTTTAAGTTGTTGTAATAATGTTTCGTGTGGCTGCTCATCCGCATCGATATGAAATATATAATCTCCCGTAGAGTTTTCTATAACCGAATTCTTTTGAGCTGAAAAATCGCCATCAAGTTTTCTCTCATAATGTTTTATAACTTTAGCGTCTGCATATTGTTGAGTCCAACTTGTAATGACTTCTTTTGTTTCTTCATTTGAATAGTCATCACATATAACTATCTCATCTTCTGGGTCTGTTTTGTGTATTAATATTTCTAATAACTTATTTAACTCATCTGCCTCATTATGAACAGTAATACCATAACTAATTTTCATCTACTATCCCAAATTTCTTTTTAGTTGCAGTATCTGCTATGGATAGAAAATCATAATCAGTAAGTTCAAATCTTGTTATCTTACTCAATTTAAAAGTTTTATAAACACCAGGAATTCTGTTTTGAAGTTTTTTTAATTCACTATCGTAATATGCAGTATTTCTACCATCTATCTCCAATCGTTGATGTGAAAGTCCCTCCTCAACCCTTGTTTTTATAGTAGTACCCGTTTTTATTAGTTTTCTAACTTCTGCCACGGGAATTTCATCTAAATCTAAACAATGTAAAAGTTGTTTTGACTTACCACCTGACTTCGGATAAACATTTAAACCCATAACTAAATACTTAGTCTTAGATGATGTTTCACTTTTATATCTTAACTCATAAATACGACCACGTTGGGCAGTCTGCGAATTAACTGTTGTTTTATTATCTACATATCCCTTATGGGTTTGGTAAAATCCCACTATGCTTCTTCTGTAGGATTATTTGGTGTTAAATTGTTTCCAACAATACCCATTCCCTCGCAGGCCTTTAAAAAATCATATTGACCGAACTCCATTGCGTTATCTACATCAAGTTTTTCAGTATAAAACTTTCCTTCTTCATTAGGAATTGGAAAAGATTCTATTTCATCAGGTTCTACTTGAACTACTGATGCAAATCTCCATCCCCAATGTTCTACACTTCCTTCTGGATAAATTATTCCAAGTTTACCCATATTAACTACTGATGGATACCAATATATTTTTCGTGTATCATCAAGAAATTTTAATTCTTCCACAAGTTTAGACGAACCTTCAATTTGATGATCACTATCTTTTGTATAATATGAACTACTCATAAATCCACAATTAAAACACATATAAGATTTGAATTTTTCTTGTGTATCTTCAAAGCATGAATCTGTATCATAGCATACTGGACAATCTATTTTTATTTCCATATTATTTCACCTTTTTTAGTTTGGGTAATTTAATTTTTGGTGGTGATGTTGAACCTACCATCTTCAATTTAGGTAAATTCAACTTTACTGGTGTTGGTAATTCATCAAATTTTGGTAAATGTTTATCAAGTATTTCTTCAAATTTCTTAGTCATGGCGTCAAGTGAAAATTTAGTATTGTTTACTATTGCAAGTTTCTTTCCCTTTACCACATACTTACTATAATTATCAAATACATCCTTTAATATCTTCGCGGCGTAATTATAATTTACAGTAAACCATTGGGATCCTTTTACATGCATTCCTTTCATTAGGGATTCTGGTTTTACATCATTAAGACTTCCAGGTAATAATACAGCATTTGAACTACTAATAAAATCTACCTGACCACCCCAATTTGGTGCAATTACAGGTTTTTCTGAAAGAGATGCTTCAAGTAATGGTCGGCCAAATCCCTCTCCGTGAGTAAATGAAACATGAGCCTTTACTTTTGGATGATTGTATAATTCATTCATTTCTTCATCACGCAAATCTCCATGTAATACATAAATATTTGGTAAATCACCACTTACTGTTGTTTTAATTTCAATTATTTTATTCATAATTTCTTCCCTGTCTAATATACAAGGAGTTGCACCGGATGTTTTAATAATAAGGCCTGGTGATTTCTTTTGATTCTTAAATGTTTCCAAGAATGTTTTAATCAACATACCAAGGTCCTTTCTATCATTTCCAAGACTACCCTGTAACCAGTGTCCTACAAATAAGAAACAGAAATCGTCTTTTATTGCTTTCAGTTCATCCACCAATTCTTTAGAAAACTCTTTAGTTGGTTTATAAATATTCGTATCTGCCCCTTCAAACAAAACTTCAATTGGAGTAGTACATCTTACTTCACCAATTTTTTCTTTAGTTTGTTCATTATGCTTATCAAATACACTTTTACTCACACTCTCATTGACAAAGTTGGCAGGAACTATATTTAAGTTCATTCGATTTAGCCCTTCAATCCATTCCGGTGGTATAATAGTAGTTTCTAATCCCGCCGTAATACCAATGTTATACTTACCAGTTGTTGCAAATTCATTTGGAACTACAATGTGAAAATGAATATCTGGTTGTCTGTCCATATTTGGAGTATCTAAAATTCTTTCAATAATCGGTTTATCTTCTGGATTTTGTTCACTTAATGCATTTTGTGGAGTTGATCCCCAACGGACTGGCCAGATTTTTATATCAAACTTATCCATTGCAATTAACGACCTACATATATCCCTACTATGAGAACCATATCCGCTTCTCGTTCCTACTGGTGCTGTAACTAATACTAAAGGTTTATAACTCATTTTTTATCCTTATTTCCTACGAATTTGTTTTCTACGAGTAACTTTTTTCTTTACTTTTTTTACTCGTCTTTCATCACCATCTCTTTTTTCACCCAAGATGATTGTCGTGACATCATCTATGGCCTTTAGAAATTTTTCTAAACCTATCATTTAATTTCTCCTTATACTACTTTGTGTAAAGTAAATCGTTTTCTTGGTGTCCACTTCTCAAATGCTGTATCCATATCGTGGACAAATCGTTCACACATATGTTTACAGGACAACCCAATTTCTTCTTGTAACATCCACTCTCTACCCTTTAGTCCAGCTTCAATTCTTTCTTCTTTTGGTGTATCATACCACTCTTTAAGTCTGTCTGCTACATCATCCCATCTACACCTATCGTCAAAAATATATGGTGTTGGAATTGAACCTTGCAGTGAACGATTAGAAGGCCATACTGGTTTTACCCATTCTCCATGAGTAAGTTCTGGATTGTCTTTCCATTTTTTATCATCATGAAATGATATAATCTCTGAATAATCTTCGTGGGTGACGTGTTTTCCATTTAACTTAAATCCACATTGATCTTGTAATCCACCCGTTACATTTACAATAATAGGTGTTCCTGCCATCACTGCCTCTGCAGTTCCCAACCCGAATCCTTCATTAGATGCCATATTAACTTGAACATCTGCTATATTATATAAAAAATTGAGTTCTTTATCGTCTAATTTCTTATGTGAAAAAATGACATCATAATTAGGGCACATCTCTTCTACTACAGCAGGTAAATCAGTTCCATTACCATCTACTGGTTGAGTATGCATTATCAAAACACATTTATCAGACTTTTCTTTTGGTAACATATCACAAAATGTTTTATAGGCCATTATAACATCACTTGGAAGTTTTCTACGAATATTTCTGTTATTCCAAAATATTATAAAATCTTTATCTTTATTATGTAATACTGAATTACGAAATCCCTGTAATTGATTCCAATCCTGTATATCTAACTCACCTATTGAGTAGAATTTATCTTCTGGAATACCATGTGGAATATATGTGTTATCCCAATCTGTTCGTGGTTTCTTTACTGCAACATTATTTACAATATTTACAGTTTGTTTAGATATATTCATAATCAAATCACAAGACTCATAAAAGAACTCATTATACCTTGGATAAGGTAAATCATCCCATATATTATAATAAAAAATAGGAACGTGTTGTCTAAGTTCATGTTCCATTTGATACAACCAAGTCCAAAACCTTGGGTCTGTGTAGTGTAGAATAGCATCAGGTTTTTCTATATTCATTAATTGCCTGAGTAATTCTTGATTACCATAACCACTTATTGGATATATTTTAAGATATGCATCTTCCACTCCAGTTTCTTCACGAACTGATTGGTTCATGTCTATCACTTTACCTTCTTCAGGATGTTTTATAGCACCACCAGCTTGTACCCAATCATATTTATCAAGTGTACCGAGTACAAAATTCTTTGAAACCGTTCCAACACCACTTGACATTCTCAAATCATCTGACAATAACATTATTTTCTTTTTTGACATATAACTTTTTCCTGTAAATTATTTAAAAATTACTACCACTAATCTGTAACCCATCATACTCTACAATAGACTTTTTGTATTCTTCATCTGTTAAATACTTGTCCATCGACCTATTTACTAATTTTTGCAAGGTAAATTCTTCGTTTAAAGCAACAGCTTTAAATTTCTTATATAAATCGGTTATAATTTTAACCGAAGTGAGTTTTGTTTCACTTGTCATATTAATCTCCATATATACATATATATAAATATCACATTAATCCAAAATAACTACTTTTTTATTTAGTTTTTTAGCATGATCTATTGTATCTAATGTACCATTTGAATTGTAATCTTTTGGAATAAATGCAACTATATAATCACTATATTCAGCAATTTGTTTGTTTCTGTCGAAATAATTAGTAACACGATAAGGTTTTCCATAATTATCTCTGTCTGATATACAATGTTGATTATAAGTATAATGTTTTGGTGGAAATTCTACATAATTCATATCAAATTCTAATGCGAATTTCTTTGCGTAGCCGTCCGCCCCACTTTGTTGTCCACCACTCACTATCTCAACATCTTCTCCAAATTGTTCTTTAAGTTTATATACAAACTCCTTAACTTTTCTTTTATTGGTATATTTTCGTGCACCCACTATGCCAACTTTTTTCATTTTATCTAACCCCCATAGTCATTTCTTTTTTGTTTTCTCTTTGGTGGTCTATCATCTCTGGACGGTTTTTCTGAAGTAACAAACTTTAAACAATCACTAAATTCTTCTAATCCTTTTAAAACTCCACCAAGTTTCCATTCACTCTCGTGCATATATTGAAATCTACAAGGATACTTTATATCATTGTCATCAACGTGAATGATATTATACCAAGTAAATTGAGCATGATCTGAAACTCTATTTGGTCGTATTGTAGTTTTGTAGTGAAGTATACTTTCATACTTTTCTATAAATGATTTTAAATCCTTTGCCGGTATTTCTCCTTCATCATACCACAACTGAAGTTTAAAATTTTGTATTTTATAAATCTCATGAATTTTATCCACTATTGATGCTTCCAATGGATCATTTATAAAATCAGAAAGTTTTATTCTTAACGCATAAATTGCCCCATTCATACTTTTACTCCCTTCTTATCACACAACTCTGGTTTATCACGAAAATCACACCACCTACAATTTTTCTTTGAAGGTAGTTTATTATAAATATGGTCGTCTCGATATTCCCCATCATCTGTAAAACAATCATCCATGAATTGTTCTAACCTACGATTTACCTTATTGATTGAGGGTGTTCCGTTGGCCGGTATGAATGTTTGTATTCTCTTTTGTGGAAAATCCATATTCTCATATAATTTTCTCTTTACTATAAAATACTCTACTTCAATTCTATCCATTGGAATATCGTGTT